>Ga0209611_10005743_pt1 | contig 20647 bp, 12 predicted proteins | sample S1TSphgellanicum_3_FD_187693 | JGI IMG/M metagenome (GOLD analysis project Ga0209611, IMG submission 187693) | Host-associated microbial communities from peat moss isolated from Minnesota, USA - S1T2_Fc - Sphagnum magellanicum MG (SPAdes) (version 2) | ecosystem: Host-associated > Plants > Peat...
TTTTTTTTTTTTTTTTTTTTTTTTTCAAAATTTATTATTTTTCAAAAATCTTGGTTCTGGTTCCACACACATAAATGGAACCAGGAATCCAGTTCTGGACCCGGTTGGTCAAAAGTATAAAATTTTGGTTTCAGTTGGAAAGCTGGTCCTAAAAAATCAGACCCAACTCTGGTTTCATTCTTACTAATTGGAACTGGTGGTTCTAAACCTCCAAACCAGGTAACTGCCCAACACTGGTTCAAAATGTGATTCAACCTGTGAACCCTAGATAATGGGGTTCTAGAATTTCTGGGCAGGCTTGGATCCAGTATTGTTTGTTTGTAGCCAAAGTGGCTATCATCCATCGAAAGACATCGAAAAAGTGGCAATCATCCTTAAGAAGATTTAGCCAAATATGGCTATAAACTAGAAATAAAGTAAAACTATTTAACCATCTTTTTATATTTTTGGCTACGAAATGAAAAGCCAAATATACAAATATGGCGATTTTAATTTGTTTTCCATCACTTATGGCGACTGAAAACCTATGATGTCACTGCTTTTTCGATTTTTTGGAATTTTTAAAATTTCACTTTTTGGCGAAATAGCATAAAAGACGCTGCCTGGATCCCTGCCTTTTGTATGAACTGGGGCTTTTCATGTGGCCAAACCCACACCTTTCGCAAAGAAACGATGTGGGATGTCTGAACTAGAAATCTGGGGGTGCATGGTGCATACATAAACATTTCTGAGATCTCTAGTACATACCTAGTTTCTTGTATGCATGCAATGCACACTGATCCATCATAATTGTTAACATGGCACACTTTTGTTCTCCACATGCCGGAGGTTGCAGAGGGATTTCAAATTCTCCAATGGATGCTGGAAAGCCTAGAAGCTATGCCTGTGACTTTCCAAGTTGCTCCATGAGGCACATGAAGCTGAATAACACTTCTTCTGACTGTATTACAGTTAGTAGCTGTGAAGCTCGTACTGGGTTAACTGGAAGCCGATCATGTCCCATTACATTAGATGCACAAGACTTGCCTTTCAGTCATCGACCACATTCTTTAAGGGCTAGTTGTCGACATATTAGGACTTGCAATTTCATTAATTGCAGTCATCTTATAAGTGTCACAAGCTGTCTGAAGAGAGAGAGAATTAGCCAAAAGGCCAACAGCTACTTACACCATCAGGATTTGAATGTTCTCAAGCATGCACCTCTTTTAACAAGAAGATCGCCATCAAAGTATGTGCTTCTACGACAGAGAAGAACTCTGACTGGGGAACTAGTTACGCGCATCCGCTCTCGTCGGCCGGAGATTGACACTGAAGCAGTGCTTGGTACTGTCAAGGAAGGAGGAAATCCACTGTGGGGCTTCTTTGAAAATGCCAGGTATCTCTCTCCCCTTTACATGAATGCTTTTAGGGTTCTTCTGTGTGATGACAGGATGCATATACAGCTGGAAGCTTTTGCAATCGTTATTATCAAGAATAGTGGGGAACCAATAAACCCTAAACCCTATTCTCATGAAGTTCTGGAGATGTATTTGGGAAAAGGGATGTGAAGAGACATTGCTTTATCTTCATGCATGCTAGTTAGGGGTTTCTTCTAGTTGCAAGCCCCAATTGACCCACAGCTTCACACAATTTTACCAATCTTGTTCACAACTAGTACAACTAGTACTCTGTCATGACTGAGGTCTATGAAACAAAGAAATAAGTTCTAGTATTGTTGCACATCAGCTAATCGCAAATGAAATGTTCGTGAGATGGAAGTCTGTTAGGTCACTGTTAGGGCGAATGATGGATGGGTGATCCAAGTCTGCTATATATCTTACTTCAATTCTTGGATGTTCTAAGGAAACTCTACAGCTGCATCGTAAGGAGAATTAGAAGAAGTATGCCATCATTCGTGTTCTTTGTCTCTGGTCACCTCCTGTGCTCCTCTGTACCATGCTGTCTTTAATGGAGGTCTATCATGCACATGGACATTTAATGAAGGGTGACTGGAATCTGGTATCGGCAAATGTTCTGTTGAACTTCTACTGTTGCATGGCAAGGAGAAGAAGAGGTTCTCATCGTCTTTTTTATTGTGATTTGCTGTCTTTTATGAGGCTAAATGGTTGTTGTGAAGCTCTGCCAAACTACTATACCCACTTGCTACTGCTTAAGTGTCTGGATACACTCCCACCCACATTCATGTATCCATTCTGTCTGGATGGGTGGTATACCCAAGTGTTTGTTGGCCTGTATATATCTCAAGTTTGTTCAGAGGTCTCTCTTGTGCCAAAACATTGGTCCAGAAGGCATATTTCCTTTAGTAGTTCACAAGTATACCTGGGTCTTTTTTTCCCCAAGAAGTAAAGGTTCTCAGAATTGGTATTGGGTGTAGCAATTCAAAGTGTCAGTAATTCAAGTCAGCTGACAGAAAGCTGTTGGCCTGATTGAGTGGGGTGCTCATGGTTGGAATGTCAAGGGAGATGATGTTTTGAGGGAGATTACTGTGCTTCCTTTCCAGCTGTAATAGCACAAGCTATTGATCCAGTTGCTCAGCTTCTGGAGACAGCTTACATAGGGCACATATGTACTTCTGATAAGAATCTGTGTCAAACCAATCAGTGTATGCAGTGGCCTTGTCCTGGTGGTATGAGTTTTGTCTCAAAGTAGCAAGTATGATGATATTGTTGAAGTTTTCTTGACATTTTTTCCATATGTTGCCATTGTTTCTCTTTCAGTAATGCGTTCACCAGAGATGGACTTGGTCTGGAGATTGCTTCGATAGCATTGCCAGCTGCATTCGCACTGGCAGCCGACCCACTTGCCTCTTTGGTGGATACTGCATTCATCGGGCAAATAGGTATCCTAGTCTTACAGTTCTGAGAGATCATAGACTGGGGCTAAGACAGAAGGTTCTTTGACCTTTGGACAGAAACCATGTAGTCAATAGTGCTGTTCTGTGTCAAATGCTCCTTAGCTGCTTCTTGGCAATAGACTGAATTGCCTGCATAATTACCATTGTTGACCTGGGAATATAACATTAGAATGTGACATCAACCAGTTCTTGGGTTCTTTTTCTTTCAAGCTTTACAACTGCATGCTACTGTTGCCAATCTATTTTTCTTCCTCACTGTAGGTGATGATTGTTTTCAACTTCTGGAAGGTTCTCAAAGTCTCATTTGTACTGTGCATCTTCAGGACTAATTATTTGCAAAACTTTGTGTTTCAAGGTCCTGTGGAGCTCGCAGCGGTTGGTGTCTCTATTTCGGTGTTCAATCTGGTGTCCAAAATGTTCAACACCCCTCTTTTGAATATTACAACATCTTTTGTTGCAGAAGATGCATTTCAAGAGGACAAAGTGATTGGTGGGTCTTTTTCCTAGTTTGAGCAACTAGCTTGTGAAAGAAATTTGGACATTGACATGTGATGGCTGCCTGTCTTTGTAGATTTTCAGTACTATTTGCTAAAACAAAATATGTCAGTCTAGATCATTCTTTTTTGAGTTCACTGGGGTCCTGAAGCACAGGGGGTAATTGACTGGTTTATGTGTTAACAACTTTTCTTGTTTGTGCTGGAGCTTTCCTTCAATAGGCTTCACTTTGCACCAAGTTGAATTCACTTAATGTGTATATGACAACCTTCTAATACATGATTTTTCCTCCATCAGATTCAGACAATGTTCAGAAGGAAGTTGATGCAGGTTTGGAAACCAGAGAACCAAGAAAGCCACTACTTCCATCAGTTTCCTCAGCACTGGTCCTCGGGACTTTCCTTGGTGTTGGAGAAGCATTTGTATTGACTTTCTTGTCAGGTCCTGTGCTAACTGTAATGGGTGTTAGTGTGGTGAGTGTGCCAGCCAGCCTTAGAGATTCTTGTGTGTTATACATGCAGCATGTGTATTTTGAATGTACTTGAAACCGAGAACCTTTGTGTTTTGCAATCAGGATGTAGGTCTGTAATTGCTTGATAACACAATCTTGCATGGAAATCACTCAGTGCTTTCTATGCAATATTCAATGAAAGAGCATGCACATAGGTTTGGAGGAATACCTGAACATGCTTACCATTCTTTGAGTAGATCATTCTGCTCAAGGTTACCTTTGTATCTGGCTCTCCATTTTTGTTAACAAAATCACTTGACCAGAGTTGTAACACAGAAATTGTGCATAACAATGATGGGTGACAAAGAATTAGCTTCTCTAAAGATGTAGATACTTTCTCTTTGCCATTTTCCTGTTTGTTGAGCCTTGAGTTTTCTCAAAGATATTACTTCTCATTGTTTCTGGACCAATTTGCAAGGTTTTGTTGTTGTCTTTACTTGCATTTTACCTATATTGGCCCTAAAAGCTGTCAGCTGGGTGACACTGATCTCCACTCATGTTTAAAGTTGTATGTGGTTGATGGAGAGTGCTTGGATTATGGGTTAATGGCTTGGATTTTCAAGGGGTTTTTGCTACTGTTTGTCTAATTTTTCTTGGTGTCTTCCTCAGTCAGCAACATAAGTGAGTACTTTACTAGGGTCTTCTCTAGGTTTTCTGCTCAAAAGATCATGCTTTCATAGTTCTCCATCTTGTTTGCGATCTGGGTCAGTGCTGGTATGTTGTCCAGGAATTCTCACAGGTGGGGGAATATTTTGGCTATGAGACTCAAAACTGACCTCCATCTACAGACCCCTCCAGTTAAGAAAGTTCTTTGTTTAGTCTTTTTGGAGTCTGGTTGCAAAAGCTTCTTGTGTTTGATTGTCCTCAGAAGATCTCTTAAAGTTTTCATGTTGTTTCTGTTTGGGTTTTTTTTTGGGTTTTCCTTCTCACTATGTCCCCCTTCCTTCTTGTTTTCCTTGGTAATTTCCTTCCCTTAAATTATGTTTTTCCTGAAGTAGCCAGCATCATGGGTGAGTTTTCCCATCATTTCCAGTCTTTGCGAAAAATCAGTGCATTGGTTAATGTTTGACATAGACTTGCACCAACTGCTGGGAGCTGATGAAGTCAGTGGGGATGTTAGGGTAGCTGGTCACTACCATACATGTTGAAGCTCACTGAATCTGTGTGTGACTGTAGCTACAGTGTTAAATTTCTTCTCTTTTCCTGTTTGCTGACATGTTGGATCTGAAATTTGTAACACCTTATCATCAGGGCATCCCCTGAGTTTTATTCAGGTTGTCTTAAATCAGAAGTATGCAGAAGTTTGCAATTCTGTTCGTCTCTCTGGTCTGTCTAGATGTTCTGTTTTCTGCTTCTGTGCAGTCTGGAATCAATCATATGAGAAGCGAGCAGGTGGTGACTTTGTGCGGGATATAATTGTGAGGGTGGGAGCAGATGTCACCCATGCGTACTCCTGCTTTTCAGTACCTAGCATTGAGGGCCATAGGAGCACCTGCTGTGGTGATTGCACTTGCTGTCCAGGGTGTTTTTCGAGGTTTCAAGGACACTAAGACTCCACTGTATGCCAGTTGTAAGCTCCATTCTCTAAAGTCGGTATGGTTATTAGAAGGTGCCCAACTCTGAAATGCAATATGTGTAATATCTCTAACTAAATCCAATTGCAGAAGCAATTGCATGACATTGATGCGATGACTTCTATGAGCTTTGAATGAAGTCTTGCTAGAACTTTGGGTGGTCTTTGCTTCTGAGAATATCAGTTCAGTCAAGGTTCTTTCTCCTATGTCAACACTGAAGCCCAACAAGAAGTTCATGTGCTCTTCAAATGCACTGCTCCATTGTGCTCACGTATGGTAATTTACAAAATTGGAACATTAGAGGAAATTTAGCGCATTGGGTTCACAGCTTGGACCCTTTGCATTGATAATGTCTAATGCATTCTTTTCATTTTTCAGCTGATAGTAACAAACAAAGTTCAAATGAGAGTGGTTCACTAATGAATGCAATTCCTCTACAACTGTCAATCTTTGTGGCAGGGATGTGTACTGCAAGTCCCAAGTTAATATCATATTGATTTTGAGCACCACAAGCTTTTGGACCTGGAATATATGCACTCTTATGGAGCTTACTTCTGCTATTGCTGTGATTGTAGTGGCAGGAAATGCAATCAACATTGTTCTGGACCCAATTCTCATGTTCTCATTCCAGTTTGGAGTGGGCGGGGCAGCTGTTGCAACAGTTGCTTCCCAGTAAGCTGTTTGGTTTCCTGAGTTTCTTACCACTATCTCTCACAAAGCAATGACATTGAATGTTCTTCTTGCCTATTGGACAACTACACTGATATGTAATTGCCTGGGCAGGTATGCAATTGCAGGTCTACTTCTGTGGAATTTAAATAAAAGGGTTGTACTGTTGCCCCCCCAACTGAATGATTTGCGGTTTGATCGTTTCCTAAAATCTGGTATGGAAACTCTGGTTAAGCAAACTGCATGTGATTGTGTGCATTCTTTTCTGACTAGTAGTGACCTGTGGTGTGCTTAAAAGAGATCTTCAGAGTTATAGGATGCCCCAACCACTGCCCTCTATGTAGGCATTAGTCTTAGGTATACTTGCTTATGGGGACAAGCTAAAATGAAATGAAGCTTACCCTCACAGCCTTTTCACAGCTTTGAATGATGATACTATTGACTTTCGAATTAGCTATGTTGCTTGAGTGCTACCCAACATCATTACTGAGTTTCCTTGTCACTTCTGGAAATGGAACTGAAATTTAGGATGCCAATATTTCTGTAATGGTTTGCCTAAAAGCTTTTGGGCTAATGAACTCAGTGGGTAGTCATGGCTGTTTGTCACTGCCATTTGTGATGTCAGCCAGGTGATGGTCTGACACTCTGTGACTCTCATAAGGTGACTACTCTCATTGTTGTGTTACCTTCAAAGAGTTCTTATGGAGATTTCTTTGCAATCACATAGATATATATATATATATATATATTCTGAATTGTAAGACATTAGAGAGTTCTGTTGTAAGTTTTTGAAACTCTACAACACCAAGGTGGGGTAGAGATTACAGAATGTTTTGAGCATACTCATCTTAGGTTTCTAGGCTTGGGTGCCGGGTCCCTAGGCTGAGACAAAGACTGGGGATTGCGTTGAACTCAGATGAATCTGGGCTCTTGTAATCACCTAATTGTGAACACTCATTTCAAAATTTAGCACCACCATCTGGCCAGAGATCATGCACAACAACTCTAGTTTCTCCATGAGAAGAGTGGTATGTTTAAGCTGATCTTTGGAGGGACAGCTTTGTGTTCTTTAGAAGACATGAAGGATTTTAACTGCAAGGATATTGTGAATGACACTAAACCACAGGTGGACTCTTAATTGGGCGGACTGTTGCTCTTCTCATGGTCTTGACATTGGCAACATCCATGGCAGCAAGACAAGGAACCACCTCCATGGCTGCCCACCAGATTTGCATGCAGATCTGGTTGGCAACATCTCTTCTCTCAGATTCACTGGCTCTCGCTGGCCAGGTATGTTCCGAGAAAGTACATGTTGTGTTGGCCCATTCAAGAGGTTTTGCAGTCCATGTTACACTCAACCCCATATAGGACAATTGTAGCACAGCCACTGCTTGTAATGTGCAACCTGCCCTTTTCTGTGGCACGGTGGTTGTTTGTGATAATCAATGCATCAGTTTATGTCTTGAGATGTTGATATAATTCTGTTTTTATCAGGCGATTGTTGCGTCTGCCTTTGCACAACATGATCACAAGCGTGCAAAAGAGGTTTCCTTTCGGGTGCTACAGGTTATTGATCTATCATTAGCTCATGGACTTTCACTGTTGGTGATGAAGCTATGGTTACCACATTTTTAATGTACACATTCCTGCTTAGAAAGTTGTCGTAAAGAGTTATGTAAGATGTGTGAATCATGCAGTGGAGTTAGGGTGGACACATTGGATCTCATATGAAGTTCGAAGTTAATCAGCCCCCAGGCTGAAAATAATCTTGGGGATGGGTGGTCTCCCAGGATATCAGTGCTGCAAAGACAATTACTGCCTTCCTCTGAAAGTAGCCAGTACCTACATAGTAGGGAAGAGTTGCTCAATCAAACCAGCTTTGGCTAGTGTCAAGGGGTTTTTTTTTTGTTTCACCTTTGGACATGTGTGAGGAGCGTCAGGAGGTTGTTTATGGGTTTGAGCTGCTTGTTTTTATTTGATTTTGAGTCCTGTTCGAGCAGATTGGAGCTGGCTTTGGCACAGTGATGGCTCTGATTCTATGGTTCGGAATGCCTGTTTTCTCCAGACTCTTCACCTCAGACTCTGGTGTACTTGAATCCATAGCACTTCTTATACCGGTATGTCTTGTTCCTAGCCTCTTCAATTTCCACAGTTCCAAGGCTCTTTGCCACTGATCTCTCTTTGGCTTCCACATCTAAGTAGTGACATTGGCCTACATTGGTAAGCCATATATTCAGTTTTTAGTGATATGTATTTCCTGATGGAGCTCTCAAACTAATCTTATGGCGATCTGATAGTAGACTGCTCTTTTTTGTTTAGGATAATCACCTTGGTATTGCAGGTGGATATAGATCCTAACCATCAAGCAAATAGTCCACATTATTTGTTATGCTATCATACATAATAGGCATGCTAGATATGATGGTGCAAGTTGGCTAAACTAGTTGTCCAAAGCTGTGGGGACCCAGGGTTTCGAAGTCCTTAGGGAAAAAGTTGGGTAGTTTTGGTGGCACTGTTAAATTTGTTGGCAAGGGTCCACTTTAAAAAATGGAGGCAGTAGCTTTAAAGGTGAAGAAACATTTTGTAACACTTGGTTGCAGACTTTGGGTCAATCTTCTAGGTCCTATGCTTGCTTTCCTATTGAACTGGCTTTTATTGGATCTTGCAGTTTGTGGCTCTCACACAGCCTATAAATGCACTTGCATTTGTATTTGATGGTCTCCATTATGGAGCCTCAGACTTTGGCTATGTAGCATACGCAATGGTGAGATATCTTCACATCAAAATGTTTCCTTAAGTTCCTTGTTCTCCTTCTGTACAGTTCTGTCATCTCTGTCTGTACTGATATCACCAATAACACAAACAGAATCACAATCAAAGGATCTAATGCTACTGTTGAGGTATTTTGCGTCCCAGATGCTGCTGGTGATTCCTTCAGGGCTTCTTCTACTGTTTTTGCCAAAAATATGGGGTATTCAGGGAGTGTGGGTGGGTCTGACGCTTGTCATGGGCCTCCGAATGGTGGCTGGGTTTGCAAGGTACACATTCTGGATGTGGATTTGGGCCTGATTTGCTAGGTGACACTTTCAATGATTTGTAGATGTAATCTTCATCTTCACTGTTAGAGTCATATGGTTCCTTTTTGACACTTGGGATTGGCTCATAACGTTGGCAGGTTGGGAACTGCCACTGGGCCTTGGCGATTCTTGACACAAGAGAAGAAGAATGTGAATGAGATGCTTTGAGGAAATTTCTCAACACCCATTGGTAAGACTTGAAGTTGCATAAATGTGCTGAATTAAATCTCTGCAGCATTTTGATGGATCATCCTGTATTCACAAAATAGTGTCAGTGGTCTGGGAGGGTAAAGTCTTTCCTGTGTTTGGTTTGTGCTATTTCATCTACTTATATGGGATATACAGATGGCTTATCACCAGACATGCCATAGAGATCCCTTCCAGTGCACTCTTGATACAAACAACCAATAAACTGTTCTAAGTAAGGTAGAAAACCATATACCTGAAATGCATAAGTCCATCAGCTGAATTGGTATTAAATCAACAACTATTCCTATAAGCAGACAGGCCTAATAAAGGACAGTTCTAGTAGGGTATTAGTCAAGATTCTTTGCCCGCCACCAGTAGTTGTACATGTTAACCAATCAGCTTTGTGGTGAATTAGATGCAGATTGAAGGCAACATCTCTTTTGTAAAGTGGTCATTGTTTTTGGTAGACTTTGATTGGCAGCAACAAGTTCTCCATCCTAGATTGTTCTTGATGTAGGTAAAATGTGGTCCTAGTTACTGCATGCTATGTAAAAGCACTGTCAAACCAAATGAATTGACATGTGTGTTTGGTATAGGACATCTGTAAGACTGGGTTAACAATCTGGAAAATGTCATTGTGATTGTTGAGAAAACCAATTTTACATATTTGGCAATGTGGTTGCCCACTCACTGCCTGGTCCAAATACCAACATGGGAAAATGGAAGGACTGGAACTCTTACCCCTGTATTGTGGATTTGTCAGATTGTGCAGCAGAAACCCCTGAAGGATATGACAGATTCAATGCAGTACAGTTGTGCAAGCTGACAAGGTTTGTTCAAAGAAAAGAGTCACCCCATTGGCTGAGAGGAGAGATCTCCAGTTGGTGCCAGTTTTCATTCCTCACATCCATCAAGCTAAAAAATTTCTCATCCAGGGTGTGCATCCACTATTACTCCAGTTTTGTTGGGCAGTCCAAAATCATTAAATCAGATGAGTATCTGCAATCCATGTCATTCTTCTGTAGGTTGTACTTTTCCTCTGAAGAAAGACCAGTAGGAAAAGCAACTACTGTCCACAAACTGTTTCAATCACTTTGCAGGGTAGCACTGGGAACTAAGTCTTCATTCTCTGAGGAGTAAGTCCAATTCTTAGAGCAGGTCACCAAGTACACATATTGGCAAATAGGTGGAACTTAGATTCAATGAGGTGGGCTTGCTTAATCCTGTTAGCGAAATATTCACAACAGTTCTTTTTGTCAAGAACTAGCAGCTTTGTGAAAAACCACTAACTTCAACAGCAGTGTGACAGATAACCATGTTCTGTGGTTTGAGGACCAGTATGCATTTGCCTTTTGGTGAATGCCAGCAATGCAATACATGGGAGACATTTCATACTTGATTAGCAACTTAATGACCCCATGTAATGATTTGACTCTCTTTGACAGTTTGGGTTACATATATGGCAATGTTAGTTCAGTTTGTTTGTGTAGTCTCATTGATTAGGAAAGCTCTCTGCAACTCAGCCACTCTAAGAAATCTCTTAGGAAAATTGGGGATGATTTGGGACCTGAAGATGCATTGTAGTTGCATCTTATGATGGGTTTCAGTTAAGGACTGCAGCAATTGGGCAATTGTCCAACAGTGGAAACTGCTGACATGAATAGCACCCACATCAGACCAACAACTGCACAAGCCTTCTGGCATTGGCATCATCTGGGTGGTGGAGGGTAACTTAAATAGGTGGGCTATACTTGTTGTCTCTCCTAAGGAACAGATGATATCTTGCCTAGAAGTTAATCAATCTTTGAATCCTTGGGTTTCTGGAAATTTTATGAATTCACTGTATGCAGTCCTTGTCCTTGATGTTGAATGCTCAAAAGTCCAAAATTTGATCAAAATACTTTTTAGCTTAACATTTGGGTTCCTTCTCTGCCCTCCTGCTTCTGGTGTCTAGATGGGCTGGAATGAACCAGCACCCCAGAGTGCAGATCCATTGGAAACCTGTTATTACTCAGTTGTGGATGAACCACAACTGAGTTTTCAAGGTTCCACCTAGGTAACATATGTTATAAACCCTTGGTACTTTCCCCTCACACTGCCTCTGTAAGTGAGGTAAGTATCATAGAAAATAGGTAGGGAATGTACGCAGTTACTCAGTAGGTAGGTAATGAGGTAAGGCACTTTGTGGTAGGTACGTAGATGCATGTGCATGGTTCATACATAGCTAACCACCATGTGCATGGTTAGCTATGGGACAAGAACACAATGAAAATATGTTTCCCTGTCCATACACCATCCATCCTGCATGGTGCATTGGTGGGTGCTGGTTCACTCTGGCTGTCTAGGTGGCATGGCCTGACATGGCAGCAAGTGGATAGATGGACCCAAGGGAAGGGCCGAAAATTTAGATGAAGCCATTTGCAGCTAGCATGATATCATGTATGCTAGTCCTGTGTGGAGAAACCAACACAACTGGGCATCTCCTCTGATGTGTCTAGGTAAAATAATTGAGTATGGTTTCATACTTCTGATGTTATCAGATCTTTATGTTACAGAAATGGCACAGGTTCTGCTTTGAATAAGGTGTGTGGTCTGGACTGTGGGGTTGAATGTTGAGTTGCAAAATGGTGCATAGAAGGGGAAAGGCCACTGATTTTTTACTTTTGAAGGTTAGTACACAGGAATTTTGAGGTTTTGGGCCCAATGTAAGTTGCAATTAGTCCGTGCATTTGATGTTAGAAAAGAGTCTGGAAAAAAAAGATCTATTCTATACAAGTTATCTGAAGGACTACATTTCCCAAGGCTTTGATCATAGAGGGAGGCAGATAAGGATGTCAGAACAACATTGATATCATTCGGTTATACCATGCTGAGAACACAACGTCTATGATGTAATAATTATGATAATCAATTGCATTATAGAAATTTGAAGAACATATTTTTTTCAAATTTCTAAGCCACGGCATGTCCAAATTTTCATAAGCTTTTTACAAAAGTCATTTACATTATATACAAACATTTGAAATATATATTGTTTTTCAAGTACTAAATTGTCATTTGTACAAGATTTAATTGAATTGAATTTGCTAATGGGTTGCAGTTCTGATTTCCAGTAATGTTCATGTTTTGTCAAAGTTTTTGTTGTGCTGACTCTGTTCTCTAACTTGCGGTTGATTAGAATGTTCTCTCCATGCAGACCACTCCTCCATGTCATAGGTATCATCATCGCAAAATGGTTACACTGCCGCATTGAAATTTGGAGTAAATGTAAATGCTAATGGATTTAGACTATGAAACTTTTTCTTACATTTTCTTAATGGTGTCGTCTGAATTGTTCGACGACAATTGCTTTCCAAGTCATGGATAATCATTGAACGTTCCACTGTGTTGAAAATGCAAAGCTTATTCTTACTTCCTTGACCCACGCATGTATGCTCAGGGTACACCATCAGTCCTCGGCTGCCTTGCTTTGGCTCCTGAAGTAAATTTGTCCATTTTCCTACTTTCTTCTCAGTCAGAACCCTCTCCCATGAGTTTGGATCTGTATGATTTTTCATCAAGGTTGACCACATTTGGTCCTGTTTTCTTGCCCCCCTTGCCCCCTCTGAGCTCCCTTCAAGATGCTCAGGTATTTCAGGATTACACATCCACCTTTCCTTTTGTGATTTCTGTGATTTCATCTCAATGAATTCAAGTTTTTCAATAGAAAATTTCACCTCCTTTAGATATTCTTGCTCAGAGAACACAAAGATCGATCCTCCCAAACCCACTATCTGAGTAGTTGCGAAGTAGGCATTGCTTCGGAAAGTTGGAATTGGGCAATACCATTCTGGTAACCATATTCCTTTCGCCACATGGTAAGCCAGAACCACCTTGCCACTAGTATCACCACTTAGTGCCACACAGTACAACACTCCATTACTGTAAGCACCGTTCTGGTATTCATTAAGTCCGAAATCAGGCCCAGGCAAGTCTCCTGTCTCTTGCCAGGACTCAGTCTCTGAGCAGTAGACTTCTGTTTTTCTAGAGAGATGCTCGGTGCCAAAGGTAGAGCTCCCTGCAACAATCACCTTGTACGAATTCTTTTTCGTGTCAACAATCAAGTGCATCAGCACTGGATGTCTGGGAAAATTCATAGCTGGAAGCTCCCTTGTTTTTTGGGTCAATGGGTTGCAGATTATAAGCTTGGGAGCTCCGGAAGCTGCTGCTTTACCAACGTTGATGCAGAGGAGCCCCTCTGCTCCTGCAACAAGAAACTCCTTGAGAAGCCCAGGATCAGGAGAAGATGGCAGACATTTCAGTGAAGGTAGTGGACACCACTCACCCGAGTCAATGTCATAGCCTGCCATTTCCAAAACATCTTCATGGACTGAGAAGAACATGGGGCTGTACGATCTCTCCAGAGGAAACTCATGAACACGAGCCTGCTTGAAAGACTCGCAATGTGTTATAGTACGTAGTTGACGGCAACATGCCTGCAGTTTGTAGACATTTGCAAGAGGAAGCTTGGCAAATACTATGCTTTGGATGTCGTCCGGCAGGCAGAGTAGTTGACAACACACGGAAATCCCACGATCTCTAGCCGATTCTTCACCAGCATATTCTTCCGTTCTGGGAACCCTAGGTCTCTTCTTCCCGTAGTGTAGATCGACTTCGGCAGCTATGGCACTAATGTCTCCAACGGGTTGCCTACGGGTGCCAATTTGTTGTACCTTGCCTCCCACACTTCCCTCCCCAACGCCGTTCAATGCACCAAATTGCTGCGTATGCGGGTCTAACCTCGGCGACAGTTGCCAGAAGATCGATGCTTCCGACTTGCCATAATCAGTTGTTTGCTCAGCTGACAACTCCTGCCGACCTTCCTGTATGACGAGATTACTGGGCCCACTCTTCTCATCCTTGCAGTTTGCGTTGCAATCCAAATTGCTACGTACAACTCTCTTGCGTAGGTTTTGTATTTTCCATTGTGTGCTGTCAGATGTATGTGTACACATCGTTCCCTCCGTCACCGACTGCACAAATATCTCATGCGTTTGCTTCCACATCGTTCCCTTCGCCGCCGACTGTTCTATTGCTGTCCCAAACCGCTGCGAATCAGAACCACGACGTGTACTAGCAGTATTGTGGGTGTTACACCACTGACTACATCCGCTGACCATATCGAACGCTTCCCGCTCGTGAAGCACATCGTAAGTCACCTTGAATTGTTCCGACGCTTTTCCAGCCCGCCTCAAATCAGAGCGTTGGCCAACGTGAATCGAACTCTTGGGGCTCTTGTCGCCACCGCGAACGACGACCGCATTGTACTTCTGCTCGTGATGAGCATCAGGCAATTCATGCTGCATTTTCCTGTGCACACCGTTGCAGCAATAATGAGAACACAATTAGGGTTTATTGCACACGTTTCACCAATCCCATAACTCGAGACTGGTACTGCTCGTCAAGGCTCAAGTCTTCCAGTCGGTCGCCCGGCCACGCAATAGATTGAGAAACCGTGCAACTACCATCCACCTTGTGGACTCCAACCCTAAACCTCACTAGGTACCCATAATTTGCACTGTATGTAGCTATAATTTTCTCCACATATTTGGTTCCTTGTCATTTTCTTCTTTTTTATGTGTTCTCTTGCAAAAACAAGCAGCTCATTAATGACTCCACCTTTCGTGGCAGGTTCAAATTTCAAACTATAACTTCCCTTGCAGGATCTAGTCCTTCTCATCTAGATGCACACACTGCTATAGGGATCTAGAACTTTCCATCTACATGCATGCACTTATATAAAGATCTATAACTTCTCAACTACATGCATGCACTTTTATAAAAAATGCCCATCCACCATATGCACACATAGTACTCCAGACGTCATATGCACATTGGGTCAAGTTTGAGGGAAAATGTTTCCCAAAGCTTACAACAATACTTAATCTCTTTCCTATGGGCAGAGCCAATAAAGTTTGTTGAGCTCTGCATCCACAGGGAATAGGGACTATAGGATTCAGTCCCGCTTACCTATAATATCTGATTTAGTTGTTTAACGATTGCTCCTTTCGCCCTTTCAGTCTTCTTTCTTTCTTTCTTTCTTTCTTTTAATTTAACGTCAATACCCGGACCAGAGAGATCCATTTGACGACTGTCTTTGCTGCACTTTCTTGTCATAAATTTAGATGGGTAACCATAGTCAAGATGGGCAAGATGTGGAGACTTGCACGCAAATTGCACACAAAATTCAACTGGGACTAGGAGAAGGACCATAGCTGTGTGGACCAAAAACATTATTATAAGTACTTTGCCGCGAAACAGACCTGTCCGGCGCACACTATGCTGACCTCACGTGGATGACGTCAAAGAGTGGAGAGGGTTTCCAGGCTTTTGCAACTTTCTCCCACTTGCAGGTAAAGGCGGCAAGAAAGGCGGAAAGCATGATAAATGGGTGGGAATCAAATCCAATAGCCAATAGGAGGGTTAACCCTATCGCCCAACAAAAATGGGGTCAAAGAATGCTCCAAAGTGAACCCATAAACAAGTGATGAACGAATTACCTCGAAGACAATGGGAAGAGCTCAATGAATTTGAAGAGCAACAAATAACAACTGAACAAAGCTCGAGATGCAGAACTGGAACTAATCTTTGATACGAAGCTCATTTTGAGTTCACAAAATTTAATTGTTGCATACCTTCTTCCAGTTGAAATTTTCGATCCCTGCACGATCCTTCGGCGTTTCGAGTCAATGGACGGGAGAGAATCGCTGCCCACATAGAGCTCCATGGCCGGGTTTGTCCCTGCATCACTAACTAAGCGACAGTCTCGCAGCTCAGGCATGGCGAAAAAACTCTTCGACAGTGGGACTTTTAAGAAAGCACGAGCTGTGGTATGTTTCTTGACGGAAAAACACGAGACTGAACTTGGAGTCGCTCTGAATGGGGTACGAGTTATATAGGAATTCGACCTCTTACCGACGATCCTGAACCCCTGGTGGAGTCTGGGTGTTTCCCATGTCAAATGCTTGCTCGCCCGTTTTCACTTCAAAACATTCTATATGGTGTACAGTGGCTTTATGCCAACTTCTAGTTTAGCCTAAAAAGTTAAAACATTGAGATTTTGAATTTAGGAATTAAGCAATGTTGGCCCGCATTATATATATATATATAAAACTGGGTAGGTTATTTTTTGGATTTTTTTTCTGGCTTTCACAGGTTATCAATATCAAGAAATTGGGTGTTGGGTTGTTTATCAGAAAATCTTGGGTAATAACTGTTGGTTATGCATAAAGGTGGGTTAAATAATAACTGGTTGAGACTGGTTGAGAATCATTGGTTAACTTGCTGGTTATAATGTTTTTTAAGAAATTAAAACTAAAAAAAAGGTATTAGTATCTAAAGATTGATGTTTAGAGGTTTCACATATTTCAAGTATATTGTCAATTTTGAAACATTCAAAATGTGATTGCTAGACCTCATTTTTTTCAAAAATATTTTTTGACAAGAGTTGTTGATTATCAATCATAAGAATGGTATTTGGTGGCAGGTTTTTATAAAAAATTTCAAAGAGTGAAAAAAAACTTGTGAAAAACTGCCCTAAAATAAATAAGAGCAATTTATTGAAATTTTAGAAATTCAAACTCTCAGCTCAAAACATGAAAGTTACTAGTAAATTTAGCATACTTAAAGCCAATTGTTGAAATTCTGAAATATTCAGATTGGACTCCTTTTTTCTGAAATAAAGTTATTTTTACAAGATTTGCCCAACATGAATCACAGGTAAGTGGTATAATGAATATAGTATTGATGTGATACCCAGCAGATCGTTCATTGATGCTTTCCCTTTGAAAGCCAGGTATGATATCCATAATAAGGATACAAGAGGCATGAGGGAGGGTTGCTGGCCAACAAAAAATCTAACCATAGGGAAGGCTTATAATAAGCATCATCCCTCTACATATTGATACCAAAGAATGACAAGGACAACTTTTTGGTACAAATCAATGTTTGACTGTTCTTAAACCTTAAAAAATTATGAAAGTTATGTGAAAAGTTTTTGTATTTTATTATGCATGTGAAATCATTTTGAGATTCATGTGACATGTAGATTTTAGGAAATTTCTTATTATTATTATTATTATTATTAGTATATAAGTGGATGTTTATGACATTTGGAAACATCTTCATTTGATAAAAATAAATTTTTGTATGAATATAAAATTTCATGAAATAAAATTGTGAAAGAAATCGTAATTTTAATTTTGAAAAGTTTTGGTGTAATTTATGTGAAGTTCATGGTCGGTGAATAATGCGACATATTAGTTATACATAAATAATTTAAATGTGAAAAAATATTTATGCAATTAAAAATATAAATTTTCATAGCTATGTAATAAACATACGTAATTTCAATCTTAAACCTATTTGTGATCTACACACCCAACATCACCATAATTTCTCACATGATGTGCCCATAGTTCAAATGTCATAACTTATAATCTTGGGCAAAATGAAATATCTACCATGTTCCTATTGGGCATGTTAAACATTCCAATATTTTTTTGTGATGGGCTAATCAAAGTGATTCATTGCACCCTACAAACCATTCCCACTTCAACAAATGAATAGAAAGAGGTCAATATATCTTCAAAATGTTTTTTTATTTTCATATTTTCTCTATAGCCAAATTTAGCTAAACCATTTTATGGGTCGTCCCCACTTATGCCAACATCACAAAATCGAAAAAATAAATAAATTCAGAACTTCCAATTGGGAGTGCACCCCGACAAGCTCTAGATGCTGCAAAACAAAAGCCTTCACTTCTATTTGTCGAACATTAAGAACACAGTTCCCAATTTAGGCCGTAGCTTGGTGCCGAAAAGAACGGTCCCCGGCTGCCCTTGCGGAATACGCAGCCCTAGTTTAGAATTGAAAGGCTGTCGGTCCACTAGGGAATCCAAGGTGGGGGTACAGGTACTAATTGTTTCTAATTAGTTCGGAGTAAACGTATGGGTACCCACCTCTGAATATTTTAAGACCTGCCCTCCGTTGGTACCCAAAAATTGTCGGGATAATAATTATTGGCCATCGGTAAAAGAAAATTACATTCATTAGAGTTTAGTTGTCGATCGAAGATAGGTGTTTGCTTTTACCGCTCGCGACAGCAGGGTTTATTTTTCCAATTTTGTGATGTAGCCAAGGTGGCTATCATCTCGAAAGTGATTTAGCCAAATTTGGCCACATGTACTAATATGGAAGTAGGAAAAAAAATTAAATCTTTCTATATTTTTGACTATCTAGTGGAACTAACAATAAAAATCTGGCGATTTGTAGAATTTTATTTTTGAAAATCTGGCCGATTTGGGCCATTTTTTTCATGGAAAATCCTTCCTACAGGTCGAAATCATATTTTTCAGGTAGGGATTTGGCGAAAATTCGCCAGTAAAAGGAACGGGTGAATTTGAATTAATTAGTTGTAAATGTTGTAATGGGCACGTCACAAATTTTTAAGTTGGAATCATTATATGCTAGCTAGTGTGCAGGGTTTGGCTGATTGTGGCTCCTAGTGAGCTACTAACCAGAATCAGTCCTGATGGACTGGCACACATGCTAGTTAAGAGCCAGAATCAGCCGAACCCTACCCACTCCTAGACATCAAAGTCACAGAACCACAGAACCATGAAGAAAAATCAGGGGACCGTGGGAGGAGCGCAACAGAATTGGCAACGCAAGCTAATTTGGTCACATTAATTATGCTGGAAAACACCCATTGTTAAGCTTCTTGACTTTAAGATATTACGGACTGTGCTGGGTGGCAGCCTTCATGACCAATGAGGTGCCTATGAGGAATTTGCACCCAACTTCTTAATTTGGAATGCGCACAATGGCTCGAACCGGGCACACTTCATTTACAAAGTGATTTTTCATACCGATTTGCATAATGCTCATGTGAATTTTGCAGAATGATCTTGTAGATCATTGGTCTTGGCACCTGCCCAATTTAGGTCTGGGAGACTCCCATAGGAGCCCTTCAGTTTCAAAAAGGCCAAAGTAAAATCATTATGTTGAAAGAAGAGAGAGGCCCAAAAAAAAGAGGCTAAAGTAAAATCATTATGTTGAAAGAAGAGAGAGGCCCCAAAAAAGAAAGGCTAAAGTAAAATCATTACGTTGAAAGAAAGGAGATGAATCTTTTTTCCATGTGGACGACTTAGAAATTTGCAGGTTTTTGAAAGTTTGAAAATCCAGCCTGAATTTGAAACTTGGATTAGAAACCAATTTTCAAGGACATGTTTTTGAAATTTTGGTTTACCGATGTTCCTTCTTTCAAACCAAAAGTGTATGCGTTTGAAATATATGATTTTTTTTAGTTTTGAAAAATGTATTTTAAACAATCAACCAGGATTACCATTGATAATTTTGTATTGCAGACAGAGAAACACAATGGCCTTCAATTTACAAATTGATCTTTAGTTTCTTGGACTGTCGGCAACCTAAATTGTAGTTTGGTTTGTTTAGTAAATTGTGACCGTCATCAAGTAGTGTCATTAAAACACACGCTTAGATTATTGATATTGTTAACTTGACCCACAATAGTCCAATACTTGATCATGATGACAAGCATTTTGATAAATAGGGTATCCAAAGTCATGGGATTGTAGAATATATATGCTTTGCATTGCAACTTGTTTATTACTCATTTCTGTTGTGTTCGAACGTTACACATTAAAGTTAGTGAAGGACATGATCGGGGCCATATGTTTCTTTTCAATTTTCTGACATTTGGGGAGCCCCAAGAGACATTCAGCGATAAATCCCGACAAAAACTGACTATTTAAGGCCCCCTTCAGGGTATGGTGTGGGACCATGGGCATGGTAATGTACTACATGAGCGGGTTTACGACTGAAACTATGTATGATTACTACATAGTTATGAAATCTATGTTTTTTGGTTGTAAAACTATCCTCCCAACCTACTATTGGTTATGCGAACCTCACCATTCTCCTTCCATGAACTACACATAAACAACATCAAAACTATTCAAAAACCAAAAGGCCTTTCCAAAATCAAAACTTCCATTCTCACAACTTTGTATTCCTATCATAACTTTGTACAAAAATGAAGGTGTTTCTCAAGGTCACAAGCACCTCCTTATATACTAACCATATGGAAAAAACTCAAGAAACTTCCTAAAACCTATCCACCACATGGTTCCCCAAATAATCAAAAGAAAACAAAATCACATGGTTCCCCATGTGATTCCCCAATTAATCACAAGGAACAACATCACATGGTTCCCCA
>Ga0209611_10005744_pt1 | contig 20646 bp, 17 predicted proteins | sample S1TSphgellanicum_3_FD_187693 | JGI IMG/M metagenome (GOLD analysis project Ga0209611, IMG submission 187693) | Host-associated microbial communities from peat moss isolated from Minnesota, USA - S1T2_Fc - Sphagnum magellanicum MG (SPAdes) (version 2) | ecosystem: Host-associated > Plants > Peat...
TGGCAATTGGGAAGTTCTGTCCTTGCTCGATCAATATTTCCGCCGCGGGAAAATCAAACCCGAGGTGTTCCAAGCAGTCAACTCGCGCCTCGTGGTATCGGCGCTCGGCGCCACCGAGGACACGGCGCCCGTCATGGACGCGGAGACACGCAGTGCCGCCCCGACCATCACCGTCAGCGCCGCCCCGACCATCACCGTCAGCGCCGCCCCGACCATCGCCCCCAGCGCTACCCCGACCACCGCCTCCAGCGCCGCACCCACAACGCCGCGCTCGGCGCCCGTCCGCCCAAAGCCGCGCGCAACGCCGGCGTCGGCGATGCCGCGCGCCGCGCGCGCCGCGGCGCTGCAGGAGAAATCACACCCCGATCGGGACTTGGCGGTGGGCGACGTACTGCGCGGTCGCTATCGACTGGTCGCTGAGCTCAATGACGGCGAGAGCGGCACCGTATTCGAAGCAATCGACGAATATCGTCTCGATCTGGCGAGCACCGATCAACGCGTGGCGATCAAGGTGTTGCGCGCCGCCGGGCAACAGCGCGAATTCCAGCATCTGCAACTCCTGTCGCATCCGAACATCGTGCGCGTCCATGAGATCGACCTCGATGGCGGCACCGCCTTTTACACGATGGAGTTGCTGAACGGAGCGCTGCTCATCAAGTTGTTGCGGGCGAGAAACGGCGCGCCCTTGCCGCGACCCTACTCACACGCAATCATCCGGGACGTGGGCGCAGCGCTTGCCTATGCGCATTCGCGAGGCATCGTCCACGGAGAATTGAGTCCGCAAAATATCTTCCTCACGAATGACGGCGAAGTGCGTGTGTTCGACTTCGGGGGCGCGCAGCAGTTGATCGACGGCCGCGACCCGGATTTTCGGGACGATGTGTTCGCGTTTTCCTGTATCGCCTACGTGCTCCTGTCGGGCCGGCATCCGTTTCCCGAACATACCGCCGTCGAAGCGCGCATGGAGCGTTTGCGTCCCAGCCGCCCTCCCGGTCTCTCGGGCAATCAATGGCGCGCGCTGCGCGCCGGGTTGCATTGGGAGCGAGCCAAGCGTCCGTCCGACGTCGCGAAATGGTTGGCGGGTTTCGAGTTGCAAGGCGCCCCCGCGCGCTTGCCGCCGTTGAGCACGCTGAACGAAGCTCCCCCGCCTCGCGACCACCGCCTGATCCTCCGGGCCGCCGCAGTCGCTGTGTTCGCATTGCTGGTGGCGGCCGGCTACCGGGTGCTGACGACCGACGGAGACCCTCGAGTCATGTCCGCGCTGAGCGGAATCGGCGCAAGGATCGCGCGCCTGACCGCGACGTCGTCGCCCAAGCCGGAGCCTCTGCCGGTGCCTGCGCCGCACCGCTCGACTTCGGGCATCCCGACGACGCCTCACACGACGCCTCACGCAAGTTCCTCAGGTTCCTCCGCCACTCCGGCTGCCACTCCGGCTGCCACTCCGGGCGCCGCTCCCGCCGCCGCTGCGGGCGCGGCTCCGACCGCCGCGCCGGGTTCCGCTCCGGCCGCAAGACCCGGCACCGCTCGGGCGGCGGTTGTGGCCGCCACTCCACCGCAGGCGCCGCGTCCCCAGGTTTCGCATGGCGCCGCCGCTGCGGGCCCGGTCCACATCGAGATGGCCGAAGATACGATCGACCTCCCCGCCTACGAACGGACCGCACACGTCGTCGTCCGCCGCAAAGGCAGCAGTCGCGGTGATTCACGCTTTACCTGGTGGACCGAGTCCGGCACCGCGAAACCCGGCGTCGATTTCGTCGCGGTTGCACCGCACGGCGCCGAATTCTCGGACGGCGACAACACGCTGAGTTTGAACATCCGCTTGCCCTATGCGCCGCACATCCGGCCAAGGAGCTTTTACGTGGTGATCGGCCCGGTGGATTCCGGCGCAATCCTGGGCGCGCGCACCCTCACCATGGTGACGATTCTGCCGCCGGAAGGGTGAACCCGCATTTCTGAATAAATACGTGGCTTTCATATATTGACGCGCGGCGGCGGGAGGCGCGATATAAGAAGCTAACGGGCCACTGTTCCGGCGGGAAATAATTGAAAAGCAAAGCCGGCTTCGCCTGATGCCGCCGAACGGGGCGAAGAGCTTTTCCATGCGGTGGGACAATGGGGTTGGCGAGGAGCGCATCGACGACGCCGCACTGTAGCAGTGGTCGGGTAGCTCCGTACCCGGTAGTTCCTGTATGGATAGGCGGCGTTCGGACGAGCCCGCCGCTTCAGTTATCTGTCGCCAGCCCCTTGGGTGAAGTCGCCCGTACCGCGTCGCAATATCCGGTATCACTGTGCGGTATCAATCCGCTGGCTTAGAATTCCCGCGTTTCGACCGAGTTCACGGACGCCATAAAAAACAATACTTCAAGGAGTCAAACATGTCGCACAGAAGCGCATCCTTTACAACAGCCATCGCGATATCGATCACCGGCGCAGCCGGCGTGGTACACGCCGGAGACGGGGGAAACGGTTGTGCCGGTTTACCGGGTCACCAGGCGCTGCAAGCGGCGCTCGCCGCCGCCACGGCAGCCGAGACCAGCGGGCTCAACAACCAAATGTGGGCGACGATCGTCGACCGGGACGGTATCGTCTGCGCGGTCGCGTTCTCCGGAGTTGATCGTTTTGCGCAATGGCCCGGCAGCCGGGTCATCTCCGCGCAGAAGGCCAACACCGCAAATTCGTTCAGCCTGGATGCTTCCTCCAGCAGCAATGGCTCGGGGCAACCGAGCGGATTGGTGCTCTCGACGGCGAATTTATATTCAGCGGTCCAGCCGGGCGGCAGCCTGTTCGGCTTGCAGGCGAGCAACCCTGTCGATACGCAAGTGGCCTACCAGGGACCGTCGTCGGAGTACGGCACAGGGGGCGATCCGATGGTGGGTCAGAAGATCGGCGGTGTGAACGTGTTCGGGGGCGGCCTTGCGCTCTTTGGCCCAGGCCAGAGAATGTTGGGCGCGGTGGGCGTGAGCGGCGACACATCTTGTGCCGACCATGACATCTCCTGGCGGGTGAGAAATAAACTCGGCTTGGATCACCTCGCCGGGGTAGGCGGCGTCTCCGGCGATCCCGCGCGTCCGGACAACATCATCTACGACGTCACGCCCAATCCATCGGGTGGAACCGGGATCAGCGCGGGAGGTTTCGGGCACCCGAAGTGCATCAATACGGCGCCGCCTGGCAACCTTCCGCCGGTGCGCCCGTAAACCGAGGCGCGTAGTCCAAGGCGCGTAGTCCCAGCAGCGTAGTCCAATACGCGTGGCACAACGACCCGCGCTTCGCGGCGCGGGTCGTATCTATCAACTCCCGGTCACGCTACGATCGTCAATCCTCGATGATCCGGCTATGTCGACGCGTGTCCTTCATGGCAAGGACCACACCGAAGCTCACCGCCGCGAGCGCGGAGGCGTACACGTAGAATCCGCTCTCCGCGCCGATCGACTTGAACCACAGCGCGACGTATTCGGCTGTACCGCCGAACAGCGCGTTGGCCAACGCATACGGCAGCGCCACGCCGAGCGTGCGAACGGCCGTCGGAAAGAGCTCCGCTTTCACGACGGCGCTGATCGAAGTGTAGCTCGACTGAATCAGCAGCGCCGCGACGATCAGGGACAAGGCGACCCCGAACGATCGAGTACCGCCGACGCCGTTCATGATCGGCCAGGTGAGCAGCATCGCACCGCCGAAGGCCACCAGCATCATGGGCCTGCGCCCGACTTTGTCGGAAATCCATCCGCACAGTGGATGCGCCACCATGAAGGCGAACAAACTCAGTGCGCTGATCTCGGTCGCCTGATCCTTGGAGAAGCCCGCGGTATTGACCAGAAATTTCTGCATGTAAGTCGTGTAGACATAGAACATCAGCGATCCGCCGGCGCTCAAGCCGAGTACGATCCCGACTTCGCGGGGGTAGCCGATGAGAAGCTGTCGAATGCTGCCGCGCTCGGCACGTTTGACTTGCAGGAAGGACTGCGACTCCTGCATGCGTCGCCGCAGCCAGTAGGCGACGACGGCGAGCGTCGCACCGATCGCGAATGGGATTCGCCAACCCCAGACCTTCATTTGATCAGCGGTGAGCGTGTGCTGCAAAACGATCAGCACCGCCAGCGCCAAGAGTTGGCCGCCGATCAAGGTGACATAACTGAAGCTGGACCAAAACCCGCGATGTCTCTGCCCCGCCATCTCGCTCAAATAGGTAGCGCTGACACCGTATTCGCCGCCCAACGATAAACCCTGGAAAATCCGCGCGAGAACCAGGATGACGGGCGCCGCCACCCCGATCGTGGCCGTGCCGGGGGTGACCGCAATCACCAACGAGCCTGCGCACATCATCGACACCGACACCGTGAGCGCCGCCTTGCGCCCGGCGCGGTCGGCGTAGAGTCCCATCAACCACGCACCCACGGGGCGGGCGAAAAAACCGACGGCGAACACCGCCGCGGACTGCAACAGCTGGGCGGTTTGATCGCCCTTGGGAAAGAAGATCGGCGCGAAATACAGCGCGGCCGCCGAGTACGTATACCAATCGAACCACTCGACCAGATTGCCGGCCGAGCCGGAGATGACGGCACGCAGCCGCGAAACACTGGTCATTTCCATCTGTCTCTTTATACCAGGCGAACGCTCATCCGTTGAGCCAAGGTAGCCGTCTGTGCGCAAGCGGCATGGGTTAGAATCGCGCATGACCCAATCGATCCCGTTTCGCCTGGACATTCCTTTTGTCAACGATCTTGGGATCGAATTGGTGAGCGTCGAGAAAGGGCGTGCCGTTCTCGCGCTCGACGTCTTACCTAGGCATCTGAATGGTTGGGCGGTCGCCCACGGCGGCGTGATCATGACCATGCTCGACGTCGCCATGGCGGCCGCCGGACGCTCGCTCGACGCCAAGGCGGTCGCCGGCGTCACGATTGAAATGAAAACCAGCTTCGTGCAACCCGGCAACGCCGGAACCCGGCTGCTGGCATCCGCCTTCGCTTTTCACCGCGCGAGTACGATGGCCTTCTGTGAGGGAGAGGTTCGCGACACGGATCAACGGCTCATCGCCAAAGCCATCGGGACGTTCAAGTTTCGGAACGCATGACCCCAACCGCTGTATCGGTCCTGCGAATCTCGGTAATGATTTTGGCGACGCTCATCTTCGGACTCTTGGGCGTCTGGGGCGCGGTTGCGCTCTGGTATCAGGCGCCGGGCGGCAATGCGTCGAAAGTGCTCTGCATCCTGATGTGGGCGGCCTTCAGTCTCGCCGCGCTGATTGCGTTCTGGCAGGGACGGGCATGGACGGCTTCGCTCGCGTTCATCGTGGCATTCGCCGTGCTGCAGGTGTGGTGGCAGCGAATTCGCCCTTCGAACGACCGAATCTGGGCCGACGATGTGGCGCAAATGACGACTGGCACGGTCGTCGGCAACCGAATCACCCTGCACAACGTGCGAAATTTCGACTGGCGCACCAACAGCGATTACACGCAGCGCTGGGAGACTCGCGAGTACGACCTCGACACCCTCGATTCGGTCGACATGATCATGTCCTACTGGCAGGGGCCCGCGATCGCCCACATGTTGATCTCGTTCGGTTTCGACGGCGGTGAACACGTCGTCTTCTCCGTGGAGATTCGCCGCCAGAAGAGCCAGAAATACTCGGAGCTCGGCGGCTTCTTCAAGGAATTCGCGCTCAGCGTCATCGCCGCCGACGAGCGCGACGTGATCCGTGTGCGCACCAACGTGCGCGGCGAAGACGACTACTTGTACCGGCTGCGCATGCCGCTGTCCGCGATGCGCTCACTGTTCATCGCGTACGTCGATGAGGCGAACACGCTGGTACATGCGCCGCGTTTCTATAACACGGTCACCGTCAACTGCACCACTCTCGTGTATCACATGATGGAACGGATCGTCGGGCACCTGCCCATGGACTATCGGGTGCTGTTCTCGGGCTATCTGCCGGGTTACGTCTACCAGGTGGGCGGACTCGAAAGACGCTATCCGCTCGAGGAGTTGCGCACGCTCGGGCGCATCACCGAGCGCGCCAGGAAAGCCGACCGCAGCGACAGTTTCTCGGCGGACATCCGGCGGGGGATTCCGGAGATCAGCGTGCGGGATTTGCCGGCGGCGGTCGAGTAGCGCAGCGTCCATCAACGCATTGTCGATCTCTCCATCTTCAACAATTTCACAACGCCGACATCCTAAGGCAGCGGCGTAAACCCGTAAGCTTTGAACGTCATCTGCGCGGCCGGTCCGCGGATATAAGCGACCAAGCGGGCGGCATCGGCTTGCGCCATCGCCGTGAGTGCTATGGGATAGACGATCGGTTGATGGCTGGCGGCCGGAAACACGTCCACCAAGCGCACGTTCTTGTCGATCAGGGCGTCGGTTTCGTAGACGATGCCGAGCGGCGCCTCGCCGCGATCGACGAATGCGAGCGCTGAGCGCACGCTGTCCGCGCGGATCAAGCGATCCTTCACGTCCTCCCAGACGCCCAGATTCCCGAGCGCCTCGCGCGCATACCGTCCCACCGGCACGGAATCCGGATCTCCGGTCGACAGGCGTCCCTTGCCGAGCGCGGCGAGCAGCGGGAAATGCGCCTCGATCTTGAGCTTGGTGGTGGTGTCGGCCGGTGCGATCAACACCAGCCGATTGCCGAGTATGTCGTGACGAGTGGCGGGCTGGATCAATTTGCGAGTCTGAAGATAATCCATCCATTCGAGATCCGCCGAGAAAAATATATCGGCCGGCGAACCATTCTCGATCTGCCGCGCGAGCGCCGAGCTCGCCGCGAACGAGAATCTCACCGGTATCGCGGTCTCCTTGGTGAATCCATCGCCGATTTCCTGCAGCACATTGGTCAATGAGGCGGCGGCGAACACGGTGATCGGCGACTTGACCGCCTCGGCCGCCGAACTCGAAAGGCAGCTCAGCGCCAGCCACAGATTCACGAGGCAACCGTATACGACAAACTTCTTCATGCGCGTCATTCCATTTATCGTTATGTTCGTTCGTATACTACGACGATCTCCGTATGACCGCGACCACCCGCGCGTCGCCTGCTAGACCTACTCTTGCGCACTCTCAGGTCCCGCAAAAGGTTTGTAGCACGCGCTCGTCCGGTTTCGGCGCCAAGGTATAGGATTCGAACGCGTCTTGGGTTCGGTAAGGGTGCTCGAGCACGGTCGACAACTCCTCGAAGGGTCCGAAGTCGCCGCGCTCCGTGGCCGCCGCGATGATCCTTTCGATCTGATGATTGCGCGGGATGAACGCCGGGTTCACCGACCTCATGGCATCGGCGCGCACACCCGCCTCGAGCGGCTCCCGCGCGAGCCGCGCCCGCCACTGCAACGCCCACGCGTCGTACTGCCGCGGCTCGGCAAATAACTTCCGCACGGCGGCATCGCCGGCATTGCCCGCCTCGTCCTCAGCCGCATCGCACAGCCCGCGGAATGTCAAAGTGAAGTCCGCTTCGCCGCGATGCATGAGATCGAGCAGCTCCTCGAGCAGCCGCGAGTCCTCCGCCTCGCGCGTCGACAAGCCGATCTTGCGGCGCAGTCCCTCGAGCCGGTGTTCGCCGAACTGCGTCGGGAAAGTTGCGATCACCTCGCCGGCGAGCTCCACCGCGCGTTCAGGCGTCTTATCGATGAGCGGCAACAGAGTCTCGGCGAATCGCGCCAGGTTCCATGCGGCGGCGTGCGGTTGATTGGAATAAGCGTAGCGGCCGAACCGGTCGATCGAGCTGAATACGCGCGCCGGATCGTACGTGTCCATGAAAGCGCACGGACCGAAATCGATGGTTTCTCCCGAGATCGCCATATTGTCGGTATTCATCACGCCGTGGATGAAACCCACCTGCATCCAGCGCGCGACCAGCGAGGCCTGGGCAGCCGTGACCGCGCGCAGCAGCGCGAGACAGGGTGCCGCATCGTTCTTGGCCCCGGGAAAATGCCGCTCGATCACGTAATCGGCCAAAAGCCCCAGCGCCTGCGTATCTCCGCGCGCGGCAAAGAACTGAAAGGTGCCGACGCGGACGAAACTTGCGGCGACCCGGGTCAAGATCGCGCCCGGTAATACTTCCTCGCGATAGACGGGTTCGCCGGTGGCGACCGCCGCCAGCGCGCGCGTGGTCGGAATGCCGAGCGCGTGCATGGCCTCGCTCACCAGGTATTCTCGCAATACCGGCCCCAGCGCGGCACGACCGTCGCCGCCCCGCGAGTAGGGCGTGCGCCCGGAGCCTTTCAGTTGAATGTCGCGGCGCGCTCCGGCGGTGTCGCGCACTTCGCCGAGCAGCAGGGCGCGGCCGTCCCCCAGCTGCGGCACGAACTGGCCGAACTGATGTCCCGCATAGGCCATGGCGATCGACTCCGCGCCCGGCGGCAACACGTTGCCGGAAAAGTACGCGGCGGTGTCATTGCCGCCACGGGTATCACCATCGATGCCATCGATATCGAGTCCAAGGTTCACCGCCAGCGCGTGATTGAACTTGATCAAACTCGGCGCCGCGACCGGGGTGGGCGCCACTCGCGCGAAGAAGCGCTCCGGCAAGCTCGCATAGCTGGGGGGATTCATGCGCGGCGTCAATTGTTACCGACCGAGCGCCACTACAGCCCGACCGCGTCAATCATGCGATACGCGAGCACCGAGGGCGCGAGGAACCAGGGTCTTCCGTAATAGTACGGCCGCGATGGGAAAGGCAGCCCGTCGAGAGCGGTGCGCCCCTCCTCGAGGCCGACCATCTGCTGGCCGATGCGTGTGCCGAAATACGGCGCGAGCGGGACGCCCTGACCGCAATAGCCCATGCAATAGTAGATCCCGTCGCGACGGCCCAGATGCGGCAGGGTGTCGAACGTGTAGGCGACCCACCCCACCCAGGCGTGGCTCACCCGCGCGGACTTCAATTGGGGGAATATTCGCAGCAACATTTGCTTGAGACGCGGTACGCAGGCCAAGGGATTCTTTTCAGCAAGCGCCGCCCGCCCGCCGAATACGATTCGTTCGCCATCCGCCGAGGGTCTGAAATACACCACCACTTTGCGCGAGTCGACGATATTGCGGGCCTTCGGAATCAGCTCACGCACGGCATCGACGCCCAAGGGCTCGGTCGCGATCTGATAGCTGCCGATCGGCATGACCCGCCGTTGATGCCAGGGCGACAAGGGACCCGAGTGCCCATTGGTTGCGAGCAGAACCTCTCGTGCGTGCACGATGCCGAGTGCGGTCAGCACCTCGAAACCGTCCGGCGCGCGGTTGATCGCGCGGACCTCGCAGCGGTCCCTGACCGTGACTCCGCTGTCGATCGCCCGCCGAAACAGCGCGAGCAGCAGACGCGTGGGATCGACGGAGGCATCGTCGTGGTACACGCAGCCGCCGTGATAATAATCGCTGGCGATTTCGCCGGCCTGTTCAGCCTTCGGCACGACGCTGATTCTCTGCTCGAGGCCGCGCGGCTGTGTCTCGGCGTCGCGCGCCATGATCGAGTAGTGCCGCGGTGTATGCGCGCCGAAGAAGCAGCCGTTCTGCTGCCACCCGCAATCGATGTGTTGCGTCGAGAGCGCGCGTAAATACGCCATGGCGTCGAGCCCTTCCCGGCAGATCCGAAAGGCCAGGTCCGCGCCGAATCGCTTGCTCAACTCAGTGAATGTCGGCTTGATGCTGTAGGCGACCTGGCCGCCATTGCGGCTCGAACAGCCGGCACCCAGGCCGCCCGCATCGAGCACCAGCGTCGAGCGCCCCGCGGCCGCCGTCTCGCGCGCCGCGGACAGGCCGGTATATCCGGCTCCGACCACGAGCACGTCGGTGCGGGCCGGCAAAGGCTCGAGCGATGGCGGCGGGTACGCCGCATTGTCCATCCACAGCGGCGTCATCGAGATTGCGTCAGACATAGTGTCCACCAAGTATACGCGCGCAAATCCCCACACAGGCGCCCGCCGATTTGAAACAATGCCGCCCATGAACGCCAATCCACGCGACGTCCGCCGCGCCTTGCGCCCCGACGTGCGTCTCGACACGAGCCTCGAATTGCTGCTCGAACGCGCGCCCTCGAGGCCGGGTGCGCGGGTACTCGCGACCGTCGTGGCGACCGCCGGTTCCACCTATCGGAAACCGGGTGCGCGCATGCTGATCTTGGATGACGGCAGCTACTTGGGTCTGCTCAGCGGCGGCTGCCTCGAGGCGGATTTGAAGATTCACGCGCAGGAAGTATTGACCAGCGGCACGCCGCGCGCCATCGAATACGACATGCGCGGTCCCGACGATATTCTGTTCGGGATCGGCGCGGGATGCGAAGGTGCGATGCGCATCCTGCTCGAGCCTGCGGGTCCCGGCACCCCCGCGGCGGCCGCGCTCTCGGCCGCGGGGCGCGCCACCCACGCGGGCAGGCCGACCTCCCTGGTGTTGGTGCACGAATCCGCCGATCTTGCGCTCGGTACCTATGCTGCCGCGCCGCCCCTGCCTCCCGCGCTGATCGCCGCCGCCGCGCAATCGCTCGAGCAGCGCGAATCGCGCGGCATGGATTGGCAAGCCGGCGGCGGGCGCTCACGGGCATTTGTACAATTCCTCGCACCGCCCCCCCACCTTTTGATCTGCGGAGCGGGACCTGATGCGCAGCCCGTGGTGAGCGTGGCGCGAAGTTTAGGGTGGCGCGTGTCGGTCGTCGACCATCGGCCGGCCTACGCGAAGCCGGAGCAGTTTCCGGGCGCCGACGTGCGGCTCTGCGATCCTCAGTCGCTGCGCCTGGGAGCAACCATCGAGCATTGTCACGCGGCGGTGGTCATGAGTCATCATCTGGCCTCAGACACCGCGTACTTGCGTGAATTGGCAAGAGCCGGGGTGCCCGCTTACGTCGGTTTGTTGGGACCGGAGGCGCGGCGCATTCGGCTCGCACAAGAGCTAGGATCTGCCGCTGTGCAGCTCGAGTCGAGGCTTTACGGGCCGGTCGGAATCGACATCGGTGCCGTGACCCCGGAAGGAATCGCGCTCGCCATCGTCAGTCAGATCCACGCATGGCTCGCGGGGCGCGCCGACTATGGCGGCGATGGCGCGTGCAATGGATCGATCCAATAGACCTCCTCGACGCGCTCGGCCGCGTCGATATTGAGGTTCACGACGACCGATTCATTGTCGCTGCGCACCAGCACGCATTCGAGCGGCGCATCGCTCAACGCGTTGATTTCCTGATGCGGCACGTACGGCGGCACGAAGATGAAGTCGCCCGCATCCGCCTTGGCTTCGAACTCGAGCCGCTCGCCCCAGCGCATCCGCGCGGCGCCGCGCACCACATAGATGACGCTTTCGAGCGCCCCATGATGGTGTGCCCCGGTCTTGGCGTTCGGGTGAATGATCACGGTTCCCGCCCAAAGCTTGCGCGAACCGACGCGGGCGAAATTCACCGCCGCCGCCCGTTGCATCCCGGGCGTTTGCGCGGTGTTGCTGTCCAAGCGATCGCTCTTGATCACCCGGACCCCCTCGGTGCGCCAACGTTCCAGCGAATCAGACATTTGAATGCTCCTCGAGCGGGCGCGGCCAGCGCCGTGATCAACCCATACCCGTAGACCGGATCATTATAAAGCACACTCTCAACTGCGCGCCGCGACCTCATCGATGTGCTTGAGCAAATCCGCCGGATCTTCATAGACGCGAAACGCACCGGCGCGGGCGAGTTCCTCCTCGCCGTAGCCGCCGGACATCAGCCCGACGCCGAGTCCGCGCGCGCGCTGCGCGGCGATCATGTCCCAGATGCTGTCGCCGAGCACGAGCGAGTCGCGGATATCGACGCCGAGACGGTCGGCGGCCGTCAAGAATAAATCGGGGTCGGGCTTCGCGTACTTGACTTGATCGCGCGTCACCACCGGCACCTTCGCCGGGTCGACACCGAGTGCGGCGAGGTTGTGCCCGGCGGTCTCCATCCGGCCGCTGGTGGCGATGGCCCAAGGCGTACCCTGCGCGGTCAAGTAATCGAGCAGATCGCGCGCACCGGGCAGCGGCTGCACGCTCGCGGACAAGGCGTTGTAGGCTTCGGCATGGCGCACACGCAGCCTGTCCAAGCGCTCGGGCGTATTGTCGAATCCGGTTTCGCGCAACAGGATATTGGTGAACAGACCGCCGCTCATGCCGATCTTGCGATGGATGCGCCACACCGAGAGCGGAATGCCCTCCTGATCGAGCGATGATTTCCACGCGAGCACGTGCTGATACACGCTGTCGATCAGCGTTCCGTCGAGGTCGAACAGAAATGCGGTCTTATTGCGGTTCATCGGCATGCGCACATTATGCGCCAGCCTGCCGCCGATTCGGTAAGATGCGCCAAGGAAGAGGGAGAGCGATCATGAGGGGCGCGATGAAACATTTCCTGTCAGCCTGGATTGCGCTCGTCTGGGCTGTGGGCTTGGCGTTGGGTTTAGGGCTAGGTGCCGGCCCGGCCCTCGCCGACAACCAGAAGCTGCGCATCATCAGCTGGGCCGATTACGTCCCCGCCGACCTGATCGCCGCATTCAAGAAAGAAACCGGGATCGATGTGGAATTGACCCTCTCGAACAACGAGGAGATGATCTCGAAGCTGCGCGCCACCGGCGGCGCGGGCTACGACCTCGCGCAGCCGTCGCAGGATCGAATCACGGCGGCGCAACGCGAGTTCGGCATCTATAAACCCTTCGATCTCACCAAGATCAAATTGGAGGAGTTCCAGCCCGAGTTCCTGGAGATCGCGCGCAAGAACACCACGCTCGACGGCAAGGTGTACGGGCTGCCGTATCTGTGGGGCACCGACGGTCTCGTGGTCAACAGCAAGCGGGCGAAGATTGCCGACTATCCGGATCTGTGCCGCGCGGATCTCAAGGGCAAGACCGCGATCAGGTTGAAGCGCCCCACGCTGATGGCGTTTGCGTTCGCCGCCGGCAAAGATCCCTTCGCGCTCTATGGCGATCCCAAGGCGTACGGCGCGCTCATGGATCAGGTCGGCGCGACACTGATCGCCTGCAAGCCGTCGTTCAAGTTCTTCTACGACAACAAGGATCAGCTGCTGAATGGCATCCGTTCGGGCGAAGTCGTGGCGGCGATGATGTGGGACACCGGCGGCTGGACACTGAATCGGGAAAATCCGGATATCCAGTTCGTCGTTCCCCGCTCGGGAGCCTTGGGCTGGCTCGATACCTTCGCGCTGCCGGCGCGCGGGCGGAACGACGCCGCGGCGTACGCCTGGATCAACTTTACGATGCGTCCGGAGAATGCCGCGCGCGTCATCAAGTCCGTGGGCAGCTTCGCGACCGCGAGGGATACGGCGGCGCTGATCGATCCGCGCCTGAAGGCGCAGTTCGCAGCCGCCTTCCCGAACAACGATCTGAAGTCCATTCATTGGTACCCGGCGATCCCTCCGGGGTTGGAAGAAATGGAAGGCAAGGTGCTCGACCGCATCAAGGCCGCCAATTGAGCACGCCGGACCTGGTCGCGGACGCTGTGTCCAAGCGTTTCGCCGATCATGTCGCCGTCGATTCCTTGTCCTTCTCGGTGGAGCGCGGTAGTTTTTTCTCGATCCTGGGACCCTCGGGATGCGGCAAGACGACGCTGCTGCGAATGATCGCCGGATTCATCGCGCCGGATGAGGGGGACATCAAGATCGGCGGCAACAGCATGCGCGATGTCGCCCCGAATCGCCGCCCCGTCAACATGGTGTTTCAGCAGCTCGCCCTCTTTCCGATGATGTCGGTGGGCGAGAACGTGGCATTCGGCCTCGCGCGCCGCGGCGTGGCTCGCGCAGAGAGGATCAGGCGCAGCGACGCGATGCTGGAGCGCGTGGGGTTGGGCGGCGCCGGTGCGAAACGAGTGGACGAATTGTCGGGCGGCCAGCGGCAACGCGTCGCCATCGCCCGAAGCCTGGTGTTGGAGCCCACGCTGCTGCTGCTCGACGAGCCGCTCGGAGCGCTCGATCTGAAACTGCGCGAGCACATGAAAATCGAACTCAAGCAACTGCAGGCGGCGTTCGGCACGACGTTTGTGTACATCACCCACGATCAGTCCGAGGCGCTGGTGCTCTCGGATCACGTCGGAGTGATGAGTCACGGACGATTCGAGCAGCTCGGCACGCCGCAGGACTTGTATTACCGGCCGCAAACGCCGTTCGTGGCGGCCTTCGTCGGCGCCAACAACCGGATCGAGGGCCGCGCCACGAATAAGGACGGCGCACTGATCGAGGTGAGCACCCCCGACGGCTGGATCGTGCGCGCGCTCGGGTCCGGCGCCATCGCAGTGGGCGATGCGGTCGAAGCCTTCGTCCGTCCCGAAGTGTCGATCCTCGCGCGCACCGCGGCGGAGTTGCCCGCCGCGCAGCCACGGCATGCGGGCGAGGTGCAGAGTGTCCTGTTCGACGGCGCGAATTCCGCGGTGTTGCTGCAGGAGGCCCGGACTCGCCGCGAGTTTCGGATTGCGCTGCCCCAGACCGGACAATTTTCCGACCTGAAGCCCGCCGAACAAGTCGCGTTCAGTTTCGATCCCTCGCGGGCGGTGTGCTTTCCGGCGCGTCCCGGCGCAGCGGGCGCGGCGGCCGCGGCGGGCACCGATGCATAGAGCGGCGGCCGCCGGCCGCTGGCAAGGCCGGGTGGCGCTGGGGCTGCTGCTCGCACCGGCGCTCATCTGGCTCCTCACCCTCATCGTGCTGCCGCACGTCGAGCTCGCCGTGTTGTCGCTGCGCGAGCGGGTGGGACCCCAGCAGTACGTCCCGAGCCTCGCGCAATACAAGACCTTCTTCGAAGAGCCGTTGTATTGGCATGTCTTCGTGCGCACCGCCGTGATGTCGGTGTTCGCCACCTTCGCCACCCTGGTGCTCGCGTTCCCGATCGCCTGGATCATCGCGAAACTGGCGCGCGGCCGCGCAGGCTCGCTCTTGTTCATCGTGTGCCTGATTCCGTTCTGGGTGAGCGAGACGGTCCGCACCTTGGGCTGGATGATCCTGCTGCGCGAGTCCGGCGTGCTGCCGGCGCTGTTGGTGAAGCTCGGACTCACCGACATGCCCATCGAGCTGCTGTATCGCGACCAGACGATACTCGTTGGACTGGTGTACACCTCGCTGCTGTTCATGGTCGTGCCGTTGGTGTCGAGCCTGGAGAGCCTCGACAACTCGCTGATCGAGGCGGCCTACGACTTGGGCGCCGGCGGATTTGCGATTCTGCGCACCATCGTGATCCCGCATGCCGCGCCCGGCATCACCGCCGGCTGCATTGTGGTATTCATGCTCACGCTCGGCAATTATCTGACGCCGACGCTGCTCGGCGGCAAGAACTCGCAGTGGTTCACCGAGCAGATCTACACGCAGTTCATCACCCGCTTCAATTGGGAACAAGGCGCCGCCTTCGGATTTTTGCTCTTGGGCTTGTCCACCGCCCTGGTCGTGCTCGGCCTTCGCTTGAGCGGCCAGCGATTCGGCGACGTGATGCGCCGAACATGATCCCGTCGCTGCCACGACCCGTCTGGCTGCGCGCAGCGACGGCGGCCTATGTGATCGGGTTTCTGGCGTTCTTGTTTCTGCCGTTGGCGGTGGTCGCGGTGTTCGCCTTCAACGATGCGCCCTACCCGGCGCCGCCATGGCGCGGCTTTACGCTCGACTGGTTCTTAGGGAACGCCGCGCTCGGCAGAACCGGTCTGTTCGCCGACAGCGAATTGCTGGGCAGCATATGGACCAGCTGCGTGGTCGCGGTGTGGGTCACGATCCTGTCCGCGCTGGTCGGCACGGCGAACGCATTTCTGATCGAGCGCGGCCGCTTTCCCGGCAAAGGCGCGCTGTCGATCATGATGATGGCGCCGCTGGTCATTCCGGGCGTCATCCTCGGCATTTCCATCCTCGCCTTTGCCAGCAAGATTGCCGAATTCGCCGACGATACCTGGGGACTCGAGTGGGATTTTCTCCGTCCCGGCCTGCCGCTGGTGGTCCTCGGCCAGTTCTCCTACATAGCGACGATCGCGACGCTCACGATCAGCGCCCGCCTGCGCCGCTTCGACCGCACGCTCGAGGAGGCCGCCTTGAATTTGGGCGCCTCGAAGGCGGCGGTGTTTCGCACCATTCTGCTCCCGTATCTTCGGCCCGCGCTCTTAGGGTCCGGCGCGATCTCCTTCCTGATGTCGTTCGCCGATTTCAACACGACCTTGATGTTGGTCGGCGCCGATTCGCCGCTGACCGTCACCATGTATGGACGCATGCGCGAGGGAGCGAGCCCGGTGCTGAATGCGGTCAGCCTGTTCCTCATGCTCGCCTCCGCGGTGCTCGCGTTGACGCTGCTGCGCCGTGGCGGGACACCGCGCAGCGCTTAAGCGCCCGCACCCAATCCGAGCGCCACCACCGCGTTCTCCTTCAGTATCAACTCATGCACTTCGGGCTTGAAGCCTGCCTCGCGAAAATCCTTGATCCATCGATCCGGCGCGATCAGCGGAAAATCCGATCCGAACAGCATTTTGCGCTTCAACTGGGTGTTCGCGTATTGAACGAGCTGCGGCGGGAAATACTTCGGCGACCAGCCGGATAAATCGATGTACACATTCGGCTTGTGCAGGCACACCGACAAGGCCTCGTCCTGCCACGGCCACGACGGGTGCGCGATGATGACGGTCATGTCCGGGAAATCGACCGCCACATCGTCGAGATGAATGGGGTTCGAATATTTGAGCCGCATACCGCCGCCGCCGCGCATGCCGGTGCCGATGCCTGAATGCCCGCTGTGGAAAATCGCCGGCAGCTTGTGCTCGGCGATCACCTCGTACAGCTTGTAGGCCATGCGGTCGTTCGGGAAAAATCCCTGCAAGGTGGGATGAAACTTGAATCCCTTGACCGCCCCCTCGGCGATCAGCCGACGCGCCTCGCGTACGCCCATCTTGCCCTTGTGCGGATCGATGCTCGCGAAGGCGATCATGATGTCGGCGTTCTCGCGCGCCGCATCGCACACCTCCTCATTGGGAATGCGCTTCGATCCGATCTCGTGCTCGGAGTCCACGGTGAACATCACGAGACCGATCTTGCGCTCACGGTAGTAGGCCACCGTCTCGGCGATGGTCGGCCGCTTGCCGCTCTTGAAGTACTTGCTCGCCGCGTTCTCGTATTCCTGCCAGACCTCATCGGCCGGTTGGCGGCAGGAGACTTCCGCGTGCGTATGGACGTCGATGGCGACGAGTTCGGATATGTTCATCTCGATGAGTGTTCCATTCGGGTGATGACCGACATTAGCATAACCACCTCAGGACTACCCTTCGGACAACTCATCGTGGCTCGCCGTCCGACGCCGGGCTGTCCAACGACTTGCACGCGCGCAGCAGCAGCTCAATCGCCCGTTTGAGCTTCGGATTGAGACGCGACGTGGGCCCCGCGATCGTGACCACGAAGACACCCGAAGCCCAGTTGAATCTGCTCGATACCGTCGTTACGCCGATCTGGCTCTCTTCGTCGTTCAAGTACCAGCCGCGCTGATTGGCGGCCGCGAGGTCGGCGCGCAGCGCCGCTTTCGAGATGATGGTGCGCGCGGTGAAGGCTTGCAGCTTGGCCGAACTCAAGAACTCGTTGAGCGCGCCGGCGTCCAATGCTCCGAGCACGGCTTTGCCGGCCGAGGTCGCATGCAGGCTGCTCAAAGATTCGCCGACCGAGGCGAGAAAGCGCAGTGGGTGCGAGGGTTCGATCGACAGCAGATACGTGGCCTCGAGCCCTTTGACTTTGGACAATAGGATCGATTCGTCGATCCTGTCGCGCAGGGTGCGCAGTTCCGCGTCGGCTCGCAGCGCCACCGGATCGTGGTCGGCGACGGCTTTTGCGATCCGAAAGAGCCGCAGCGTCGGATAGTAGCCGCCGCGCCCGGTCAATTCATAAAGATATCCCCGCTCCAGAAGCGCCCGCAGCACGTCGTGACAACTCGACGGCGGAATATGCAGCAGCCGGGCGATTTCCGTGTGCGACAACGGCCGCCTCTCCGCCGCAAACAGCTCGAGAAAGTCGAGGGTTCGCGCAACGATCTTCGACACGCGCGTAAGCTTTCAAGGGTTGGCGGAGTATTTCGCTTCCGACTCGCCCACGGCGAGTACGTGCCCCTGCATCGCGGACAGCGCGTCCTCTCCGAAGAACAAGCCGCGCAGTCCGAGGGCGGGGACATCCAGGGCGTACACCCGGGTGACATAGCGATGCGGCAGCGTATCGTTCTTCGGCGGGCAGGGCCCGTCGTATCCGCCGCGCGTACCGGCAAGTTCCGAGTCCGCCGGATAGAAGTGCGAAAAGACATTCGCGCCGCGCAATCCGTGGGGCGTCGGCCCGATCGGTTTGCCCTTGGGGATGAACCCGTTGCCTTCGGCGCCTCGCTCGAGCGAGGTGATGGACGGCGGAATGTCGATCAGCACCCAGTGGATGAACGGCACGCGCGGCGTATCGGCCGAGATCGTGACCCCCGGTTTGTTGATCAGGCTCAAGTCCTTGGGCACATCCAGATCCGTCATGATCAACGCGTATGAGCGGGTGGCGGACGGACCGTGCGACCACGAAACGCTCGGGCTGATGTTGTACTCGGCCGGATCCATCGGGCTCGGCGGGCAGTACGCCGCGCTCGCCGGCAATCGTCCATCCGCGGTCAGCCCGCCGACCGTCACCTGGAGCCTCCCCGCAGCGGCCGTTCCCGGCGCCGCAGCCAGTTGCTCAGCGCCGACCAGGACAGCAGCCCCTATCGCCACCCCGAGCGCGGCGTACCCTGCTCGGTGGCGCGGTTTGCCAACCCCTCGCATTCCCCAAGGCATCACCAGGGCTCACTCAAATCTGGCGTTGACCGTCAGGCCGTACATGCGCGGCAGACCCACGGTTCCCGTATCGAGGCCCAATGCCGGGATGGAGTAGCCGTTCAGGCGGTAGAACTTGTCGAGCAGGTTCGAACCATACAGCTGCACGTCCCACTTGTTGGTGTTGGGCGGGTGATAGATCAGCCGCGCGCCCAAGAGTCCATAGGACGGAATGTACACGCCGCTGCTGTCCGAACCCGACTTGACCCAGCTGGTCCATCCTTCATCGACGCGCAGCGTGAGACCCGCGCCGGTGGGCAGCGGCGTATCGAACTGCGCACCCACATCGGCCGAGACCTTCGGTGCGTAGGGAAACGGCGCGCCGGGCAGGATCCCGCTGTCCGCGGGATATTCCGAGTAGCCGGTTTTCAGATAGCCCAAGCCATAGTTGAAGCTGAACGCGCGCGTCAACAGCCACTGTCCCTCGACTTCCGCGCCTTTCACCGTTCCTCTGCCGGCGTTGATCGTGACATTGAAGAACCCGATGTTCTCGTTGGCCTGCACATCGGTGTATTGGCTGTAGAACACCGACGTGTTGAAGCGCAGGGTGTGGTCGAACCAATCCGAACGCAGACCCAGCTCGTAGTTCTTGAGTTTTTCCGGAGAATACGATTGAACCCCGGTGGGGGCCTGCGTTCCGCCGCCCGCGCTGAACCCCTCGGCAAAGGTCGCGTAGGTCATGATCTCAGGGGTCCACTGATACTGAACCGAGACGCGCGGCGCCGTGTCGGTGTACACGCCGTTGGATACTCCCAATACCGGTCCGGCACCGTTCGGGGTCACGCTGGTGCTCGGCACACAGCACAGCACCGGGATCGGCTGATCCGGCTCGAAACCCTCCACCTCGGGCTCATCGTGGTTGTACCGCACACCCGCCGTCAGCGACAGCTTATCGGTGATCTTGTAGGTCCACTCGGTGAATCCGGCGAAGCCGTGGATGTGATAGAAATACAGTTGATCGATGTTGGCGATGAACACCGGCACCGACACGAACGGCGGTATTTTCAGAAAGTCCTTGGCGGCCGCGTTGTTGGCGGGGCTCACCGCCAGATCGACATCGTTGCCGAACCAGTTCTCTCGGCGCCAGCGCCTGAAATCGTTGTAGTAGTAGACACCGGTGGTGCCCGTGAGGACATCGCTCGTGAACAGCAGCTGACCCTCGCCCGTGGCCTCGTGGATGATGTTGGTGTTCTCGCCCTCGAACATGTGATACGGGATGTTGGTGAAGTCCTCGAAGCTCTCGCTCTTGAGGTCCCGCGCGCCGCCCAAGGCCTTGAGCGCCCAGTTATCGTTCAACTTGTAGTTCAGAATCAGCTTGTAGTTGGTGGCGTTGGTATGCAGCTCGGGGCCATCGTAATTGCTGGCGGTGGCGAAGGTGTTGCTGGCACCGTAAACCCAGGCCTGATTCACCTTCAGGGGCGCGCCGAACAGGCTGGCTCCGTTGTACAGGCAGGTCAGGTTCGGCGGGTTGCCGGCACAGGATGGGCTCAGTTCCCAATCGGTGGTCGGGTTGCCGTTGGTGCCCATGTCGTTTTCTTCGATGATGAAGCGGGCGTTGAAATTGTCGGTCGGCTTCCACAGGACATCCAAGCGGGCGACCAGATTATCCTGGCTGCCGAAATCCTGATTGACGCTGACGCTCGGCAGATAGCCGTCCCGGGTCACCTTGCCCACGGTCACTTTGGTGAGCAGCGTCGGACTCAAAGGCAGGTCCATCACGGCCGAGACGTTGAAGCGATGATAGTCGCCCACCGTGGCCGACGCGTGCGCGGCGAACGCGTCGCCCGGCTCCTTGGTGATGAACTGGATCGCGCCGCCCAAGGTGTTCTTGCCGAACAAGGTTCCTTGCGGCCCCCGCAGCACTTCGACCCGGTCCATGTCGACCAGGTC
>Ga0209611_10005746_pt1 | contig 20643 bp, 13 predicted proteins | sample S1TSphgellanicum_3_FD_187693 | JGI IMG/M metagenome (GOLD analysis project Ga0209611, IMG submission 187693) | Host-associated microbial communities from peat moss isolated from Minnesota, USA - S1T2_Fc - Sphagnum magellanicum MG (SPAdes) (version 2) | ecosystem: Host-associated > Plants > Peat...
CCTCAAGTAATACCCTTGTTTATCAATATTTGCAAGAACAAGTTTGGTAATACCCACTTGGTATGCCTAAGGGTTGGGTTTCAAATACCCTTCCTAAGAACCATCTAATATTGTTTCAAGGTAACTTGCAAAAAAATTTCTCACAAAAAAATTCTCATTTCAAGTGTAGTTCACACAATGTTGTAGCCAAATATCATGGAGGTCCAAAAATGTACCAAAGTAAATTTATTCAACCCTTTTCATCAACCTAAATGCAATATTCCATGTAATATGGATAACTTAAATGGAAACAAGTGTTAGGTACGGGTTTAGGGTATGGTTACCTTGTCTAAGGGCCTTATTCAGCGTAAAGCAATTATTGCTTCCCTTGATCAATTTGTATTATTGAACAATTCAAACTGAAACATTCCTCCTTAACAAGGTAAGATCCCTCCAGTTTAGTTGAGTGAATCTTACATTTTTAGGGTGTGCTCCAAATACATTGTGAAACTTCTAGCCAGGCTTAGGCCAAATTGAGTCACATCATACTTCCCTGTAGATCAACATGCTTGCCTATGAAACAACTTGTTACCATCAAAGAATCTTACACAAACTTTTATTGATTTCAGAAAGGCAAAAGTGTAGCTAAAACCTAAAATGGGAGTTGTGAAGCCATTGAAAATTGAAAGTGGTTTAAGATTTCAAGATTCGGAATCTCTTTGGGTGGGGGGAGGGAGGTCTTGTTGAGTTTTTACACAACACATACCACACAAATTGGTTATATTGTTCATCTAAGCTAGTTTCATATTAACCTCTTGGCCAATTATTAATGATCGACCCTTGTAGTCGATAGCTGACTATTTTTTCAATAACTGACCAACAATAGTGTTTACAAGATTGTGTCTTATCACCAATGTTCTCACTTTTTTCAAAGAACCATCAAGGCTACTCCTCAGCTTTTTATTTTGCACATGGCACCTCAGACAATGATCCCATGCAAATCTCACCCCACAAGGTAGACTAGTTCTCACATTTTTCATAATAGTTAGTTATCAAATATCAATTCTCCTAAAAACAATTTGATTTTTTAAATAATTCTTTTAATTCATTAGTTTTTAAGTTGAACAAATTTTGAAAAAAAGTATCTTGACAAATACAACAACTTAGCAAAAGATCAAATAAACACACTAGCAAAATACATTAGATTTTTGACCTAGAACCTAGCATCACATAGATCCATTAGGCTTGATAAAAATTAAAGTTATGACTTTCAAACTAACCAAATGGGTATTAGGTTAATGCATCTTCAGACCTAATGTTAGGAGAAATTGTTTAAAACCCATTAACAAAAATATAGCCGTTCATCAATTTTCGTGTTTTTATTTTATGTTGGTAATCATTTTTCTAATAGGGCCAAGAAATTAAGACCATTCAGACCAGAGGCAGTGTTATGTGGCACAGCTTCTTTAGATACCCTAATTTTTTTGAGGCCATTCACATCAAAAAGACAGAAACTTAAATAGTTGTCATCTTTTTATTTCGGCAAAGTTTTGTCTGCATTTCGTCATCTCTCCTTTTCTCTGCTTTTGCTTTTGAAGCTGCTCTCTTTCCTTCTTTACTTCGCACCCCTCATAATTAAAAATGGCATTGCCAAATAGATCCATCAGGCTAGAATAGTCACACAAAATTTAAGAAAAGAGTCTAACAATTGAGCTTTGCTACTCTAGGTTTTCTAGTTTTTGCTTTGAAGGATTTATAAACTGTTTTTTTGAACATTTGAACACTATGTACAAGGGAAGGAGGGGTTGGAGCGAAAATACTTTATGTGGATGGGAAAGTGGGAAGAAGGTGAGATCTAGCTCTGCCCCTCTTCTTAGACCTTCTGCTTGGTACCATCAAGTTATGACTTTTTTTTGTGGGAGTTTCCTAAGATTGCAAAAAAAATCTAAGATCTAAGTTTCAGCCTAAATTTAATGTTAATTAACATCCTCCCTAACATCAACTTAGCATTAGTGCCACATAGACCTCCACATAGACACCATGCCATTGCCATGTCACCGCCAATGCTAACTAACATTGCATATGTGAATGCACCAAAATTTAAATTTTTTTTAACACTGACTTACCATTGAGTTACCATCAAGTCTGAATGATGCCTTAGTATCACTTAGTATCACTTAGTATCAAATCCCACTTGTGATACCCTAAGAGATTATCCAGAATGATGGTTCTCACTGCCATGGGAACCTCTGGGTTTGGAGTATTCTCAGTTCTAATGGAAGGAAGTAAGAACCAACTTGAAGTCATTGCCAATTTTGCAGCTGACCCTGATAAATTCATATTGTACAGTTCCTTGCAAAATGGTGAAAGAAGTGAATCTATCACACAAGTATGGGCACCATTGATTAAATTTAATCCAATGGCAGCACTAACAATTATGTCTCATCCACTGTAAGGTGGGTGTATTGCCCCCTTCTTTTTATTGGCGAAATTTTGTCAAAAAGTGAAAAAAATAAAATAAATCGAAAATGATTTAATTTTGAAAGATTTCTATTGCTAGAAGTGAGGAAAAAAATTTGATTGTGTAGCCGTAAAACTAAAAGGTTTATTAAAGATTTGTAGTTAATATTTGGTTTATAGCCAGATTTGGCTAAATCTTCCTAGGGATGATCACCACGTTTTTTACATCTTCCTATGGCGGATCACCACATTAGAAAATTCCTAAAAAAACAAATAGCTGATTACCCCCACGTTGAATCAGCCGCAGGTCTTTTAAATGCAGTCAGCACCAAAGTACCGCTGCATTTCGTTTTTCACTGTCTGCCCTTAGCCCGATTCATAGTTTTCCAATAACATAGAGGTGATGTAATCACACATTCTGGGGTGTGTAATGGACAATAAGAAGCATGTTATGCTTTAATGCCCATTACACACACAAAATGTGTGGAATTCATGGACCCAAAATGTGTCTGGGCTTCACCACACACATTTTGATTGGGCATTTGGGCAGGCATGAGAAAAGAAATGTGCAAATTCCATAAACCAAGAATCGCCTTTTTTTTCGTACCGCCTGCATTTAAGACCTGCTGCTGATTCATGTAACTAACGGTACAGAACGTACAGTACAAAACTCACTAATTTGTGGTTAATATATGTGGTTAATACCATATGCAATCATATATGTACAATTAGTGATTTCTATATAAGTAGATGCAAGTGCATGATCAATACAAATGTCCAAGCAAGTGCGTGCTTAGTTGGAAGAATTAAGGGAAAGAAAGTCATCAGTACTTAAGTGCCAACTTGCGAAGTTGTTAACTTACTTTATTAAACTGCATAATAAATTAAAAACATAAGCAAAAAATGTACAAAATCATAAAAACAATGCACAAACTAAACCATGGCAATTACCAGGAGCCAAATGAAAGGGTCAACCATCTCCACACAGCATCCCTTATCCCTTATGGGGCTAGTATCTTTGCGCTTGGGGCAATGACGCAGTTAGTGAGGTAAAGTCGAGACGCGTCAGTTGTTGGTTGAAAACTTATGGGGCTAGTATCTTTGCGCTTTGGGCAATGACGCAGTTAGTGAGGTAAAGTAGAGACACGTCAATTGTTGGTTGAAAACTTATGGGGCGAGTATCTTTGCGCTTGGGGCAAGGACGCAGTTAGTGAGGTAAAGTGGAGACGCGTCAATTGTTGGTTGAAAACTTATGGGGCTTCTAGTCGGTGCTGGCTCAATCTGACTAATGGTGTGTGTGTCACTAGTACATGACAACCTTGGACCTACTTGACTGGTACTTGAGGACTTTTTTATGTAGCCAAAGTGATGATCACCTAGAAGAAAATTAAGGCAAATTTGGCCATAAAGCAGACTGCATGAAAGCAAGAAAGAGTAAGGATCTTTTTATATTCTTGGCTACCTAATAGATGTACTTATTATACAAATCTGATGATCATTTTTGCGTAGGGTAAAGCCCTTGGCACCAGGATAAGGGCCAGTGAGAGATGGAGGCCTGATTCCAGTAAAGCTCACTGTTTAAGGGCTTTACCTAGCATAAATATTGCTTGGTTTTTTTTTTGGTTTCTTGTATATACCCAGTGAGTACCAGCTGGGTACCTGCCATGTTTGGGAGAAATCAAAACAAAACCACCTGCAGATTTGTTATGCTCTATAACAATGAAATGAAATATTGGGAGAAATCACTTCTATTGATATATTCCAGAATTCATACAATACAAAGTCGCCTTGTGCCATGTTCTCAAATCTGTGAAATAGACTAAGGATCTCAATGCTAGCTGGTCTACATCCCATAAAGCACTCTCAAGAGATTTCCTACTGTACTTGGGGGGGCATCGCCATACATCCATTTTGTCTCCTCCTTAAGACTAGGAAGGATCTTACACCTATGTAAAGCACAAGTGGAAACTTTGTAGTATACTGAAGGGCACTTTAACAAGTGGAACTTTTCCTTCGCAAAAGAGGAGGCATTTTGAAAAGTGGAATACTCGCTCAGGTGAGAAAAAATCTGAACCCCACTAGTCAATGCTTTACTTTGACAAGTGGGGTTGACAACTTGGAGTTTCTGTCAAGTGGGGCATTTTCAAAATAATCTCCATCTCTCCATCTAAGGCAAGCACATATTTCAGGAACACCCCTACTCCTCAGGCATTACCCTACACAAAACTTAGACATGAGAAGAAACTCACACCTACAAGTAGTATACTTAAGATCCCTTGCACTCTTAAACAAGAACCCTCCACTTCCTCTACGTCATGAGCAACATATGTTTAAGTTCATGATAGCCTTTGCCTCATGCTTTACTCATATTAAGAAGGATCGTCGGTGAACTCTGAACAGCAATTATGTTTATAAGTGTGTAGTATTGTGTAGCACTAATGAGAATTTGATGACAAAATATTTGTCGGTGGAGGCGGTTAGGTTCTTGGAGATAGTGCCCGGTAGAGTGTTGACTATTTCCAGCCTGCTGTCCGAGCAGGACCTTAAAAAGCCCCCTCTCCGAGCTATTTTGGGCGGGCGCTTTGCATCGGCAGGTTGAGGGCTTGAAGCTAGCTCGGAGATTTCGTTCATCGATTGAAGCTTGGGACTGGAGTTTACTGATCTGTGCTTTGGAGATGGTGGCGAAGTGGTATTGTTGTCGTTGTCACATGCTCAATTTGAGTACCCATCACAACGCAGTCTACTGCAGGTGCCGGCATCATGTGTGCGGGACGTGCAGACATGCAAGGATCAAGAATTCTCCTCGCCAGTGTCATTCAAATCAAAACCTGCACAGGCGCAATGCCTATGGTGGAACTTGGAACAGGAGTTATGCCATACACCACCCTCATGACACGCTTCATCAAGCGACTTTTCAAATTGGCGTCAACGTTATCTCAGGCATGGTGGTAGCTGCTGCCACATCCGCGGCTTGCTCTATCATGTAGCTCTGCCTCAGAAATTACCAAAATACACCAGCATTCTTACACATGAGCTCTTCACAGAATGTCAAGAAGTGAATCGACTATAAGCAGTTTATAACTGATTTCTTTAAAGTAATTTTTTGGCTAATTTTTTTTCGCATTTTTCAAAATAATAGTTCGTGTTGGTTGTGAAATTCGGCACACAAAAAAAAAGGGCTGATCATTGTTAGTGGCTAGTGTATGTATGTTTATCATGTTCATTTACGATATTTTCATTCTGTTCAAATATGCCGCTCAATTTTAAGTTGCTCAATTCTGCTTGACAATACCACATGCTGCAAATGTTCAGGATCCATGGGACGATGACATTATGCTGTGTGCGATTTGCTTTGCATGATGGAAGAAAGGTGCTTAAGTTATGTTGCTTGGTGTTGGATGTGCTTCATGCTCTAGTGATCATCACAGGATTGAATGTCTTGCAAGTTTTCCAGCTTCGCTACAGGTCCATGATTGATTTGCACTGGAGCCAGACTTTGTTGTGTGAAAGATATATAAAGCAGGTTTTCTTGTTCCACTACTCTGAAGCCATGAACATATTACGTCAGGATATTGGTTGTCAAAGATTGGCTTGACAAATCTCTGAAGAAAACTTTATCTATCTCATTCTGGCTGCTTTGCCATATTGGTCCACAGGACCTCACCACTCTAAGCTCAGTGTCTTGACAAATGGTGCCAGGTTCTGTTGCTCTAGTGTTATGGTATATCAATATCAAAAAACTTTGGTTGCCAATTAAGTTAGCACTATCTTTTGTAATAATGTTTAGCTATGCATAAGGGTAGGATATCAAATAACCGGTTGATAAGTGCCCAATTATCCTACAGTTATTAGCTGGTATAATAGGGCTTATTTAAATTTAAATTTATTTTATTTTATTTTATTTTATTTTATTTTTCTGTACTTTTTTTTAACATCATAAACATGTTTAGCATTTTAGGATTGGTAACCTACTTGAATGATAACCAAGTCATCTAAATAGATTATTAAAATTTGAAAATTCAATACGAAGTAGTTAGGTTATTAATTGATAATTAAAAAAATCAATAACCAATTGTTAGGTTATCAATACCTGAGTTGATAGCTGGGGTGAAAACTCAATAACCAGTCAGCATTGGTCACCATTCATAAGCTTTACCCATAGTTAAGCATGAGGGGCATGTTATCATGAACCTAAACATCCAGTAGGCATGTTTCTTACACCTACTCCTCAAAAGGCCAACGGATCTTATCCCTACAGGTCCCTCCAACTCCTCAGACTCTTAAGGAGTGGATGTAACATCCCTCCTCTTTTCAAGGAAGGACATTCTCACTTATACTGTGCCCTCCAAAGATACTCTGAATTCTTTATTAAGAGAGAAAAGGGCAACAAATGGATGAAACACATGTGAATGCAATTCAATTCAGAAAGATGTTTGTAAAGCCCTTGAACAAAATTTGTAGTGTATGTGAAGGGCACATTATATCCATGAATTTCCCTAATAGATAATGGGAGGGAAATTATGCCTAGTCCTCAAGGGTAAGAGGCAAATTATGCCTACTTATAGGTGTAAAAACCCTCTCACTATTGAAACTCCAGCAAGTTTTTAATGTATTTAATGGGCAACATGATCCTTTTCTAACCTAAATGTGTAATCACAATGGTTAGTGAAAATGGCAAAATTGCATCTAAACTTGCACCCAACAAGATTTAGCTTGGAAAGAGCTGGAATTCTTTTTTTAAGATGAGATAAATTAGTGAACAAAGCAAAACCAACACTCTTTAGAAAACTGGGGATATCAAAGTTTGACCCCTGTTTACCCAAATAGTTTTGGGTGTCTAGAAGACCCAGCACCACCTTTTACTTTTTCTGGTGAACTGGTGCAAATTTTCACCATCCACAGCGGAGGTGAAACCACCATGATAGGAGCTTTTAGCTCTAATTCACCACATTCTGCTCTTGGATGATATTTAGAGTGCCAGGTTCCATTCAGTACAAAAGACAAGGCATACAATGGATAAACTGGGAAAAAATCAATTTATGATTGTGAATACATTTAGAAAAAATGGCTCAGTAAAATAGTTTGGGCACTTTTGATTTTTTAATCATTCCTTGAGGTGGTTCCCAGTGGTACCACCCAAGGATGGGTTTGCCCCACAATGGCCAACAACATTGTGCTTTCAACAATGGAGTCATCACACTCATTGTTGTTTGGCAAGGTGACACTTTGAATTGTTCTCTTTTAGTGACACTTATGCTAGCAATGTCACTTTTTTAAAATCCCAATATGAAAAAAACCTCTGATTTTTTTTTTTTAAATTCACCCTTTGGGGAGGTTGATACCATTTTTTTTGATCATTTTTTGGTGAGATTTTTCCCCCCCAAAAAAAAACACTGGTTGTGATCATAATGGAATTCTTGTGTCTTATTATATGGAATATGTAAGTCAGCACCCACTGGTGCAGTTTGCATTGGAGACTAGTTACAACTTCAAATTGTTGGGCTGGAGTGAACCAGCAGCCACCAATGCACCAACTGAGGATGAAGTCATTCAAGCCGTTTTGGGGATGAACCAAAAAACACATGCTCCCCTGCCCAAAAAAGTTTTGGTTTTTTCAGCCTTTTGTCTACCCCAAAGTTTTTTCCTCCTACCTACCTCCCTCCTATTTACCTCCCCCCTCTTACCTCCTTCCTACCTACTTAACCTCATTTTGCGTTCATTCCATCATCAAAGCTCAAGACAACTTGAAGTGGGAAAATAGAAGAGGGAAGGCAAAACTAGGAGTCAAAAGCAGGAGGGCAGAAGTGGTAGCCAAAAGCGAGAGGGCAAAAGTGGCAACTAGAAGCAAGAAGGTAGAAATGGCAACCAGGACAATGTGCTTGAAGCGGGAGCTAGAAGTGGGAGGATAGAGTGGGAGCTTGAAGGTAAGCTCCCTCCCTTCTCTTCATTTTTTTTTGTTATTTTCTTGCATGCTGTTACTGCAACGAAGAAAAACGACAACAATGCGTTGTTGTCTTCTTTTGTGGTGGTGTTGTTACAATGAAGAAAAAAACGATGGTCTTGTGTTGTTGTCTTCTTTTGTGGTTGTGTTTGAGAAAAAGAAGAAGATAACAACAAAATGTAATTGTCTTCTTCTGTGGTTCATTATAGTGAAGAAGGCAATGATAGCAAGTTGTCATCGCCTTTTTCATCGTGTTTGAAAAGAAGAAGGCGACGACAACAACTGATGTTGCCTTCTTTTGTGGTAGTGTTTTAGAAAAGAAAAAGACAACAACATTGTGCCATCATCTTCTATGGTTTTGTTGCAGTGAAAAAAACATTGGCAACAAGCTACTATCGCCTTCTCCGTTGTGTTTGAAAAGAAGAAGAAGATGATGACAACACGCCATCGTCTTCTTTTGTGGTGGTGTTGTAGAGAAGAAGAAGGCGATGGTAGCCATCACCTTCTACTTTGTGTTTGAGAAGAAGAAGACAACGGCAATGCACCATTGTCTTTTTCTATGGTTCTATTACAACGAAAAAGGCAACAGCAACAAGTTATCATTGCCTTCTTCTTTATGTTTGAGAAGAAGAAAAAAACGATGGCAATGCGTTGTTATCTTCTTTTGTGGTGGTGTTGTAGAGAAGAAGAAGTTGACAGTAACAATTATCATCACCTTCTTCTATGGTGGTGTTGTAGAGAAGAAGATGGCAATGGTAGCAGTAACCATCGCCTTCTTCTTTGTTTTTGAAAAGAAAAAAACGACAACAATGCATCAACGTATTTTTCTATGGTTCTATTGCAATGAAAAAGTCGTTGCCTTCTTCTATGGTGTTGTTGCAAAGAAGAAGAAGACAATAACAATGCGTCATCATCTTCTTCTTTGGTTTTGTTGCAATGAAGAAGGCACAAGTTGTTGCCTTTTTTTGTGGTGGTGTTGCAAAGAAGAAAAATGCAATGGCAACAATTGTCATTGCCTTCTTCATTATGTTGGAGAAGAAAAAGATAATGGCAATGCACCACCGTCTTCTTCTATGGTTCTATTGCAGCCAAAAAGGCGACGGCAACTATTTCTTCTATGGTGGTGTTGCAGAGAAGAAGAAGGTGACGGCAGTTACTACCGTCGCCTTCTTCTATTTTGATGGTGTTGTGAAAAAGGCAATGGTAGCAGGCTACCATCACCTTCTTTCTTTTTTTATTTTTCTTCTTCTTTGGTCCTTTTGGTCTAGTTCATTAAAATTGACAATTAATAATGAAATGGTGGTTTTTTTTAATGTTGAAGGTTGTAATGGCTAAAGGAAAAATATTGAAAAAAGGTGGTGGTGATTTGGAAGCTCAAAAACAACATGTTGATTCATCAAAACAGACAATTGGGAAGCAAAATGTTGATTTATTCCAACCAGGACTTGGGGAGCAAAATGTTCTTCCATTAGAATTGAAACATGGGGAGCAAAATGTTACTCCATCAAAACTGAGAGTTGATGAATCAAGTAATCTATGTGGCTTAAAGTTCATAATGGTGATAGTTTGTAATTCAAATGATGAAGTCATTCCCAATACAAATTGGGATTTTCGATTGAAAAATGGTGGGTTAGATTGTTTTAGAATTTACATACATTAAATTAAATGTAGATAAAGGAGATTGTACAATTTTTTAAATTTAATTATATCCGCACATTCCATCATTTGATAGAAGGTGTGAGATTATTTTGGTTAAATTTTTTTTATTGCAATACTTGAAAACAATTAAAGTTTGCAGGAGTTATATGTGATTGTGTGATTTTATGTTTTACAATACCTATATATATTTTTTGAACTTTTTATGTGTAAGGTTTTAGGGATAGGATTTTTTAATTACAAAATAATGACTTATTTTTTTATATTTCTTGGTTTAGGTCTGGAATTTGAAACTGATCAGGCCTCTCAACCACTAACACCTTTTTGTCCACCTAATATGGCACGAAAGGACAAAGAATGGACGAAGGTTGGGTCAAAATGGAAGTGTAAAGTTGGCACTTGCATTTTTGCATATTCTATCAAATGGTTTTTGACCAAGCATTTGAAGGAGGTGCATGGCTTAGTGGTAAAAAAAGCTAAATCTGGGAAGCTTTCAACTTCTGAAAAAAGTCTTCGACATCAAGACCATGTTAAAATGAACACTTGCATCTTGGGAGATGCCATGGATGTGCAAAGGTGGAATGATCAAAAGGTTGCTAGTCACGATCATGCCAAAGCCCAATGCCAATGGGATAAGCTGGTAATTATTACAGAACAATGTCCACCAACTTTGGTCAAATTAACTTCAAAACAATTGTTGCAAATGTTGGGTCTTAATGCTTAGGGCGTGGGAAGTGTGCCTCGAGATGCAACATCATAGATGGAAAAAAAATGAAGATTTACAAGAAATGAGATCCACTTGTTTTGCATATGCACAACGATTGAAGATGGCATGGGATGTCAAAAATTAGAATCAAGAGTCCACTGAAGCAAGTTGAACACAAGAGTTAACAAATGTATTAGATTTCCATGAATTTAAAATGATTCATGGAAGGTAAGAAATAATAATAATCAATGTTATTATTTTTTTATAATTTTGTTTCATCCAAAGTGTGTTAAGGTTTAATTTGGTGGTTTTTGGGTGTTTGTAGGGTTCAGGAGACAACAAAAGAAGAGTTTGTTACAAATGTAGTTCAAGTTGAGATGCAATGACAGCATTTATACATTGTTCGTCATGTAGCAAGGGTTACAAATGTAGCAATTGCTTACTGAACTAAACACGAGATTGTAAATAATAATATGGTTTAAGGTTTCCATTTTATATAGTTAGCTAAGTTTTTATATCCCTTTCATTTTTTAAACTACCCAATTTTTGAACTTTGGTCCTTTGATAGAGAACATTTTTTTTCATTGGGTTCTTTAACATTTTTTGATCTACCTATATTTCTATATCTTTTATCAATATAATATTTTCTTTTTAATCACATTTGTTTGATTGGTATATGGTTAATTATATATGTCTTCTTTTTTATATTCTTTTTAGTAATTTAGATGTAAGAATCAAAACTAAAATAGGCCCATATGAATAGGTAACATTAATTTGTGTAGGGTTTACAAAGATCAAAATAAACATTGTGTAATAACTACATCTTTTTTATTATAATTTCCATAAGGCCATTTGCAATATGCACATATAGGTTTCATAATAGTTGTTGGTTTTTTTAACATCCATTGCAATACTCGCATATAGGTCTTTAAATAGTTGTTGTTTTTTTCATCCATTACAATACTTACACATAGTTCTTTAAATTGTTGTTGTTTTTTTCATCCATTGTAATACCTGCATATAGGTCTTGTAATAATTGTTAATTTTTAACATATTTTGCAATACTTGTCTATAGGTTTCCATTGTAATATTTATGGGACTCATATGACATAATAATTTAGTCTAAATATCAACAAATAATGTCATAATTAAGGTCATTTATTTCTTAATATTAATTAACTGATTATTTAGTTGAACCTTAATTATTCAAATAATTAAAATTTAGATTTTAAACTCAAATCTATAATTTGATATTTAATTTATTATCTTAATTAAATTTTTTATGTTGAGAAGTTATTCAAATCATTATTTTAGATTATTATTCATGATAATTAATTATCATAAAATTAATTTAAATATAGAAAAAGACAGATTTTAAGTATCCAAATCACTTATTTTGAAATGACCTTACATGTGGGTATTGCATTTAGGGTTGATTCTTCACCTAAGATTATCTAAATCACCTATGGATTATTTCAAAATGAACTTGCATGTAAATATTACATATAGGCTTTGGTTTTCATTGAAAGGCCACCCTAACTACATATTGGTTATTTTGAAATGATCCTATGTGTGGGTATTTCATTTAAGGTTGGGTCTACACCTCAAGTCACCTAAATCATTTATGGGTTATATCGAAATGAATTTGAATATGAGTATTGCATTTAGGGTTAGATATTCATATAAGTTTGTAATACCCACACACGTATTTATTTTCACCATCTAAAAATTTGGCCTTAATTTTTTGAATAATTATATAAAATTTGTAAAAAAACACAAAAAAAGTTATGTCTCTTACCATTTGGTAATATTTTCAAGTTAAGTTTTTTCATTCTCTTTAAAAAATATAAAATGACATTGCATTGTTTTACATATGTTTAAACATTCTACCCAAAATGCACCTTTCTTTTATTTTAATTATTATAGACTTATAAAAAAAATGTTAATTAATTTATATGTCCCAAACTTCAAACCTAAAGCATAGTTTTAACATTAAATAGAAAATTTTACATTAAACCCTAACCCCATACATCATCAATGTGAGTAATTTTGCATTATGTTCATTTTTATATATGTTAAATCACACTATAAGGTGAATAAATAATTTTGAAAACATGAATTTCATGATGTATTGGTGGGGAATATTATATTTTTAAAATATTTTTATGTTTCATGGTTAATGAATTATCACAATATGATATGGATATTGCATCTAAACAATATGGAAATATTGAACTTTAACAATTATGGAACATATGGAAACAAAGGAGATTCATAATTATGTTATAAATCTAAACAAATGATAAGATCAAGAATCAATACAATAAGCAAAGTATATGAACCAAATTCTTAAACATTAAATCATAAAGCATAACCCTAAAAGTCCAAATGATATTTGACATAAGCCCTATTACAACCCTAATTATATAGACCCTAACAAAAAAAAGTCTTAGTGATATATGCTCTAAACCGAAAAAATTATACAAAGTACACAAATTATATAATGCAAAACAAAAAAATAAAAAAAAACATAGGAAAAAAATTAGAAACCAAATTTTAAAGCTTTTAAACTACAAAAATTTATTGACCAAAAAAAACAACCTTAATTTTAAAAAGTAATCAAATAAATTTTGTAAAAAACCAAAAATATATATATGTTTTTTACCTTTGTGTGATCTTTCCAAACTATTTTTTTACACTGTCTTCGAAAAAAATATAGAATGAAATTGTATTATTTCATATATGTCTAAACCCTGAAATTCTCCCCCAAATTTAAGCTAGTTTAGGTTAATTACTATAGATTTGTGAAAAACTTGTTAATTAATTTATGTGTCCTAACCTTAAACCTAAACCATAATCCAATAGTACATACTTATAATAATTACATGAAAAGATGTATTGTAATGTTCATTCCATAAATAAGTTAAGTAAACAAAATTTAATAAAGTATACATTAATTAAACCATAATGGGCACAATTATAACTTTGTTTCCACTATAAATTATTTGTAATAACTACATGTAGAGATCTATGTTCATCATCCATGAACTAGGACAAACCTTAATAAATTAATAGGTAGGATGGGGAGGTGGGGGTGAGAAAAGTGAATAGGTAATTAGTTGGTTTTACCTTGTAAGCTATTATGTAAACCAGTGTTATGCAGTATTTGATTTTTAAAAATAACCAGCAGTTCTGGTTCTTTAAATTTTTCATAATCAAAGAACTGTGGACTCTGACTTTTTGAGAAAAATTCAGAATCAGACAACCAACAGTTTCAGTTATTTCAAAAACATCAAAGAACCAGCAGCTTTCACGAATGAACCGGCAAAGAACCTGTTGTCACAAAGGCATTTTAAAAAAAATTCAACAAACTTGAGAACCACACATTAATATACCAAAATGGGGTTTTTTTGGATTTTTAACCCTCTCTGGGTAAGTGGGAATATATCCAGGTTGGTAACCAAGGGTATCTGCAGCAGATTCTGATAACCACACAACATTGCTCATGTAAACCCTCTTACCTCCAGCCACACTACCTAGGTAAACTACCTATTGAAGTGGGTAAGTAGATCATAGACAAGTGGGTAAGAAAAGTAAGTGGTTACTAGGAGTGAGTGTAAGTCAGCAACCCACTTGGTGGCTACTAGGTAGGTAGATGCAAATTTGTGGATGGTTTGGTAGTTAGTACACATCTGTTCAGTACAGAGCAAACCACTGTGGTTAGCTACGGGACATGACCTCAAGGGCCAAAAACTGTTTTCCTGTCCACACACAATCCATCCTGGCATGATGAGCTTGTGGGTACAATTCAACACTGTGGCCAATATGTACATCCAAGATTTTAATTGCAAAAGTCTGGATGAGTATGGCCATTCAGTACACCAAAATATCGGCGAATAATCGGTAAGGATCACACCAGTAAAAGTCTGATTCCTTTTACCGATAGTTCGAAATCCGCTTGATCCGAGATCACATGGAGTGCAGAGAAAAGAATTCAGCGTTGCAGAGAGAATAGCGTTGCAGTTGATCGTTCCGTGCACGCATCATTTCTGAATTCTGAAGCTCAAGAGGAAAAAATTCAAGTCAAAACAAGGTGGAGGATCCGACGACGACGCCCTTGCTGCACCAAAATTGAAGCTGCAACAATTGCAGCAGGACCTTACTTGCTTTTACTTTTTAAGATGGTGGCGATGTGGTATTGCTGCGACTGTGGTCTGTTGAATGAAAGCACTCACCATAACGCGGTCTACTGCCACTGTGACCACCATGTGTGTGGAGAGTGCAGCCACGCAAAGCGGAAGTCGTCGCACCATCATCATAATCACGACCTTCACAAACGATTCTCACGTGGTGCGACGCGCCACAAAACTAAAGCTATTCACCACCATCATGATACGCGTCATGAAATGTCTGTTCAAATTGGGGCCAACCTTCTCGCCGGTATTCTGCTAGCTGCCATCACATCCGCTGCCTGTTCTGTGATGTAGGGTTACATACTTTTATATCCAGTTCCATTGTAATATGTGCATATTCCTATGTCGAACACACCACAATATAGTATCAAGAAATCGGTTGGGGAAAGTACAGAGATTTCTCAACTGAAGTTAGTGTAAGCTCGACATATAGAAATATGACTGATTGGGGCCGCCAGGGTAAGCATGACTCATGTGGGCGTATGGATAGCTTTCGATATACAGATGCAGCTCGGCACAATTATATTTGCCGGCGTTTAATTAGGAAGGGTACATATCTAACTAGTACTGTAATGGCAAGCGAATGGGAGCCATGATATATATCAACTAGAATAAAAAAATAATTCACGTCTTCTGCTCAAGAATTCTTGCAAGCTTTCCATGTGTTGAATCTTGACACCTACTTTCAACTGCACTGTGTTTGATGTTATGCTTGATTTTGAATCTTTACCTTCAGCGTGTTGATGTCCAAGTTCTCCCCAAGTGCACGTCTAAGCATACATTTGTAACCTTTTGATCCTGTTTTAGAAGGTGAAGAGAAAATTTAAATTGGTAAGGGCATTGTCACCAGTCTCCAAGTATGCGCACATTAAACGAAAGATTGAGTGCATGAGTGCGCGGAGCAGAGTGAATTTCTAGTTATGCCAAGTACCCAACTAGAAAGCTCCTTCATTAACTTGTCCGAGTTTCTAGAAGACTTGCAAGTTTTTTGCCGTGTAAGTGCTACCAAACATTCTATCACTTCAAATTCACAGCCGTCATTCCAACATTCAAAATCAAATTCAAATGTTTGTTCATTGAATTAAATTTTCAAACAATACAAGACTTAGGAAGAGCATAGAACATTTCATGCAAAAAATCACCTAAATCTTAAATTAGTTTTTTATTGTCTTGAAATTTGATGGGTTTAACAAATTGAAATGGACGTGCCATTCCTAACAATACACCAACCAAGGATGTTTTCACCCATCTGTATAAAATGCAATACATTTGTTGATTAGGATGAACCACCATATTTGCTCTATTTAGCTATGTGGGTGAAAACATGGTTGAGGTTGCAATTTTGGCTCCTCTTGTAATATTAATAGAGGGCCCAATATGAATCTAATTAGTTTTGAATGATCTTATGCTGTTAAAAACACATTGTGGTAAGTTTTAAGTTCATTGTGACCATATTGATATGGATTGATAATAAAATTTGCATTGATTTGGGTGAAAGCACATTATAGTGACCCTTTTTGGGATGTCAAATTATATTATTTTTTAGGGGTATGCATGTTTGAATGTATTTCCTCTTCAAACATTTAAAAGATTTTCATAATATTTTTTCATATTATGTTAGAATATAACTTAGTTAAGATTTTTTTTTAAAAACTATTTCATTTCATTTTATGAATTGTGAGATTGGAATATATTTATGAAAACAAATGTAATGTACCTATGTATTCGAAAACATAAATATACTTTAAAAAATAAATTAATATTTTTAAATTTTTATGAAAGTTAAAGGTATATTAAATCATGTCATTTCAAATAATTTGAACCATGTATGTACACCATGTGATTAATTTTTTAAATGAATTTCAAAAAATGATTTTTTTCAGCAAAGATACAATAAATGTGTGGTAAATTGAAATTTTGACAAGTAATCACATTCATATAAAAAATGACAAGAAAGTTAGATGGGCCATTTTTTTTATTCCATTAAAATTGATTATTTTAATAACTACTAAACCCTAAAATTAATGTAATCAAAACGAGACTTTGACCCTATTATACCAATGTCTATCATAAATATATTCATGCATAATGAATTTTTATTTTTTAAAAATAATATTACATAACATTAGTTTTGTAAAATTAATTATTATAATAAAAACCAAAATTAATATCCAAAATTAAATGTACCATGCTTTTGGAACAATTATAATATATGTATTATAATAATAGACCAAAAATGTTCCAAAGGGGGTCATCGTAATGTGCTTTCACCCTTTTCACCCAAAAAAATGATGTATAACAAATATAATAGGTATCAAATAAGTTGAAGTCTTGATGGCATGCATCTTTTGGAAATCATATACATAAAGGAAAAAAAAATTAAATGTGCATAATAACATTTTGGAACTCAAAATTCATTTTGAATCAAAGGTAAGCTTAATCTAATGGTTAGATGAAGAGGAAACCTGTAATGTACAAGTTTCCTATTTATGACCATTTTAGAGATATGTGTCAGGTAAGGACTGAGAATGGGCATGTTCTAGGAATGAGGGCTCCATGTGAGGCAAGTACTAAGCATAGGACCCAAGCTCCCAGAACATGCTCACTCAAGGATTTTACCAGGCCTAAAGATATGGTACAATTTTGACAGGCTGACTTTGTCTGTGAAGGAGGAGAGGCACCCTTACGCATAAGCTTTCTCATTTTGAGGAACCTTCTGTGTTGTAAGGTGTCATCCTCTTTTAAGGAGGAAATTTCACTTAGTGCATGCCCAGCGGCAGCCCTTTACCACAGTACATTGGTGGCTCTAGACATGTCTGTCAAATAATTAATTAAAATTAATATTCCATTTCAAAAAATAAAATATTTAAAATTATTTCAAAAGATCCTTCTATTTCTCTTACATTTTAAAAAATAATAGTTTATGAGAATTTCAACACTTCTAAAATATATAATTTGTGCCGACACCACCAAGTACTACAGTTAGTATTTAGCACATCTAATATGCATTATTTTGTTTGTCCCCCCATCCCCACCCATGAACCTGAAAAGATGGACTATACAAAGTGAAAGAGTATTTAACTGTCACCACTTTGGCCAATGAGGAACAGTCATTTCCTGTTACAGGTGCCCTGCAGGGCACCACGAACCTGTACAGTTTTACCATCCCAAAGAAGATTCATGGTATTTTCCCTCAAATCTTCATCCAAGTACTGTACCACATGTTCATTTTTACCATCCTAAAGAAGATTTAGGAGGTGGTTTTGGGTGTAAATCTATATTGAAAAAGTACTGTAAAGGGTCAATTTACTGCTGCTGTTGGGCATCCTCTTGTAATGAGGTGCCCTTCAAATACACTGAAAAGTTTGTCCTAGTCCTTTACAGATTATGCAGCTTATCAGCCACCAGTGCACTATCCCATTCGAAACCACTTACAACTCAATTGTTGATAAACCATAGTAACTGGGTTACCAAGGTCTCGCAATGCAACCAGTGTTGTGTGGTTACCTGGTTTCACAAGTTAGAACTGTTGATTCTGGTTCCAGTGAAGGTGGAAACCAAACGGGATTTGGGTCTAATGTTTGGAACCAGTTCTGGACTTGAAACTAGAACCAAAACCCTTTAACAACCAGACCCAAATTCAAGTTCCCAGTTTTATTTACATGTGGAACCAAAATCGAAATTGGGACCAAGATGTTTGAAAAAAAAATGTTATAATTGAGGACTAACCAGAAGGTAACTGTCAGTTAAATCACCAACTCCAATTTCCAAAATTGAAACTTGATTTTTTTAAAGGAATCGAACCGGATTCCTCATGCCACTTATTTGTGGAATTGAAATCATTCTGATTTACTTTTAAAAACCAACCAGAGGTCCCACATACAAGTTTAGAACTGCCGAACACTGGTTGCAAGCTATCTTGTAAACCCTCCTACCTCTCCATCACACTACCTATTTAAGTGGGTTAGTATCATTAGACAAGATCTAGGTAGGAAATGAAAGTCTCTTTAGTGTATGGATTATGCAACTCAACACCAACCAGTGCACTATGCATTGGAAATCAGTTACAACTCAATTGTTGATGCATCACATTAACGTATCGTGCAAATTACCATCCTACCTCCCCCTCACACTACCTAGGGAACTACCTATTTGAATCATAGACAAGTAGATACGAAATGTAAGTAGTTACTATGACTGACTGTAAGTGCGTAACCCACTTTGGTGGCTGCAGGGCAAGTAGATGCATGTGGATGGCTAGAACACAAGCTGCTTACTACAGAGGAAACCACTGTGGTTAGCAATAGGACATGAATAGAACAGAAAAGTGTTTTTCTTGTCCACACATACCAATGACACCAACGATCCTGCATGATGAGCTGGTGGGTCCTGGTTCCCCATGGCCAATATGTAATTCCTAATCTATCTAAGAAGGAAGGTTGTTTGTTTGTTTTGTTTGTGACATGGAGATCTCCCAAACCATGGCGTCTCTTTTTGCACTCTTGAAGTATGGCATTTACAGAGCTTACTCAGGAAGCAGCACCGTGTATGTTAAAAAAGCTCTACTCAAGAAGGCCCTAGAGCATACCCGGTGACTATGACTCAGGGCCCCTTCCCTCCACCATAGCTACTGTGTCCATTAGGAGGGGGAGCCGCTCAGGCATTTAGAGATTTACCTTCAGACACCTCCAAATGCAGAGTTTGCACCTGTTTTCTTCTCATAATCTTCTACCATCCATGCATGTTCCCTCCCCACTTGCTTCAGAGTTGCAAGGACCAAGATAGTTCAGACTGGCTATGGCGAATTAAGATTCAGTAGCAGAATCTTACCATCTAGGTCCTCAAAGAAACCAAAGTAATTAGAGACGAAGAAGAAGTTGCGATCTGCATTGTACCAGCTATAGTTACTGTTTTGTATAGGAGTTAAGCTCTCCTGGCACTTTGAAATCCTCAAAATTGACTGTCACAGCACATTAAACATGGACAAAGCTTGTTCTAAATTTGACAAAACGATAGAAAGATCAATGTGATCAACAGAAAGCCATCATTTTGTCAGAAAATAATCAAAATCTTGTTGCAGAATATCTCTACAACAAAACGTGAACAGAAGAGCAAAATATCTACCTAGCAGCTGACCCTTGCCAAGCTTATGTAAAGCTAAATGCGAGGAGATGAACAATCACAAGTGTGTGATCTATGCAACTATAATGTACGTGCTTCTGCCGAAATTCTGAGAATGGTTGTGGCAACCACAGTAAACTGGCAGGCAAGGCAGCACCTCCAGAATAAAACTACCAGAACAAAACTACGTAGTCAGTAGTTGATTTCATATTTCAGTGTTAAAATGAGTGTTGGGCGGTTCTTTACGTTTATGAAGGACCTCCTGTTCCGGTTCTAAGAAGAAGATTTGAACAGTTCCCTTTCCACACATAAGATCTTTCCATACCCCACAACACTAAACAATGTATAGGGCAAAACCTGTGAGCTGTGAGATTGCTGGAGACCAACTCCAAAGATGCTAATTCCTGAATATGGTCATTGTTCAGTTGTTGGTTTGGTACCATGAGCCAAAAAGGATGCAACATCCAGTTCTTTGCAGGTTGTTGTGGGTAAAGCATGTGAGAGAATTTTACTGGAGTTAGGAATAATTTCAACCTACATAAATCTTATCTATGATTCATAACATAATGTAAAATATATCATGTGCA
>Ga0209611_10005747_pt1 | contig 20641 bp, 13 predicted proteins | sample S1TSphgellanicum_3_FD_187693 | JGI IMG/M metagenome (GOLD analysis project Ga0209611, IMG submission 187693) | Host-associated microbial communities from peat moss isolated from Minnesota, USA - S1T2_Fc - Sphagnum magellanicum MG (SPAdes) (version 2) | ecosystem: Host-associated > Plants > Peat...
ATAGGTGCGTCGGCACGCCGACAGAGATGCCGCCTCAAACAGAGGCCAAGGGCCCGTTCGACCCCGTGACCCGATTCGGTTAATGTCGAACGGGCCCTTAGGCATCGTCGGCACATAAGTGCGTCGGCACGCCGACAGAGATGCCGCCTCAAACAAAGGCCAAGGGCCCGTTCGGCCCCGTGACCCGATTCGGTTAATGTCGAACGGGCCCTTGGCTCGGGTCAGGCGGGGCGGGCCAGCAGAACACTGGTCAGCAAGGGGGTGTGGGTGGGCGCCTGGTGCACCTGGCCAAAGCCACATTCCCGCAGCATGGCGGCGAGAACAGCCGCCGTGCGCGGCCGCCCGCTGCCCATCGCCAGCAGATAGAAGCCGAAATACGCATCGCCCATGCGCTCGGCCCCCTTGGTGCCCGCCATCGGCTCGGCCAGAAGCAGGGTGCCGTTGCGCGGCAAGGCGCTGTGAACCGCGCGAAACAGATGCAGGACCGACGAATCGTCATGGTCATGCGCCACCCGCACCAGCGAGATCAGATCGGCCCCTTCTGGCAAGGCGTCATGCAAAAAACTGCCGCCCACCGACTCGGCACGGCCGGTCAGCCCCTCGGCCGCGAATCGGGCATTTGCCCGCGCCGCCACCGCCGGCAAATCGAATAATCTCAGGCGCAGCCGGGGCGCCCGCCTGGCGGCGGCGCAGAGAAAAACGCCCTCGCCGCCACCCACATCCATCAGGCAGCTGTGGCGCCGCACATTATAGGCATCCAGGATTTCGTCGGCGACCAGCGGCTGGGAGGCAGCCATCAAGCGTGTATAGGCCGCCACCTGGTCGGGCTGGGCCTCGGCAGGCTGGTGCGCGCGCGCATAGGCCCAGTAGCTGGAAAGCTGTGTCGGCCCGGCCCCGCGCAGCAGCGCCACCGGGTCGGCCAGATCGGCATAGAACATGGTGTGGTGCGCCACCATCGCGGCAATCGCCTGGTTGTCCACCAGCGCCGCCCCCAGCGTGCCCAGCCCAAATGTCTGCGCCCGCCGCCGCGCGACCAGGCGCAGGGCGACCGCCCCATCCAGCAGCCGCGCGGTTGCCTCCGGCGACAGGCGGAGCTTTACCGACAATGCTTCCGCGGTGGCTGGCCCCTCCGCCAGAATGTCGAACAGATGCAGCTCCAGGCAGGCATGCAGGATCTGCGCATAGACAAACCCGGCGCAGATATCGAACAGCGCCCTGGTGCTGCGCCTGGCAATCGGCCGGGTGAGTGGAAACCGCGCCGCCCAGCGCCTGAAGGCCGGGCGGGCGATGATCGCGGGGATCGACAACCGGCCCCAGAATGATCCGCGTCCGCCCCCCACCTCCTGGTCCAGAACCCCGCTTGCGGCAAAATGCCCTGTATCAGGCAGCATGCCGCGCAAGCTCGATCGGGAGCAGGCGCCTGGTCTCGGTAAGGATGTGGCTGCGCAACGCCGATTGGCCGGGGCAGGGCGGCACGGCGGCAACCGCCCGTCCGGCCAGATCCTCCAGCCAGTCGATCGCCCCATCCAGGCCAAGCCGAAGCACGGCGTTCGGCCGGTGATGCGCGCTGTCCTGCCCAACCGGCTTGCCGAGTTGCTCGGCGGAGCAGGTGGCATCGCGAATATCGTCGGCCACCTGATAGGCCTCGCCCAAGCGCAGCCCGAGCGCGCGCCAGGGCTCCGCTTCGGCGCCGGCGGCAGCAGCGCCCGCCAAGGTGGCCGCGGCGAACAGGGCGCCGGTCTTCTCACGCTGATATTCGGCGAGATCGATATCCGTCTCGCATTCCCAGGCCTGGCCGGCGACGATTCCGCGCGGCACGCCGACGCTTCGTCCGATCACCCCGATCAGCCGCCCCAGCCGCGCTGGGGCACAGACCGCCGCCTCCGCCAAAATCTGAAACGCCAGAACGATCAGCGCATCGCCGGCCAGCACCGCCAGCGGGGCGCCGAAGGCCACGTGCACGGTGGGCCGGCCGCGCCTGGTATCCGCATCATCGAAACAGGGCAGGTCGTCATGCACCAAAGAGGCGCAATGCAGCAGCTCGATCGCCGCCGCGGCGGCATCGGTCAGAAGCGGCTGATCCTCGCCGCAGGCCGCCGCCACTGCCAGGCATAGCCGCGGCCTGATGCGGGCGCCGCGCGGAAACACGCTGGCCCGCATGGCGGCCGCCAGAAGCGGCGGGCAGCCGGGCGCCTCTGCCTGCGCAACCGCTGCATTCAGCGCCTGCTCGATCCGCGACAAGGGCTCCATACGCAACCTCCCGCACCGGTTGTCAATTCTTGATGTCGAGCAAACTGTCAACCAAGCGTGACAGTCCTGTCAAGAACCGTTAGCAGGGGGGGAGTGGGAGATGGCATGGCAAAGCGGGTAACCGTGATCGGCGGCGGCATAGGCGGGCTGGTGGCGGCGCTCGATCTGGCGGTGGCCGGGTGCGAGGTCACTGTGCTGGAACGCCAGCCAACGCTGGGCGGCAAGTTGCGCGTGCTCGGGCCGGGCATCGATTCCGGCCCTACCGTCTTCACCATGCGCTGGGTGTTCGATGACGTTTTCGCCGCCGCAGGCGCGTCCTTCGCCGAACGCGTGCCCCTGCACCGGGCAAACGTGCTGGCGCGTCACGCCTGGGGGCCGGACCAGCGCCTCGATCTGTTTGCCGACCTGGACGAGACGGCGGACGCCATCGGCGACTTCGCCGGCGCCGCCGAAGCGCGCGGTTTTCGCGATTTCTCCGCCCGCGCACGGCAGATTTACCAAACCCTGGAAAAGCCGTTCTTGCGTGCGCAATTGCCCACGCCACTCTCGCTGGCACGCAATGCCGGGTTTTCAGGCCTGGCCGGCCTGCTGCGACTCAGCCCGTTCGATACGATGAGTGCTGCCCTGGCAAAATATTTTGCCGATCCGCGGCTGCGCCAATTATTCGGCCGCTACGCCACCTATTGCGGCTCATCGCCCTATCTGGCGCCGGCTACGCTGATGCTGGTGGCGCATGTGGAACGGGATGGCGTATGGCTGGTGCAAGGTGGCATGTACCGGCTGGTGGCAGCCTTGGGCGAAATGCTGGTGGAGAAAGCGGCGCGCATTCGGACAGCGATGGAGGTCGAGCGGATCGAGGTGTCATCCGGCCGGGTCAGCGGCGTCATCTGCGCGTGTGGCGAGCGCATTGCCGCCGATGCGGTGGTGGTGAATGCCGATCCTGCTTCGCTGCCGGCAGGGTTTTTCGGGCCGGATGCCGCCCGCGCGGGCAAACCACAGCCTGCCCGGGCGCGCTCGCAATCGGCCATCACCTGGGCGTTGCCGGCGGTCACCGATGGTTTTCCGTTATCGCGCCACAATGTTTTCTTCTCCGCCGATTACCGCACGGAATTCGACGATGTGTTCGCGCGCGGCCAAACCCCCGCATCCCCCACCATCTATGTCTGCGCGCAGGATCGCGACAGCGATGTGGTGGCCACACCGGGTCAGGATCGCCTGCTTTGCCTGATCAACGCGCCAGCCAATGGCGATCGCACATCCTATCCCGAGGCGGAGATTGAACGATGCACGAAAAACCTGTTTTCCCGCCTGTCGGAATGCGGCCTGCAGGTGCACCCGACAGAGGCGGCGATCGTGACGACTCCGGATCGCTTCGATCGTCTGTTTCCGGCAACGGGCGGGGCGCTCTACGGCCAGGCGGTGCACGGGTCGATGGCGACCTTCCGCCGGCCGGGGGCACGGACACGGCTGCCGGGGCTGTATCTGGCGGGGGGCGCCACCCATCCTGGGGCGGGGGTGCCGATGGCGGCGCTGTCCGGCCGGCTGGCGGCGGCGCAGATGATCGCGGATGGCGTTTTGACAAAGCGGTAGCGCCACGCGGCTATGTCTGGTGGTATATCGATGCGCTGAGTGACGATGGCGCGCATGGCATCACCCTGATCGCCTTCATCGGCAGCGTGTTCTCGCCCTGGTATAAATGGGCACGGCGCGGCGGCGGTGGCGATCCGTTCAATCACTGCGCGATGAATGTGGCGCTCTACGGCCGTGGCGGCAAACGCTGGGCGATGACCGAGCGGAATGCCGGCGCGCTGCAAAGATCGGCCAATGATCTGCGGATCGGGCCCTCTGGCCTGCATTGGGACGGTACGGTACTCACGGCGAACATCCAGGAAATAACAGCGCCTTTGCCAAGCCGGCTGGCTGGAAAAATCCGCCTGTTGCCAACCGGCCTGGCAACGCGGCAGACCATGCTGGATGGCATTGGCCTGCATCGCTGGTCGCCTATCGCCCCTGGCGCCCGGGTAGAGGTGGAGATGACCCACCCCGATCTGCGCTGGCAGGGCACCGCCTATTTCGACACCAATTCGGGCGACGCGCCGCTGGAAGAAGGCTTTGTCGGGTGGGATTGGTGCCGGGCAAAACTGGATCAGGGCATGGCCGTGCTCTATCATGGTCTGCGAACGAGCGGCGAAACCTTCTGTGTGGCACTGACATATGATGAACAGGGGCAGGCAGCGGCGTTCGACCCGCCGCCCGAAATGGCGTTGCCCAAGACCTTTTGGCGGATGAACCGCACCACCCGATCCGATGCGCCAGCGCGGGTGGTGCAGGTTCTGGAAGATGCGCCGTTCTATGCGCGATCGGTGCTGCACTCCCGCTTGCTGGGCCAGGATGTCACGGCGGTGCACGAAACCTTGTCGCTGCGGCGATTTGAAAACCCGATCGTGCAATTGATGCTACCTTTCAAGGCGCCACGCCGCGTGTGACCAGGATTTGCCGGTGCCCGGGCGAGAGCCTAAGGGCAGGACAGAGGTGCTTTCGCCGACAAAAGGCCGTTTTTCCCCTATGCTGACGCGTCTTCTGCCCGGCACCGCGCTGTGCGTTTTTCTCACCTGCGTGGCGGTTATTCTTCAATCGGTGGAAACGCGCCTGGCGGGCGAGCCCTATCTGGAAGCGCTGGTCCTGGCCATTCTGCTCGGTGTTGCCCTGCGCACGATCTGGGAGCCGGGCTCGCGCTGGGCGCCGGGCATCGCGTTCAGTGCCAAGCTGCTTTTGGAGATCGCGGTGATGCTGCTCGGCGCCTCGGTCAGCGTGCGCACCGTGCTGGCCATCGGCCCGGCGCTGCTGGTGGGGATCGCCGTGGTGGTCTGCGTCGCCATCGGCGCCAGCTACGGTATCAGCCGCGCCCTCGGCCTGCCGAAGCGCATGGCCATCCTGATCGCCTGCGGCAATTCCATTTGCGGCAATTCGGCCATCGCTGCCGTCGCCCCGGTGATCGGCGCGGAGCCCGACGACGTGGCGTCCGCCATCGCCTTTACCGCTGTTCTCGGCGTTGTCGTGGTGCTTGGCCTTCCCTTCCTGGTGCCGCTGCTGCGGCTTTCGTTGACCCAGTATGGGGTTTTGGCCGGCCTGACGGTCTATGCGGTGCCGCAGGTACTGGCGGCAACCTTGCCGATCGGTGCGCTCAGCAACCAGGTCGGCACGGTGGTGAAACTGGTGCGCGTGCTGATGCTGGGCCCGGTGGTTCTGGGCCTGTCGCTGGTGCGCGGCCGCGGCCTCTCCGGCGCGGCGCGGCCAAGACTGCACCAATTGGTGCCCTGGTTCATCCTCGGCTTCATGGCGGTGGCCGCCATCCGCTCTGCCGGCCTGATCCCGCTGGCCACCCAGCCGGTGATCACCAGGATCGCCAGCCTGCTCACCACAGTCTCGATGGCGGGGCTTGGTCTGGGGGTGGAAATTGCTGTCGTGGCCCGCGCCGGCCTCCGGGTCAGCGCTTCTGTGGTGCTGTCGCTGACAGTGCTGGGGGTGATCAGCCTGACGCTGATTCGCCTGCTAGGTGTAGGGTGATACGCGCCAAATGTGGCGCTTCTGTCTCTCGCTGACCAGGAAGGCGGCTTCGCACTGATCGAAAACGGAACGCTGCAACCTTGAGTAGCAATACATGGATAGAGCTATGCGCCTGAATAGGGCGCCTATGGCAAATTCAGTTTAAGGTTGTCTTGACGGAAACCTTACTGCACATTTTAACATAGTTCGCGGCATGACGATTTTAGGGCCCGAAACGTGACAACGCGGTGAGTGAATTTCAGCCAGCAAGGAGGTTCCTGATCCTCGACGACGAAGAGTCGGTTGGGGCGTTCATGGAAGATGCGGCGGCGGATGCCGGGCTGGAAACGCGTTTCGTCAGGAGTGCGGATGCATTCTGGGCCTGTGAGGCCGCGTGGCAGCCGACCCATATTGCCGTCGATCTGGTGATGCCGCAGGTGGATGGGGTCGAGGTTCTGCAGGAATTGGCGCAGCGCAACTGCCACGCCAAAATCATCATCATGAGCGGCGCCGGCATGCGGGTGCTCGATGCCGCCAGGCGCGCCGCCGTCGAGCAGGGGCTCGATGTGCTTGGCGTGCTGCTAAAACCTTTTACCCTGTCTCAATTCCATGCCTTGATGAAGCTGAGTGTTCCGGCCGCGCCATTCGCCGTGAGCCATGCTCAGCCAAGGGCCATGGCCGAACCATTGACCCGTGCGGAACTCAGCGCCGCGATCGAGCAGCGTGCGTTGTTCCTGGTCTATCAGCCGAAAATCCGCTGTGCGGACCAGAGTTTTGCCGGCGCTGAAGCGCTGGTCAGGTGGCAGCATCCCACACGCGGCATCATCCCGCCGGTCGATTTCGTACCCCTTGCCGAATCCTGCGGCCTGATCGATGAGATGACCAAGGTGGTTTTCGAGATGGCGCTGCGCTGCCACGCCATGAGCGGCCAGCAGCCTGGGCGGCACATCGCGATCAACCTCTCCGCGGTGTCGCTCGGCGATCATCGCCTGCCGGAAACCCTTGTTGGCTACTGCCAGGAAAGTGGTGTCGATCCGGGCGATGTGGTGCTCGAAGTAACCGAGACGGCGGCGATGGTCGATCACGCCGCCACTGTCAGGCTGGCGACCCGGCTGCGCCTGAAAGGGTTTCAGCTCTCGATCGACGATGCCGGGGTCGGCTATTCGTCCTTGGCCCAGCTGGCCCGCCTGCCATTCTCCGAATTGAAGGTGGATGCCGCCTTCGTGCAGGAGGTGCGGCGTTCCGGCGAATCGCGGAAGATTGTCCGCGCAATGATCGGGCTCGGCCACAGCCTGGACATGAAAGTTACCGCCGAGGGCGTCAGCGATAGCGAGACGCTGGCCTTTCTTGCCGAATCAGGCTGCGATTTCGCCCAAGGCTATTTTATCGCCAGACCCATGCTGCCGGAGGCTCTGCACGCCTGGCGTGTACCGGCCGAACGGCTCAACGCGGCCTGATCCATGTTCGATCCGCGGCGTCATTCGGCGAGAAACGCGCGCGTTTGCCGGGCGGCTTCCGCGAGGCCGACTCGCTGCACATCCACCCCGGCCGGCATGGCGGAGAGCAGGCGCGTCGGCGTGCGGCGGTCCAGCAGCACGAAAACGCCCCGATCGGTGGCGGTGCGGATCAGCCGCCCGAATGCCTGGCGCAGCCGCAGCCGGGCGATGCGGTCGTCATAGCCCGACACATCGCCGCCGGAGAGATGAATACGGCGCTCCCGATGCAAAATATCCGGTCTTGGCCACGGCACACGCTCGAACACCACAAGCCGCAGCGCGCGGCCCGGCACGTCCACCCCATCGCGCATCGCATCCGTGCCGAGCAGGCAGCTTTCCTCCTCGGTGCGGAACACGTCGATCAGCGTGGTGTTGTCCATCGCATCGACATGCTGGGCGAATAACGGGATGCCGGCCGCCTCCAGATCGGGCGCGATCCGCGCATGCACCGCACGCAGCCGGCTGATCGCGGTGAACAGCCCCAAGCCGCCGCCACCCGCGGCCAGAAACAGCGCGCGATAGGCGGGCGCCAGCTGCGCCACATCCGCCGCAACATCATTCACCACGAAAGCCCGTGTCTGCCGCGCATAGTCGAACGGGCTGCCGACGGCAGCGCGGATCGCCGGGGAGGGCAGGTGGGCCGCGCCAACACGGGCTTCTGCTGCCTCCCAATCCGCTTCCGCATCCTCGCCTGCGTCGCGCAAGGTGGCCGAGGTGATCAGCAGCCCATGTGCCGGCGCCACCAGTGTCATTGCAAAAGCCTGGGTGGGATCAAGGTGGTGACGGCAGAATGCCACGTCACGATCGATGCCCTCGCGCCGGTCCGCCCGGAGAAAATAGATATGCGCCGGCCGCTCGCCCGGCTCCGGCCGGGGGCTGCACAAGGCGGAGAGCATCGCGCGCCAGGCAGTGACGCGATCCAGGCAGCGATGGCGCAAGGCGCGGCAGGCGGCGTCGATCCGGCTGCGTGTGGCGCTGTCCAACGTGTCGGCGTCTTCGTCCAGCCGCTCTTCCAGCCTGGCGAGCAGGGTGCGGATCGGCTCGGCCATGCGGGAAAATGCGCGCTCCAGGGCCGGCGCGGCGGCCTCCACATCCGGGTTGGGCGGAAACATCTCGCATTCCAGCGAGGCATAGGCGCCCGGCTGATCATCGCCCGGCAGCCGCGCCAGGATCTGCGCCCGCGCCGCGTGCAAGAACACTTCGAAGGGATTGGCCTGGCCGGCCGAAAGCGCTTCCAGACCAGGCCCGGCATCATCGCTCAGCCGTGCCGACCAGCCAGGCGCGGGCAAAGCGCGCGCCGCATGCAGCAGCGCCTCCAGCGGCGCTTCCAGCTTGGCATGGCCCACCACCAGCTCATCGATTCTGCGCTTCAGCCCGCGCGCGCGTGACCGGCCGCCTTCCGCCCCCAGCAGCCAGCGGCGCAATTCCGCCCCCTCCACCCCGGAGAGCTCTGCCGAAAACGCGCTATCGGCGGCTTCGAACACATGGTGGCCTTCATCGAACACGTAACGCGTTGGCACCGTGTCATCGTCCAGCCCCTGCCAGGCTGCCTGAGTCATCACCAGCGCGTGGTTGGCCACCACCAGATCGGCGGTGCGGGCACGGCGCACCGTGTGTTCGATAAAACACCGTTTATAATGGGTGCAGGCGCCATGGATGCATTCGCCACGCCGATCGGCCAGGGCGGCTGTAACCGACTGGCCAAACAATTCCGCAAACCAGCCTGGCAGGTCGCCGCCTTGCAGATCGCCATCATTGGTCGCCTGCGCCCAGCGCACGATCAGCCCCAGCGGCACCAGATTGGCCCCGGTGGCACCGGATAGCGCCATGCCGACATTATCCTCCAGATTCAGCAGGCACAGATAATTTTCCCGCCCCTTCCGCACCACCACACGCTGTCGCCGCTCCACCGGATTGGGGTGCAGCCTCACCAGTTCGGCATCGATCTGCCGCTGCAGCAATTTGGTATAGGTGCTGATCCACACCGTGCCGTGATTGCGCTCGGCCCACAGGCTGGCCGGCGCGATATAGCCCAGAGTCTTGCCGGTGCCGGTGCCGGCTTCCGCCAGCACGACATGCGGATCGCCGCGCGCCTCGCGCGGCGCGAAGGCGGTGGCCGCGGCATCGGCGTAATCGGCCTGGCCAGGCCGCTGTTCGGCGAACGCGCCCAGTAGCCCGGCCAGCCGCGCCCGCGCCTCTGAAGGTGCGATGGCATGCGATGAGGCGGGTGGCGGCGGCGGATGCTCCTCCCATTCCGGCAGGCGCCGCCAGATGCGAAACCCGTCCAGCCCTTCGCCAATGGTGCCGAGCGCTTCTTGCACCGCCGGCGCCCAAAGCCAGCCGGCGCGGCCCATCCGCGCCGCAACCCCCGCGGCATGGGCATTGAGCGGCAGAGTGCGCCCGGCCGCCAGCCGGTTCAGCAATGTTTCGGCGATATCCGGCAGCAGCGCCGCCGCATCGTCCAGCGTGGCCGGCGGTGTCATGTCCAGCGCCAGCGCGATGCCGCGCGGCGTCGGCGCCACCGGGCGCGCCGGCAGCACGAACGCAAACAATTCCAGCAAATCCAGCGCCGGCGCCCCGCCGCGCAAGCCAAGCCGGCGAAAGGTGGACGGCGCGTGGACCACGATCGGCGGCTTCAGCCGCCGCAACGCCGCCCGCGCCTCTTCGGCCGGCAACGCCAGCAACTCGCCATCTTCAGTCAAAATGGCAGCGCGATTATAGCCGCAGACAAGGGAAGGGGGCATGCGCCCCCATACTGGCACAGATCGGAAAAGCTGGCAGCCGGGCGTTGTCGGGTGCATTTTCGGTGCATGGACAGGGTGAACATTGAGGCGGCATCTTTGTCGGCGTGCCGACGCAGTTATGTGCCGGCGCCCCACCGCTCTTGAGCGTGTCTCGCCCCTCTTTTGCGAAACGCACCCACCCATTGTAACTTGCACGGATGACCGCCACCGACATCCCGCTCCCGAAAGCCTGGCCCTTCGAGGAAGCGCAGAAAATCGCCCTGCGCGCCGAGGAACTCGCCAAGCCCGACATCCTGTTCGAGACCGGCTACGGCCCCTCCGGCCTGCCGCATATCGGCACCTTCGGCGAAGTCGCCCGCACCTCCTGGGTGCGCCACGCCTACACCACGCTCACCGGCAAACCCGCCCGCCTGCTGGCCTTCTCCGACGACATGGACGGCCTGCGCAAGGTGCCTGACAACGTGCCCAATCGCGACATGCTGCGCGGCCATCTCGGCAAGCCGCTCACCCGCATCCCCGATCCGTTCGGCACCCATGAAAGCTTTGGCCACCACAACAACGCCCGCCTGCGCGGCTTTCTGGATAGTTTTGGCTTCGACTACGAATTCGCCTCCTCCACCGAGTACTACACTACCGGCCGCTTCGATTCCGCCCTGAAGCGCATCCTGCAAGCGCATGACGAAATCGTCGCGGTGATCCTGCCAACCCTGGGGCCGGAGCGCCGTGGCACCTATTCGCCGCTCCTGCCCGTGCATCCGAAGACCGGCGTTGTCGAGCAGGTGCGGATCGAAAAGATCGATGCCGACGCCGCCACCATCCAATGGACCGATGCCGATGGCGCGCATTTCGAAACCTCGGTGCTCGGCGGGGCCGCCAAATGCCAGTGGAAGGCCGATTGGGCGATGCGCTGGTTCGCGCTCGGCGTGGATTACGAGATGTCCGGCAAGGACCTGATCGACAGCGTAAAACTCTCCGGCCAGGTCTGCCGCGTGCTCGGCGCCAAGCCGCCGATCGGCTATACCTACGAGCTGTTCCTGGATGATCGCGGCCAGAAAATCAGCAAGAGCAAGGGCAACGGCCTCTCGGTGGAAGAATGGCTGCGCTATGCGCCGCCGGAAAGCCTCAGCCAGTTCATGTACAACCAGCCGCACCGGGCAAAAAAGCTGTTCTTCGACGTGATCCCGCGCGCGGTGGATGAATACATCGCCAATGTCGATCGCAGCCGGGCCGAGGAAGGCACCACCCTCCAGGCAAACCCGGCCTGGCACGCCCATTTCGGCCGTATCCCGGACCGCGCCGGCAGCCCGATTCCGTTCGGCATGCTGCTGAACCTCGCCAGCGTGATCAACGCCGAGACCGCCGATATTCTCTGGGGATTTATCCGGCGCTATTTGCCGGACGCCAATCCGGACACCCAGCCGTTTCTCGCTCGCCTGGTCGAACACGCCGTTCTGTATTACCGCGATTTCGTCCGCCCGACCAAGCGCTTCCGCGCGCCCGACGACACCGAACGCGCGGCCCTGGCCGATCTGGCCGAAACCCTGCGCGGGATGGACCAATCCGCCGATGCCGAAACCATCCAGACCATGGTCTATGAGGTCGGCAAGCGGCATCCGTTCCCCAGCCTGAAACTCTGGTTCGGCTGCCTCTACCAGGTTCTGCTCGGCCAGCAGGAAGGCCCGCGTTTTGGCGGCTTCGTCGCTCTGTATGGCATGGCCGAAACGGTGGCGCTGATCGAGACGCAATTATCCCACCTCGCCAAGGTGCAAGCCGGACCAGTGGAGAGCGCCGCGTAATCATGTGGCCAAAGCTGCAACGCGTTTTGCGGCATCTGCCCGCCGTTCTGGGCGTGGTGCTGCTGGTAGGTGCCGTTTATGTGGTGCAGCGCGAGTTCCGCCACCTGAACGTGCGCGATGTCGGCCATGCCTTGCGCGCCATTCCGCAAAGCGCGCTGTTCGAAGCCGCCGCACTTACCGTGCTCTCCTACGGTCTGCTGACATTTTATGACAAGCTGGCCACCATCTATGCCGGGCACCACGTTACCTATGTGCGTGCCGCCTTCGCCTCGTTCTGCGCCTATGCGCTGGCGCATAATCTGGGTTTTGCCGCCGTCTCCGGTGCAGCCGTGCGGTATCGGCTCTATGCCCATTGGGGCCTCACCACGGTGCAGATCGGCAAGGTGGTGGCGTTCAGCAGCCTCACTTTCGGCCTCGGCGGGATGAGTCTCGGCGGGATCATCCTGTTCAGCGAACCAAACGCCGTCCCTTTGCTCAGCACCATCCTGCCGCATTGGGCTCTCTATGCCGCCGGCGCCCTGATGTGGACCATCGTCGGCACCTATGTGATCCTGGCCAGCCTGTTTCCCATCGTCCATGTGCGCGGCCACACCATCGAACTGCCTGGCTGGCGCATGGCCCTGGTGCAAGTGGCGCTGGCCACCGCCGATGTCTCACTCACCGCCTCGATTTTTTTCGTGCTGCTGCCGCATACTGGCCACCTGACCTGGGTGCGTTTCCTGGCGGTCTATCTCGGCTCCTATGCCGCCGGCCTGGTCTCCAACGTGCCGGGCGGCCTCGGCGTGTTCGACACCGCCATGCTGCTCGGCCTGCAGCAATCGCAGCTGCCGCCGCCAGTGGTGCTCGGCGCCATCGCCGTGTTCCGCCTGTATTACTACGTGATTCCGCTCTTCCTCTCCGGCGCCCTGTTCGCCGGTAACGAGGTGCTGCTCGGCCGCAAACGCCTCGTCGGCGCCGCTCCCGGCCATGCCCGCTGGAGCGAGCCGGATTTCGCCGTGGCCGCCAGCACCGGCGGCGTCGCCATTTGCGGCGCCATGCTGCTCTCCATCGGCGTGCTGGATACCCATCCGGATTATTCCTGGATCGACCCGGATTTCGCCGCCTTCGCCGCCAGTGCCGGCCAATATGTGCCCTCGTTGATCGGCAGCGCCCTGATGGTGCTGGCCATCGGCCTGTCGCAGCGCGTCACCCTGGCCTGGGGCGCCACCATCGCCACCCTGCTGGCCGGCGCCTGCCTCACCGCCCTGCAAGGCGAGCCGGATGTCGTGCCCGGAATCCTGGTGGTGGCCGCCCTCTCCATCGCCCCGTTCCGCGACGCCTATTACCGCCATGCCCGCCTGCTCAGCCATCCGTTGCGGGCCGGCACGGTGGTGCCGGTGCTGGGCCTGTTATTCAGCGTGGTCTGGCTGGCGAGTTTCGAGCCGAAAGTGCGCAACCTGGCGCATACCAGCTGGTGGGCGGTGGTACTCTCGAACAACGCGCCGGCGCCGATCCGCGCCGCGGTGGCGCTTGCCGTGTGTCTGGCGCTGGTGGCTCTCTGGGGGGTGATCCGCCCGGGCCGTGTGCGCGCCATGCCGTGGGATGGCGAAAGCCGGCTGCGCTACGCCGCGCTGGGTGCCTTGCCGCCGCCGGAAGCCGATGGGCTGGTGATGGGGGAGGCCGCCCGCTCCGGCATTCCGTTCCGCCGCGTCGGCCGCGTGCTGCTCGGCCTGGGCGATCCCGCCGGCGCCGAGAGCGACCGTATCTCGGCCATCTGGCGCCTGCGCGACCTGGCCCAGCAGGAAGGCCGCGACGCCGCCATCTGGCGCGCCGGCACCGACCTGCTGAAAGTCTATGGCGATCTTGGCCTCACCGCCCTGCCGCTGGGCCAGGACGGCCTGCCTCTGCCGGATGGCGCCGCCCCCACCTCGGGCGCCCGCCGCTACCTCTGCTGCGTCGCCGAACGCGACCTGAACGTGCTGCTCCCTCTGCTCCCCGCCCTTGGCCGCCGCCGCTTCCAGACCGTCGTTTGAGTCGTCCCATACCGAGCGGTCGAATCTACTTGATCAAGCAGTCGCCCCATCCAGGATTCGTTTCAGCTACGGTAAGGTGATTATATATCTTGCAAACATGGCAGATTTGGTAAGGCAGAAATCCTAGAGCATGATCCGGCACTATGCGGTCAGCTGCCGGATGAACATGCTCGCCAAAACAAAGAACGAGAGCGGGATGCGACACTCGACAACGATTCGATCGGATCGCATCCCGCTCTAGTCCTTGTAACCAGGAGGAATGCCGCGATCGATTTCGTGGAATCTCGTGAAAACATGTCCCACAATTATCCATAACAGCACGATAGTAATAAAGCTCATAAGGCTGTGCCTGAGGTCCCATGGCGAGAAGCTATGAAGCTTCCACGCCAATACGAACAGAGAACTTCCGAGGAAGCAAAAGGCCCAAAACCGCTTACGCACCATCTACACCTTTATCGGCCTCTTGCTTATGCCGAGCGCAATTGGTGAAACTCAGCCGCCCTGCCAGGGCGAGGCGGGGCTGCGGCGGCCAGTCTTCGCCGGGGTATCGCCCAGCCTGGGCAGGCTGAGCAGGTCTGCGACACCGTCGGCGGCTACCGGGCGCGAATAGAGATAACCCTGCGCGAACTGGCAGCCCATCTTGCCGAGCCGATCGGCCACCTCCGCGCTCTCCACCCCATTGGCCACCATGTCGATGCCCAGTCCGTGGCCCAGCCACAGCATGGCGAGCACGCAGGATTCGGCCCTGATGTCCTCGATCAGACAGCCGACAAAGGCCTTGCCGATCTTGATGAAGTCGAACGGCATGTCGCGCAGGTGGAACACATTCGAAAACCCGCTGCCGAAATCATCCAGCCCGGCGCGGGCGCCGTGCTCATGCAGCACGGCGATCAGTTCGTGTGCCATCGCCTGATCCTCGATCAGCGCGGCCTCGGTGATTTCAACATCAAGCCGGGTCAGATCCATGCGGCGTTGCCAGTCGCCCGGCTGGTTGCCGACGAAGCCGATCAGCTCCCTCAACTGGCCCGCTGAGACATTGATCGAAAACCGGCACCATTCCGGCCATTGCATCATGTCCACCGCCACATGCCGCAGCAGGCCCATGGTCAGATGGCCAAGCAGCCCCAGTTCGGCGGCAAGGGGGATGAATTTTTCCGGCTCAAGCAGACCCAAGCTCGGGTGGTTCCAGCGCGCCAGAACCTCGAATTTGGCGATCTCGGCGCTCGGCAGCTTGACGATCGGCTGGTACCACGGAACGATTTCGCCTTCCTCGATCGCCCGGCTCAGATCCGCCCGCATCTGCGCACGCTGCCTGATCGCCTCGGACTCATCGTCTTCGCACAGCCGCCAGCCGGCACCGCCGCCGGATTTGGCCCGGCGCAAGGCCACCCGGGCCGCGCGCAGCAGGGTTTCGGCGTTGCCACCATGTTCCGGCGCCAGAGCGATACCGATGCTCGCCCGCACATCCACCAGGCTGCCCGAAACGGCATAGGGCGCACACAGATTCTGCAGCACCTGGCCGGTCGTCGTATCGAGGAATTTCAGGTCGTCTGGCTTGTCCAGTACCAAGGCGAATTCGTCGCCATCGAGCCGCGCCAGATATTCACGGTGGTCGGCAATCCGGCGCAGCCGGTCGGCGAAGGCGCGCAACACGTCGTCACCCGTGCCATCGCCATACATGCCGTTCAACCGGTCGAAATCGTCAAGGTCGATCACCAGCAGGGCCAGCTTCTTGCCGCCAGACACCAGCCCGCCGAGTATTTCGGCAAAGGCGGCCCGGCTGGGCAGGCCAGTCAAGGCATCCCGGCGGGTAGAGCGGAACAGCTCAATCTGAAGTTGTGCCTGTGCGGCAATACTATCCGCCAGGTTGGCGGCACCGGTCTCCCTGGCACGGCGAACGGTCAGGGCCGACATCGGGATCCAGGCGGCACCGAATACGCCGATCCAGGCCAGGCCCAAGCCCGGCAATCCAGCAATATGCAGGCGCTGTAGCGCCATTGCGATGCCAAGCGAGGCGACTGCCAGACCGAGCGCCGCCAGCGCCATCGACCGGCGAACCGGCCGCGGCTTTTCGGCCTGTTGCTGCTTCTTCTCTTCCTGCAGCGCCACTGGAACGGCTTGGATATGCATCACGTTAAATGCTTACAACGGTTGGTGGACCCTCACCTAGGCTTGCAACCTATAGTATAAACCGGATGCCTTAAGCAATAAGCAGGCATTAGCCGCTTTATCGCAATAAGTCTTAGAATTTGGACAACTCTTCCGTCAACCCTATCCTTAGGGCCCGTTCGAGATTAACCGAATCGGGTTACGGGGTCGAACGGGCGCCTCGCGCTTTTGTTTGAAGCGGCATCTTTGTCGGCGTGCCGACGCACTTATTTGCCGACGATGCCTTAGGCCGCCTTGACCGTCACGTAACTGCCCGGCGCCGCCTCGATCACCGGCAATCGGCCGGCGCCCGGGCTGCGGGCGGCGACCAACTGGGGCGCGCGCGTCGTCACCCAGCGATTCCAGTCGCTCCACCATGAGCCGGCCAGTTCGGTCGCGCCATCCAGCCAGTCCTGCGCGGAAGCGGGCAGGGCTTCGTTGACCCAGTGATTATACTTGCCGCCATCCGGCGGATTGATCACCCCGGCAATATGCCCGGAGGCCGCCAGCACGAAACGGGTTTCGCCGCCCAGAAGCTGCATGCCGCGATAGGTGGAGCGCCATGGGGCGATGTGATCCTCGCGGGTAGAGAGGAAATAGGCCGGCACCTTCACCTCGCTCAGATCGAGTGGCACGCCGTCCAGCACCACCCCGCCAGGCTGCGCCAGCAGATTCAGCTGATACATGTTCCGCAGATAGAAACTATGCATCCGCGCCGGCATGCGGGTGGAGTCGGAATTCCAGTAGAGCAGGTCGAACGGGAAGGGATCTTTGCCCATCAGATAGTTGTTCACCACGAACGACCAGATCAGGTCGTTGGAGCGCAGCATATTGAAGGTGGTGGCGATGGCGCTGCCTTCCAGATAGCCCTGTTCATCCATGCGCTCTTCCAGCGCCTTGAGCTGTTCCTCGTCGATGAACACCCCGAGTTCGCCGGCATCCTCGAAATCCAGCAGGCTGACGAAGAAGGTCGCGGTCTTGATCCGGTCGATATCCCGCTTGGCCATCCAGGCGAGGGTGCTGGCGAGCAAGGTGCCGCCCAGGCAGTAGCCGATCGCATTGACCTCCCGCTCGCCGGTGGCGGCCTCGATTGCATCCAGGGCGGCGAAAATGCCCTTATGCATGTAATCCTCGAACCCGGCATCGCTGAGCGTTTCGTCCGGGTTCACCCAGGAGACCATGAACACCGTGTGCCCCTGGCTGACCGCATAGCGCACAAAACTGTTTTTCGGCCGCAGATCGAGGATGTAGTATTTGTTGATCCAGGGCGGCAGGATCAGCAGCGGCCGCTTCAGCACATCCGGCGTGCTCGGCGTATACTGGATCAGCTGCATCAGCTCGTTCTGGAAAATCACCGATCCTGGCGAGACGGCGATATTGCCGCCCAGCTTGAACGCATCGGGGTCGGTCATCCGTATGCTCAGCTTGCCCCGCCCGCGCTCCAGATCGCCCAGCAAATTGTTCAGGCCACGCAACAGATTTTCGCCGCCTGTCTCGGCGGTGCGGCGCAGCACTTCCGGGTTGGTCATCACGAAATTGCTCGGGCTCATCGCATCGACGAACTGGCGGGCGTAGAAATCGACTTTTTTGGCGGTTTTCGGGTCCAGCCCGTCCACATGGCCGACCACGTCGTTCACATAGCGCGCGGAGAGCAGGTAGCTCTGCTTGATGAAGTCGAATACTTCGCTCTGCTGCCAGGATTCGTCGCGAAACCGCTTGTCCTTCGGTCCGGCCTCGATCACCGGGCTCGCCTCGATGCCCATCATCCGCCGCGTGGTGTTTTGCCACAGCGTCACGTAATCCTGCCAGAAGCCGATCTGCGCCTGCACCAGCCGGGCCGGGTTCTGCATCAGCTTGGCGGTCATTTCCATGAAGGCGCGGCCGATATTCAGCGGGTCGGCGCTGGGGGTCACCTTCGATTGCCGGTCCAGCCAGTCGCCAACGATGCGTTGCGAGCGTTCGGCGATATCGGCCATCGACCGCCCGATCACATCGGGGTCGGCGAGCTTGAACTCGCCCAGTTTTGGCTCTGCCGTTCGGGCGTCCTTCGGCTTCGCGTCAGCAGACCCGTGGTCGGCGCCCGGCGTGCGATGGGTAGACATTTCCTGATGTATCCTTTCCGGCGGGCGCTGGCCCGGCTAGACCAGCGCGTCGGTCGGAGGCTGCGGCTTTATGCCTGGTTATACGGATAAGGGTAGAAGTCGGATGGCCCGCGTTCAAGCGAGCGGTCTTCACAAAGTGCAAGTCTGCTATGCATTGATCGGGTGTGTGCTGCTCGCGGGGTGTGGCTCAGATCCGATGAACACGCCGCTCGATCTTTTCCACGACCTGGAGGGCGGCCAGATCGCCGCCGAACGCCCGCCGCCGCCGGGTGTTGGGCAGCCTTACCCGCATATCGGCACCGTTCCCGCCAAGCCGGTAATGCCGGATCCGGCCTTTCGTAACGCGCTGCGCAACGAGCTGACGGCGGAGCGCGACCGCCGCGAGATTTTGGCCGCCGATACGCCGATCGAGAAAATCACGCCACCGCCCCCGCCGGCGCCGCCAGCACCGGTGCCGGCGGCGCCGAGCCCAGCGGCAGGTGCGCCGGCCGCGGCGCCGGACGCCGAGGAGACAACGGCAAACGCCGTTTTGCCAGGCGCCGAAGCGCCGCCGCCACCGGCCAAGCCTGCCACGCCGGCGCCGCCACCCGCCCCGCCCAAGGATGCCGCCCTGCAACTGGTGGGTGACCCGATCGATACGCCCGGTCTGCCACTCGTGCCTGACGCGCCGCCGGCGCCAGCGACATTCGAGGGTGTGCCGGCCGAGCCGGCCCCCACGGTCAGCACGATGCCCCGGCCCTTGCCGCCACCCGACGGGACGCGGGTGTTTTTCCCGACCGGGGCTGCCACCCTGCCGCCGTCGCAGATGCAGACGCTGAAGGATGTGGTCAGCCACCGAAAGGCGCAGACAATCGAGATCACCGGCCTTGGCGATGCTGAGTCCGACACGCCGGAGGGCCAGGAGGCGGCTATCGACCTGGCCTTGCAGCGCGCCCGCGCGGTTGCCGACGCTTTTTCAGCCTTGCACGTGCCGCAAGCCTCCCTGCGCATCGCTGCCCGCCCCTATGGTCGCGGCGCGGTCGTGAGTCTGTTACCGTGATTGACGCTTTTCCTGCCCAGAGGCCGCAATGACCGAAGAGTTCCACCGCATCCGCCGCCTGCCGCCTTATGTCTTCGCGGAAGTGAATGCCGCCAAGGCACGGGCACGCGCCGAGAAGCAGGACATCATCGATCTCGGCATGGGCAACCCGGACAGCCCGACCCCGCCGCATATCGTCGCCAAGCTGGTCGAAACGGTCGCCGATCCGCGCACCCATCGCTATTCCACCAGCAAGGGCATCCCCGGCCTGCGGCGCGCGCTGGCCGGCTATTACCGCCGCCGCTTCGATGTGTCGCTTGACCCGGAGACCGAGGTGATCGCCACGCTCGGCTCCAAGGAAGGCCTGGCCAACCTGGCCTCCGCCATCACCAGCCCTGGCGATACGATCCTGGTGCCGAATCCATCCTACCCGATCCACCAATTCGGCTTTATCATTGCCGGCGCCTCGGTGCGCAGCATTCCCGCCCATCCCGGCGAATCGATGCTGCGCGCGCTGGATAGCGCGGTGCGCCATTCGGTGCCGAAGCCCACCGCGCTGATCGTGAATTTCCCGTCCAATCCCACCGCCTATCTGGCCGATCTGGATTTTTACCGCGAGCTGGTGGCCTTCGCCCGCAAACATGAGATCTGGATTCTGTCCGACCTCGCCTATGCGGAAATCTATTTCGGCGATCTGGTGCCGCCGTCCATCCTGCAGGTGCCGGGCGCGCGCGAGATTGCGGTGGAATTCACCTCGATGTCGAAAACCTATTCGATGCCCGGCTGGCGCATCGGCTTTGCCGCCGGCAACCAGCGCCTGGTGGCGGCGCTGGCGCGGATGAAGTCCTATCTCGATTACGGCGCCTTCACCCCGATCCAGGTGGCCGCCGCCGCCGCCCTGAACGGGCCACAGGACTGCGTGCAGCAGATGCGCGATCTCTATCGCGAGCGCCGCGACGTGCTGATCAAGGGGCTGGACCAGGCCGGCTGGCATGTACCGAGCCCCGAGGGGTCGATGTTCGCCTGGGCGCCGATCCCGCCGCGCTTCGCCCATCTCGGCAGCGTGGCGTTTTCCAAGCTGCTGCTCTCGCGCGCGCAGGTCGCCGTCGCCCCCGGCCTTGGCTTCGGCGAGCATGGCGACGGCCATGTGCGAATCGGCCTGGTGGAGAATACCCAGCGTCTGCGCCAGGCAATCCGCAATATTCGCGGTTTCCTGCAAGCCGACAGCAACATCGCGCCGCTCGCCGCACCGGTGCTGGAACCGGCCCCATGACGATGGCGTCCGGCCGGCCGCTTTCGGTCGGCGTTGCGGGTCTGGGCACGGTGGGCGGCGGCGTGCTGAAATTGCTGCGCGAAAACGCCGGGCTGATTGCTGCCCGCGCTGGCAGGCCGATCACCGTGACGGCGATTTCCGCCCGCGACCGCATGCGTGATCGCGGCGAGAATTTTGCCGGTTTGCGCTGGTATGACGATCCGGTGGCGCTGGCCGCCGATGATGCTGTGGATGTGGTGGTCGAGGTGATCGGCGG
>Ga0209611_10005748_pt1 | contig 20641 bp, 13 predicted proteins | sample S1TSphgellanicum_3_FD_187693 | JGI IMG/M metagenome (GOLD analysis project Ga0209611, IMG submission 187693) | Host-associated microbial communities from peat moss isolated from Minnesota, USA - S1T2_Fc - Sphagnum magellanicum MG (SPAdes) (version 2) | ecosystem: Host-associated > Plants > Peat...
TATCATGGCCTAGGATATTTTGGGATATTTTTGGCAATATCATGGCCTAGGATATTTTGGGATACTTTTGGCAATATCATGGCCTAGGATATTTTGGGACTAGTATGGTTCAGGGTTATAAAAGGAGATAGTATGGGGAACAACCCTTCAGTAGATTAACACCAGTTGATGGATCAATAAAGCTTGTCCTGTCTTGTAATTCTCCACTTGTTTGTAGTCGGTCCATAACATTTTTGACCATTTTAGTTGCAAATGATACCCACCATTATAGTCAAAGGTTGTTTTCAACTATAATTCTTCATTAGATGAACTTCATCCGTTGACGAATCATGACATCATTAAACAATGAGTTGAAAATTTCAACTATATTTCAATTAGGTCATTAAGTTGTAATTTTGACTATGTTACAACTAAGTCAAATAAAGAATCCAACCAATAGTTCGTTGACATCTGGCCCAAGTTAAAGGTAGGTATGAAGGCCTACTTTTGTAAGCCTACCTATCTATATAGATTTATTTAGCTTAAACCTAGGTAGGTAGGCAGGTAAATAAGTAGGTAATAGGCTTAGTATAAATAAGTAGGTTACGAAAATCCTTTTTTTTGCCACATGGCCTTTAAGTTCAATACTAAACTTTTTACTAGCCTACAACTAAATTATATAAAACTTGGTATCATGTACTTTGTATTGAACTTTCAGATTTTTTAATTACTTATATTTGAATGACCCTATTATTATCTAGGCACGTTGTCAATCCTAAACACTAAAAGAATTTATAATAAAAAAGATAAAAAAAACCAAAAAGTTATATATTTTAATTACATAATAAATAAATTATATATATATATATATATATATATATAGAAAAATTGGGGTGTGCTTTTGGTAATGTTGGAAAGATATTCGTAATTAAAATTAATGAAATTTATTTTTAAATTTCTGCATTTAAAATGAGGAAGACATTGAATTTTAAATGATCATTTACTCTAGTATTAAGTTTGCTAGTCAAATGTTGAGTATTCATTTTATTTTTCAAATTTCAGTTTGGTAATAAAAAAAATAATTGAAAATTTGGCATTAAATATGGGTAGTTTTTTTGGTAGGTTCCCCAAACTCCAAACCTTTAATATAATGAGATCAAAATTTTTAAAAAATCCTCCTTTTAATTAAAAAAAAATTGGCAATTTAATTGGATAATTTTTTAAAAATTCAACATTTTAAAAAATAATTTAATTATTGCCAAACCTAAAAAGGTACTACAATATTGGCAAAGTTGAAACATTATTGTAGTTTAGTTGTAGCAAAGTTGGGCAAAAGTTGTAACTTGTTACATTATGTTTCATCCATCTAACATGTTATTCTATCATCCATCCACATGTTTCCAAACTTACCAAAACAATTTAAACTTAGATTTGTGATGTTGCCACATCACCTGAAGGGGTATGATGTTTGATGATGTTATTCCTTTAGTTGACATGTCAACTATAAGTGAATTGGAGAGTTTGCTAATGTGAAGAATATTCCAAAGATGGCCTCACAATCAAGACTCACTTTCAATTGTCACCAAATTGGTAGGTGGATCAATTGATTCGGTAATCACCATTAATTATTTTCACACATGCTTCAAAGTTTTCACAAACTTTTTTGTTCCATTTTTTTCACTTTTAGCTTTTATTAATTTGAATAATAAAATCAAAAATTTTGACCATTGTTCCACCACATTAATATTAGGCTTTTCATTGCTAAGGTAATAATTTGGATTTAAAAACTTCAAGATGGTTGGAGAATGGGAAGGTTAAAAAACTTTTCATTTAAGTTATTCACAATTACTTACAAAGATTTAATTTTCATCATCTTGCATTCTTGTAATGTGGCCTTTTAATAAAAAATACTTCCATGGTATATATGATGACATGTCCCAACAATGTTGGTGTTCACTTGAGTTATCTATACACACCATCAACCCAAACTCTAGACATAAGCAATGCAAATTCTTGGTTAGTTGTCCAAAGTTGCTATATTATCTTGTAAGAAGACTTGTTGAAGGCAATTTTTTTAATATTAAGTGTATACAGTTATAAACCTATATTAAAAATTAAAAGTGCTAAAATCACTTTGTTTTGAAAAATTCAATGACTAGATTTTGATCAAATTCTGAAACATGGTTTGAGTAAGAAGCCAAAAAAGAGAAGATGTTCAACAAATTTTACTTCCATAATTAACTTGTAGCTAGACTTGGCTAAATCTTTTTGGAGATCATCACCACTTTGGCTACATTGACATATTTATATTATGCCACAACAAGACCTTGACAATGTTTGTACCTTGCACAAGTAATGCACATTGATGAGTAATTAACACCACTCGAAGTGTAGGATGTTGAAATAATGAATCAAGATGGAATTAGATATACCAAAGGATATTTACTTGCAACCAAAAATGGATTTTGGTGTGGGTTTTTGAAATGGTCATTCAATGGGCGTGTTTAGGATTTTGGAATCTTCTTCAATGGTAATGGATGTTTCTACAAAATGAAACAAAACTATAGCAAAAAATTTGGCTGATAGTCATTGATGGAGGGATATGGATGGGGATTCTAATTTGGGTGGTCCAATCATCATAGGACCATGGTGATGGATGGATAGGAAAAACGTTGGGAGAATGTCTTTCACTATGAAAAAATGAAAAAGCTTTTAGTGAAGTGGGTTCCTTGTCTCATGGAAAAAGATGTTGAAGGATGGATGTTAGGCTATTCATTTGTTATTTTTAGTGTTTTGGCTACGGTTGTAAATGCTTCTAGAGATGAAAATTTTGAAGGCAATATGTTTTCTTTCAATGTGTTGTTGAATGATGGATCTTGGGAGGCCTTGGTACAAATGTTGAAGTATGAATGATTGGAGGTGGGGAATCTTGGTGAATAAGCTAAGTATTCGAGCGAAAATCAAGTGTTGGGTGGTTGGTTTTGTGAGATTTAGGATTTTCTATGTTGATTATGTAGGATGTTGGACACATTGTAGACAATAGCAAAACTTGAGACTTTTGCTGCATAGATTTGCAAACTCTACAATGTACCCAATAGTGAAGATGGAACATGGAAGAGGAGTGATGACAAATCTAGGAATGTCAAGATTTTAGTGAGAATTGGGATTGTGAGGAACTTTCAGGAATTGAACGATAGAGTGGAGTGGCATGTTGCATAAGTGATGTTTCTAAATGTGTTTTAAGTTTTAGGCTTGGTGGGGCTTGGTGTTTTATGAGATTTACAATGACCTTGTGGGTTGTAGAGAGTTTGTTTTAGGTCACGGAGTTGCTGAATGAGATGGTCAACATGAAGTGAGGAAATATTGAGTACTATTGGATGCTGGGCTTGTTGCTAATGAGAACCTTGAGGATCAGCAATGAATTTGAACAGGGTTTGTTGAAGTGGAGACTTGTTAATTAATACAACAATTCTGCTAGAAGAATTGAGAATGATAATTAAAAATATGTGGATTGTTGATGTGTGTTTGTTAGTTGGAGTTGAAATCTGCATAATGTGTTGTCTAGTGTGATATTCAATAAAATGGCAGATCAAGAGTAGTAGTGTTGGGGGAACAAAAAGGTTGATTATTGTGAGATTGAAGCATTATGGTCTGTTCATACACTGTGCTGTTAGGCAGTAATGCTAAGAGTGAATGTTTCTTGGATTTCTTGAATGTGATAAAGGAGGGGTGGATGTTAGCTTGAACTTGCATTGAGTAACTAGTATTGTGGGTTTGGGCAGAAGGGCAGAAAAGAAGGGTTAGCTGGAGGAGACCAAGGGGAATGGGGCCAGTGGGTTTTGAGCCTTAGCACTACCATTTTTTTCACTGGTGATATAGCGCCAAAATGTGAAATAAATTTTTTTTTGAAAAAATGTATTTTGGAGGTTTCCAATCTTTGAAAGTGAGAAAAAGAGTAAAAATTGCTAGTTTCATATGTGTGGTTGTCATTGTGTAGCCAAAAATATGGAAGGGTGATTAAAGATTTGTACTTTATTTCTGATTTACAACCAGATTTGGCTAAATCTTCCTAGGGACAATTGCCACTTATCCTACATCTTTCAATGAATGATTGCCACTTTTAGCTTTGATAAAAAATTCATAAAAAAGAAAAAAAACACTTCTTAGCCCTAGCTAGCTTAGCATTATTAAGCTACAAAAAGTTATTTATTTCATAGCTACTTCTTTAATCTTCATAAAGTTCTAGTATTATTTTTGTGAAAGGCTTATTCTAATAATCTTCTCATAGGTGTTGATCTACCTTATATTGACACATTTTTTTCTAATTACCTTTTGGGTGTGACTTGTTTTTTGCTTTTCAATTAGCTTGCACCAGGTTAAAAAAGTCTCGACATTTAACAAAGTACCCCTTGTGTATAATGGCGATATTGTTCGAACTTGAAAATGGTGACAAATTATTTTGGGAATATAAATTTTGTGCATCCAATGAGAAGGCTAGGGAGGCTCCGTTTTTTTCTAATTGGTTTTGGCACCAAGGGGAGGGGGGGTGATTTTTTGGGGGGTTCCCAATGTGTTCCCTAAGCCATTCACAATAGCACCTCAATTTTTTTAATCTCATATTGTTTGGCCATGGTTCAACTTCAATGTATGTAAGTTACAAAGAGGGGTGGGGCAAAAGCAAGCATGATAAAGCATGCTTCTATTTTGGGGGAGAGAAACATATTTAGGCTTCTATGTTGGGGAGTGTCCCATGTTCCCAAAATTATTGGTGATGGGCCAGTCAAATGTCTCCTTCTGACAAAATAAAATAAAAAATAAAAAATTGGGGGTGCACCCCCCCCTCACTAATTAATAATAGAAGCATGAATAAGTACCCCTGTTACATAAGGGATATGCTAGTATGTTCCAAAGTGGATACCTGCCCAACACAAGTCTCTTCAATACAGGCCGAGCCAATAAGCAAATCTTAGGCCCACTTTACACCAGGAGTCAGAGCCAATGTTCAACCCAAATCAAAGCATTCCTATTGGTGCAAAAGTTGAAATCGGCCCCAAGGGCTTCACACTAGGAGTCAAGGCTGAAATAGAAAAAAAAAATTTTCAATCTGGTCCAAGCTAACTAATAAATAAATGCTGAACTTTTTGCCGTTCTATTGGCCTCAAGGCTGAAAAAGAAAAACAAGGTTACCATCGAATTTGAGAAGCCAATTTGCAAACGTACAGTGCTCAGTATGTGACTCCAGACAGTAAAATTTATTGCGAAAAAATCAAAATGTGCCAGTTCACCTCAGGAAATTGGTTTTTCTGCACCAAATTCGTGCAGCTTGCAGTGGCTGGTAAAAGGCCCAACACAGTTGTGCACCTCCAAAAAAGAGTGTATGTTCCAGCATCTATTAATATGTTGATATCAATGTTCTAGGATTTATTAGTAACTTGGGACCAAACATGAAGCCAAAAATGCTCAAAGTTGGCCCCAAGTTTTTTCAGCCCTAAGTGTAAAGTAGGCCTTACCTTGAGTACCATTACAATTGGGGTCTCATGGTGGTCCAGTAGTTAATGATTCATTCAAGTGAACAGATTCACAATTTCACAAGCATACAATTTTTTTGTTGTCAATGATCACTTATTGGGTGGTGATCATGTCCAGACTCCAGACTCCAGAGGTTACCAAATGTAAAAAGTCCACAAAAAAGGTGGTCTAAATACACATCACTCCTTTCTGCAATGGATCTTGTCCAATTGTGTCAAAAAAAAAAACAAAACAAGGCATCACAAACACACTTGGCCCTGCCAATAAAATAAGATGTTGTACATTACCTAGCGTGTCCACACTCTGAACAACAAAACAATCTGTTCCAATCTAAACGGTCTAAACACTTTCACCAAAGAAACCAGTTCACAACCTAATGTGAAACTGGTTTTAATAAGGTAAAACTTCCAAAAGTTGGATCCAATGCCATAGTCCCTCTGTCCCTGGGAGTGCAGGGCCTAACAAAACAAAATACACATCACTAGCTGGTGGCAATCATAGAAAATCAACATGCAATCTTTGCCTATAATTCCTGGGTGCTTGTTTGCAACAGCTAATGTTTGTGCAATGATATGGAACAACAAAAGCTTGGGGGGGGGGAAATCTCCATCAAAAGCTTGCCATGACCCTAAATCACACAGACTGAACTGCCTTAAACAGCAGCTGCCCCAAATATTCCCTCCTGGATGCTGCAAATACCCTTTTTGCATGAGCTACTCAAGGACCCAATTATTATTATTATTACTCATGTTAAGAATCAATCTAGTGGGGATTTGAAACCGTAGCCTACCACTTGCATAATGCTGCAACAGAGTGGATGAATAGAGAAAGGGTTCTCTGAGTGAAGCAACTTGAGTGCATTGCCTACGAACAATACACATACAGTTGAGTAATAAGTGGCTTCTGATTGTTGAGTTGTGGATTGGGAGCTTCAACAAAAGAGAGGATTTTCTAGGTCTTGCACATAAGAATTTGTCACTGACAACAGTTTTCCCTCCTTTTGTAACTTTGTGCGGGTTTCGAGTTTAAACCCATCATTTCCATCAGTGTTGGGTGGCTACCCGATTGGGCAGGTTAGAATGGCATGTCCTTGATTCCAGTTAATGAAATTTGAACCAGAATCAGATCTGATATTTGAAACTGAAACTGGAACCAAAGTTTGTATTTGTGAAGAACTGGACCTAAAACTGGATTCCCAGTTCCATTTATGGGTCAATTTGGAACCAGAACCAGAACCCAGATTTTTTGAATTTTTTTTTGGAAAAAAGGGCTAGAACAAGGGGCTAACTAGTAGTTTAACTGCCAGTTCCAGTTCATATTACCCAGAATCAGACCAGAACCAGGTCTGATTTTCAGAACCAGAACCAGAATTTATTTCTTTGAACCAGACCCAGAACCATATTCCGAGTTCCACTTATGTGTGGGGCTCTTCAGAAAAGTAAAGAACTACCCAACACCAGTTTTCAATATGGGTCCATCTAAAGCTAATTGAGCCAAAGGAAAAACATTCGCAACTAGAACCATAAGCCAGTCAATTGATGGGCCAAATTTGCATTTGAACCCTTCATGGCAAAATGCTGAATTGAAAATGGCCCACCATGTGACAGATTTCAAATTGTAGTGCCCTGCTATTCAGGCATTACAGTTTTCAAAATGGTTGCTTTGGTATTATGCTTTGTAACGCTACCTACAACTACACTAATAAAAAAAACTATGCATGTTGTTAGGCACGTTGTTAGGTTACGATTGCATCCTATGATGTGTTTAGGTTCCATTAGAGTAATGTGCTGAAATGCAATTTATTCTTTTAGTCCCTCATATGAAAGGGCAACTCATCACATTTATATTCAATGAACATTGTCTCTATTATGACTTGAAAGTGGTCACCTAAATTCCAGATCTGTTGTGATATGTCAGCCAGGATTTTGTGCAATTCATGCCCTGTTCCCCACCCATTGGCCAGCATGTTCCCGAATATGCTTGAACATTTGTTGAAAGGCAATGTTGTCTCGTCCTTTCCCGCCCCCACACCCTCTTTCCCAAAAACTCCCTCCCATGGTTTTAATAATAAGAATAATAATAATAAAATTCTGCTGATGCTTCATGCAGTGCAATGCCCTGGGAGTGGGGTGTTCCCAAACTAAGCAATGGAAATGCCTCTCTCCAAGGCCATTTACTACCTTACACTTATAGGAATTCTTTGTTTGAGATTGAATTGGTCATTGGTGGAAATGTCATTCAAGTAATCTAATTCACATCACTTGTCAACAAGGTATATTAATCACCAAAATAACCTAAACAAATAATGTCTTTGCTTGGTGGTCCAGTCCACATACTATGGTAAGGGCCCCATAAATGTGGGAGCCCAGTAGGGCAAGGTGCCAATCCATCCGGTAGTACTGGTTTCTACCAGTGTTGTCCAGTTCTTGACTGGGGGGAGGGGTTGGCACCTTAAACACATGTCTGTTTGAACAATTAAATGATTTTGAAGATTTTATGTTTAAAAAAATTTAGGAAATTTCAGAATATTCTCAAAAGATTCTCTAGTTTACCTTCTTCGCAACACAACAATTTCTTTGGAAATTCATTATTTTTTTGGTGGAAAATTTCAAACATTTCTGACAATAATGGAAGCTGTCAAGGTACTGCAGGTACACAATATAATTAGCAATAGAGTTTTAATGCCAGACTGGAGCCTCACTATGTATGCTATGCCTATGTGTGTGGCTACAACAATGACAGCCCATGGCCACCTTTGAGTTGCAAAATGATATCTGGGCAACAAGAGTTAACTACTAGCATTCCAACTCTGTACTTGAGTACTGACCTTTCTTTCCACATGCCTCAGTAGTGAGAGAGAGAGAGAGAGAGAGAGAACAGATTATACCTAGAGCATATGCTTCTCTCATATACTCCTTAGGTAAATGCAACAATTAATTGAAGGGTGCCAGAATGAACCTATCTATACCCACCAGGGACCCCCTCCATTGTGGCTTGTGTAGAAAATGCCCACATGAAAACGCGTTGTATTCCTCTCCCATAGCTGACCATGTTGGTTAACCTTGTACTAACCATCCACACGTATCTACTATAAACCCTTCCTATATTCCTGTCCCATAGCTGACCATGGTGGTTAACCTTGTGTTAACCATCCACATGTATCTACTATAAGCCTTCATAGTAGCCGCCACCGAGTACCTTACCTACTTCTCTTCTTTGACTTCATTCACATAATTCCCCTCTTCCGAAGTTTACAAAAACCAGAAACAGAAACAAGCCAGAGAGTTTTTTCTTTCCTTTCTTGTTTGATTCTAAAACAGACCTTGTATTGATATAGGTGTTAAAATGTTTTGGTTGATTACTTTGGGTTTTGTACCCAGACCGTTTCCAGCAAATGTGGGCAAGCTCGGTATCGTGCTGCATGACTTTTGATTATATAACTTAGAAATCATTAAAAAAGTAAGTAAAAAGATGCATGTCGCACACAACAATTCCTGCATCCTTGCTCTGTCAAGGCTGTCCCCCAGTGGTGGTCTAATAGCCTCTCAGTCTGCAAGCAATGCAGAATCTAAAACGTGATGGTGGTGGTGGTTGGAAAACTAATAACAGACTGAGAAACTGAGTTTCACAATCGTCTTGCCGCGTACATGAAGCTGCCAAAAGTAGTAGTGAAGAAGAGAGAGAGAGAGAGAAGATCTTTTTGGCAGTTGTCTAGCCTAGTGCTGTTGTTGATTGGTCTTCCTACAATTTTCTTATAGTTTTTTGTTTTGTTTTGTTTTGAGGTTAGTTTTGCACTGCAAGTTCACGAAGAGATATTCTCACAGATTATTCCCTTTCCACAATTCCCAATTCCTTTGGAAAATGCCTTTAGACGTGCGAAGTATTTTCCGTATGTAGTTTATCACTTGATGCTTCCAATTGGGTGCCCCTGTTATTCTGGTCTACCTAAACCCAATTGAAGGAAGATTGTTTCTACACATCTACTTCTTGACTTTTGGAAACATATGGCCATTGACTTTGGTTCCTTCCAAGAGCATAGACGTGCCAAAACAATCACACTGTTCTCATAGGATCTATACCAGATCTGCTGGGAATTTAACAAGCTCTAAGAAGTGTTTTTTTGCATGTAAAAATTCACTTTAATTTGAGCTGCCTTCAAGTGTCATGAATCCAACACTTGGATTTGATGGTCCAAAACCGTCTCAAATCACAAAAGGCTCATGTTCTTAGGATTGGGTTTTGTCACAAAAAATGGAGAGGAAACACCTCCATTGCCATTGCGTTGATGGACAACAACTAATGTTCATTAAAAATATTAGACAAGGCCATTGATTTTGTAGTTGTGTTGCCTTAGCTAACATGTGAGTCATCATTTTTTTGGTGCACTTTGGTGACCAATTTGCAAAGTAAAGATATTCATGAAGCTCTTGTAGCCTCTTTTGTCCCTAATCATTTAGTTTTTGCAATGTAGTTGTGCCACCATGTGTCCTTGAGCAATGAGGGTTGGAATTTGGAACAAGTTTTGCTCAATTTGGAATAACGAACTTGCTTAGTAATATTCATTTTTTGGGTTCAACAAACATTCATTATGTTGATGTGGCATAACAAATTTGTAGCACTACCAAATGATTAATGTAACTTCAAAGTTTGGAATTATTGTAAGGTCAACGCATTTGAACAACAAGCTTTGAAGGAGGTTTGTTTAAGTTGGTGATGGTTGTAATCAATTTCTATAGCAATAATTGTTGTCGAGTTTCAAGGCTCAAGCTAATGAACAATTGCAAAACTTTGCATTACATAACAAACTTCAAAGTTGGCTATTGCATTGTTGCAAATGAGTTATTTAATGCCCTAAACCTTGCATTTCAATTTTTGTAATTTAAATTTTGATGTTGTGCTCCACTTTATAAGGTGAATTATGTTAAGAGTCTAAACATTTACATCACAAGATGCAACCTTTGAGGTTTGGAGTATAGTTAGTCACTTGAAATTTGAGTTTGACATTCTCTAAAAGATTTTAAAATGTGCACCTTTTGATTTTGCAAAACATTTAAACTTCTTTTTGTTCAATTTCTTTTCAAGTTCATAATCAATTATGTTGCTCTTGTTCATTTTGATGATTCTATTGAAATTTTGAGTTTAGTGTTGTTCATGGTCAATTCAATCAATGTTCAAAGTTTTCAAATTTTGCAATGTCACCTAGCTTTGCTCTTCCATCGAACTTCAAAATTCGTTGTTTTTTTTTGACAAGGGATGCCTCTCAATGACAATTCTATTTCATTTCTTTATCATCTAGAAAGTAGATGTGTTGTAAAATGCTGAGCTCATTGTGATGATCATTTTTAATGTAATCCCACTACAACTTCATGTGCACACTTTCATTTGTGCAATTTGGCAATGCAAGCTCTCTCCAATTTACCAATTTTTTCAAAATTAACAAACTTCATGCAATCTTTGTATGGGTATTTCATTAAAAGCCTTAAAATGCACCTTGAATCTATTAAACTAACTCAAATTAAAAAACAAAAGTACACAAAATCTTGTGCATTGTCAAGACACGTTGGATTTCCATGTTATCACCTACGAAACGGGTTTTGTGTGAATATTGACCATTCTTGATGAATTGATTCACCAAATGTCTCTTAAATTGCTTCAAAATTTGAACTTTGTCTTATGTCAAAATCATGTTGTCAATGGTGTGTTTGATTTCAATGTTGTAGATCATAACTTCTTTGGTGAAGTTTGCCTAGTTTTGCAATGTCTTTGTGTGTGACTTTGTGTCAATAATGAATATTTGCCAAGATGATTTTCACAAGTTATATGTGTACCCCTCTATGGTTTTCAATGATGTTTTGTTCCAAGAATTTCATGGGTTGGTGGAAGCCAACCATAAGGAGATATTGCATTGATCACTTGGGGTTTGAGTTTGACAATTAACATGTATGGGCAAGAAATACGAACATGAAAACTGAGATTTGTTCTTTTGTGACTTGTGAAACCTATTCTATTGTTTTGAATGCAATGAAGTGGCAAGCTTCAATTGTTCTTGGTTAGTTGATTAGTGAGTTGGAAACTTGTTTTGCTTTTCATGAATTCATGGATGTGCTTGGGGTGGTCTACTCCCAATACTAGTTACAAATGCACTTGAATTCAAATTTGGTATGCACATCAAATGTTTTTATTGTGCACCTCGAAAGATCAAGCTTTAAGGACAATGGGTTGTTTAGCTTTTGGAAGCATCAATTTTGGATTTGCAAAGGTTTTTTGTGTGTTGTTTGTGAAGAACAATTTTCAAACAACCACAACTTTTGCACATGATATAAATCTTTTCACAAGATTATGGAAGGGGTTAACTATCAAGCAAATATTATTTCATGACATCCCAAAATATACTAAGTTGCTAAAGATTGCAAGTGTCAAAATCATTAGATCAATGGAAGATGAACACACTTTCAACACTAAAAGTCTTATGAAATCAAAGTTGAGAAATAGGCTCACCACCCATTTGGATCTAGTGATCCATATGTTTTCCTAGCACTTTTACATACTTGAAAATTTCTCTTACAATTTTGTTATCCAAAAATGAAATACAATGTTTACACAATATGAAGATGATGCATAACTTGAAGTTGTGATTTTGTGAAAATTTCACAAATTTAAACAAGCTACATCTTGAGTCTTGTTATGATTTACTTGTAAGGATCAAATGGCTTTTGTTGTGGTAGGCAAGGATATTATGTTTAGATTCCTTACAAAATATAGTAGCTTAAGGGATTTTGGTCCTTAGGTAATAGGTCTATTTTTCTATGAGGATTTTTTAAACATGGTATTTTGGCTTGTGTTGAAACTTGAGACTAAACTTGGGATTAGTTATAAAGTTATAATATCTCAAAGGATTTTGGTTTCTTTTAGAGGATTTTCTGAAGATTATATTTTTGCATGGTGAAATATTTGAACTTTCATAATTTCCCTTTGACTTAAAATACTTTTTAATGTAAATGGCAAGGCAACAATGTAACACACCCCTTGTTTTGCTTCTTCTATCACCTTGTCGATGTTTGAATGGTGGTAATAAAGGGCTGATTTTTTGGTGGTCTTTTTTTCCATAATCATGGCTAGTTTGGTAAGTGACATTTAGCAAATTTGGCATCCATAGGTGCATTCATGGGTTTTCTTAATATCACTAACCTAGTCTGCTTGTGCAAGTAGATTGTGTGTTACAATGGGTAGGGCATTAATTGTTCAGGTTTCTTCTACATGGCATGCTTGCTGAAATTTTTAGCTTGATTTTACACAAGTCATTTCTTTTCGTACCTTGATTTTTTTCATTTGAAACATTTGACAATTTAAGTTGAACAACAAACTTGGACATTCACAAAACACACATGAAAAAGTCAAGGAGTCAATTGCTTTCCATGATGGTCCACAAAGTCACTAAGTTGTATACTTTGAAAAAATGAAGAAAACAGACACCCCTCTAAGGCATGTTTTTTCTGTTGAAAAAGAGGTTTAAAAATGTTTTTAAATTCATTTTCCCCATTTGGACACCTTTTTCTACATTTCAAACCAAAAAAAATCATATTTCAGATCATCTCCTAGACAATGTAATTGTCTTTTAGGAGAGAGACACCACGATTCACTCTAGACTTCTTAGGGTCAATTGCTCTTTGAAATGCATCCAATTAACACATAGATCGTCATGAGGTCCCACAAATAATCTTCAAAAGTTCCTAATGATGTGACAAAATCTCTCCACAGTGCCAAATATACAACAGAGAATGGCCATTGGTGAGACCCAACTCAAAGCCACACCCGCATCTTTGCCAAGTCCTCCTCCCAATGGGGATTGCATAATTTGCAAGACCAACCTAATTCATAACCAAAATTCGCACACGTTTTTTTGCAAATATTTAGATGAGGTGATCAATTTGGGGTAGACTGGAGCGAGCTAACTAACTAACCAACAACTGACCAATGGTGGTTATCAACAATAGGTACTGAGAACCCCATGAGAACCCCCATATTCAACAAAATCACAATTTTGTAACACAACCCTTTCAGTCTTTGCACATGTTTTGTTTTTGTCCTACAATGTTTGTAACTCGACATGTTGGTCTTCAAAGTTGTAGTTCCCCATAAGTTAATTCTTTTTTTTGGCGAATTTTTGTAACCTGGCGAAGGAAAAAAAAGGGGGGCTGGCGAATGCACCAAAGGGATTTTAAAGATTTAAAAAAAGAAAAAAATCGCCATAGTTTGAACAAAAAAAACTTAGAAGTCGCCAGATTTAGAGAGTGTGTTACAGCAGGTCGCCAGAACTAGGCAGGATTCCAAAAAAGATCTACTAAGTCCACCAGGACAGTCGCCATTTTTTTACTGCTAATTAATATGCTGAGGGATCCTAGCCAGTGCACCTACTTGAGGAATTTGAAAAAAAAAAAAAACACTGCCCAGCCCCATTCATGGAGCACCAAGGAAGATGCTGAAACCTATTCCATGACGGAACTATTCAACATACAAAACCGCGTATTGTGACCCCGAAAACAAGGGAATTTTTTTTTTAATTAAGCAAATACCAAACCCACGTGTTGGTATTATACTATGGTGTGACCCGGGAAAGAAAAATTTGACAATTCTTGTCGTCTTTTGCCCCCAAAAAGAAAATTGGGAAATTATTTTTTTCTAGTGTAAATTCAATTAGTTTTTCTTCTTTGGGGGGGGGGGGGGGGGGGGAATTTTAAATAATTTTTTTAATTCAAAAAATTTAAAAAAAAAAAAAACCTGGTTGTATCCCTCACCAACAAAAAATTCCAATTTAAAAAAAATCCAAAACCAAAAACCAAAAGTGATTTTGACGATTATACAATGACGAGTATAAAAGATCGGGTATTATACAGTATCGGGTATTGTACGTATAATTGTACAAGGCTCCACCATCGCCCAGGCAGGCAGGGAAGGAGCGAGGGAGGCCGGGACTAAGGGAAGGAGTCGCGTTGCAAACAAACGCGCAAAGCAAAACTCGGCAGGATCGCGTATAACAACCACTGCTGCAATTCTATCAACCAGCTGCTTCCTCCGCTTTGTAGTTTTCCTCAGCATCTGCTTCTTGTGCTTCTTCTCTTTCCCTTTTTTTTGATTCATTTTTTACTCTCTCTGTCTTTCCCGCTCCTTTTTTTCTGCTTTCCTGCTGCAAAGGAGCTGCAAAATAGCGGTGGCGGCGGCAGCAGCTCGTGGAATACCAACAGTACGCTGAGTGTCTGCCTCGAGGTATGTTGCGGTGTCACCGTCATTATTATCAGTATCAGCCGGATGCAGTGGGTTTGCTTCTATGCGCACTTATGTCCATCTCATCAGCTTTGTTTGGATTTGAGAAGTTTTTCAGAATTAGTTTTCGGCTTCAATCCAGAGATTTAAGATTTGAATGTATTGGATCTGAGAGCGATTTTCGAGAATGCATAGAATTATGTCTGGTTTTTTCTTTTAGTTTCTTTTCGAATACGTCTGTGCCTCATGTGTGTGGAGAAGGGGGAAAGCGGACAAGGAGGAACGGGATTTGTCTTTTGAGATGTAGGAGATAGCATTTTTTTTTACGTTTTAATTTGTCGCCCTGTGATCGGTTTTCGATTCTGTAGCATGCTGGTTTGCGGAGGGGACTAATGCCTGAGGTTCTCGAGTCTGATCGGGTTTTAGATTGTCGAAGTACTCAATTCTCAATACGTAACCAGATCGCGATGGAAAACATGCGTCAGAATTTTGTAGCTGGTTCATTAGGTAGTGGTTGCATTGCTAAGAAGCGCAATGTCACCGGTTTCATTGAGGTCCAACATCGGCGGAAAAATAGCAGAGTGTGTGGAGAGAACTGAAAATACTTTTTCATTTTTGGGGCAGGGCCAGGGCCTTGCGACGATCCTTAAGGACCCGTTCTTGTCTCGTGCTCTTCAAGTGCTGCAGAGGTAAGTGTCTTTGGTTTCCAAATCTGGTTAATTCTCTTCTCGTTGTTGCTCTATCAAGGACAGAGGATTGAACGTAAGTACCGGAAGTTCAGAATCGAGAACAAGCTGGCACTTTTCCAATAGCGCGGAAGCTGTAGAACTAACTGCACAATATGTCCAGAAGAGCATTTGTGAGCATTCATGAAAGTAATTTTGGATCAGGCAGTTGCATCGTGCGCGGCTCCTCTCTACAGAACGGAATAGAGATGCTCCAGATTTGTAACTACTCCTTTCAGGATTGTCAGTTTGTTGAAGAGAACTAATTTTTTTGTTTGTCTCAGAGAGTTGCATTCACTATGTAGGTAGTCGTTCCCTGGAGTGTGCGTTTCTTGTGAGGAATCGAAGCCTCTTGCTGTGCGGTAATACGAGGTCATTCTTGTGTCTTTGTTTTTTTCTGTTGGCTATGAAGGCTGATAACTCTACATAGAGAGCCGAACGGCGTGACCAGTTTGGTCCTCATTGTCGATTATGACCACTAACGGGACCCCATCAGCTGCTGTTTCAGTGAAACGGCTGCCGCCAAGGATCACTCCAGCGTCAGATAATCACAGTACTCTATCCATGGACAGGCGCTCGGTTGCGGCACATCCATGGCATGATCTGGAAATAGGTAAATCCCCTCTCCCGGAGTGTCGCACATGTTTCAAATTTTTCACATTTTAAAATCCATAATTGGTGCTTTTCATGTTTAGAAAGCATAATGTTTTTACATTGTCACCTTGTGAACATTGACAACTACTATTAGCATGCTTTGACCCTTGGGTCATTGTATATGTCGACATTCGAGCTTTCTAGCCTGCCCTAATTATGCAATACACTTTCCTCTAACATGTGAAGTGCCATGTTTAGTACCTCATCTGGAGTAGCATAAAATCTCATGGATCTCATGGGGGTGCTGCAATCTTGTTGCATCAAATTGGGTGCAGCTCTCAAGCCTTGTATCACTTAATGTCTATTGGTAGTATCACTTTTATGCTGATATTCATGATTGATTTGCAGGACCAGAAGCACCAGAAGTTTTCAATTGTGTGAGTTTCTCTGGCTTTTCTCTCTTGACAGTGATCTAGATGCCTAAGTAGTATATATGCTATTAAGAGAGCTTGGTTGTGTTTTGTATTGGAACTTTTTTTCTGGTAATGGTGGCATAACAACCTGACTTGTGGGGTTTATTCATAGTGATCAAATTGGACCTGAATGAGCTGAAAATTTGCAGAGTGGTGCTTCACTTCTGCTATAAGGAAACAAGCCCTGATCTGATTTAATGTAGTACTGCAGGTGGTGGAGATTGGAAAGGGAAGCAAGGTCAAGTATGAGCTTGACAAAAAGAGTGGGCTTATCAAGGTATGATCATTAAGAAGAAGTTTTTGAAATCTAACACTCAAACCATCATGTTGACATCCTTGTGTTCCTTCCACCTTCAAAGATTATACTAATTACACCTCCCACTCTGAGTTCCTCTGTTTTCATATGTCTTCAATGCAGGTTGACCGTATTTTGTACTCATCAGTTGTCTACCCTCACAATTATGGCTTCATTCCACGCACCCTATGTGAAGACAATGACCCAATTGATGTCCTTGTCATCATGCAGGTTACCTCTTTTCTTCCCCTCTTTCCATTAACTGAGCAGTTTGCTGGACCATTCTCATACAACATAGACAAGGGGTGTGTCACACTGTGGCGTTGCCATTTACATTTATAAGTATCTTAATGCAAAAGAAGAATTATGAAAATTCAAATACTTCACCATGCAAAAATATAATCTTCAAAAAAATCCTCTAAAAGAAACCAAAATCCTTCAAGATCTCATAACTCTATAACAAATCTCAAGTTTCAACACAAGCCAAAATATCATATTTCCAAAATCCTCACATGAAAACTGACCTACTACCTAGGGGCAAAAATCCCTTAAGCTACTGTACTCTATAATGAATCTAAACACAGTCCCCTTGCCTTGCAAGACCAAAAAAGCCAGGTACAAAGCATTCCAGAGAAAACAAAGCATTACTAAGAGGGAGCATGTGTTTAGAGGAAGTTGTGCAGATAGCTTACTTGGTGACTACATTTTACTAATGTGGCAGGATTGCCTCTATCTTAACAGGAACCTGTTATTCCTGGGTGCTTCCTTCGAGCAAGAGCAATTGGCCTCATGCCTATGATTGACCAGGTGATTTGTCAACCATGATAGGCTACTAACTTTTTGGTTTTTTACCCAGTTTTTGTCATGAAGTTTGCCTTTTGCCTTGAAGAAAAACATGTCTCTGAGTGGCAAGGTTTCAAGTGGCTCATGGTTTCAATTTAAAAGTTCCACCAATGTTCAATAGGTGAGATGGTGTCATGGCATGTTAGTGACTGGTTGCAATGTTAAGATCTACTACCTTCGTAAAACCAGGCTTGACAAATAGAGCTGGCACTGATGGTTCACCACTGCATGCAGTGATTCCTTCATAAAAAATGGGAAATTCTTTTGTGTTCTCATGAGGCAAGTCTATTACTTCTGACACTTGTTATTTGCTGCAATCTCAATGGCAGGGAGAGAAAGATGACAAAATCATAGCTGTCTGTGCTGATGATCCTGAGTATCGTCACTACAAGGATATCAAGGAGCTTCCACCACACCGCCTTGCTGAGATCCGTCGGTTTTTTGAGGACTGTATCCATTTTATTGTTCTGTACAGTTGGTTACCAGAGTTTTTAAACCTTCTATGTACAGGAATATGCAGAAGGACTTGCAGGCACACATATTTTGCCACCAAAAGATCACTTCAATAAGTGCCAAACTAATCTACATTAGCACAGATCTCACTCATTTTCGACTGTATGGGTCTGGAATGGATCGCAAAATTGGTGTGGTTTTTAAAGTGCATTGTCATTTGTTCCAGTGCAGCTCTTGATATGCTCCAAGAGATACAGACTTCTCCTTCTGTCAATGGTGCATCTGGTTGGAGCTGAAAGACAGAGAAATGAATTGTATTCTGCAAAACCTTTGTTCCTTGACTATTTTCTGCAGACAAGAAGAATGAGAACAAGGAGGTTGCTGTGAATGATTTTCTTGGTGCCAAAAGTGCTGTTGAAGCCATAGCCTACTCCATGTACACTTCCAACCTTTGAACCCTACAATGACATGTTGCATGTGTGATACTTCATATCAAATGTGTGATTGATTGTGTACATTCTTGTCCTCTAACTGGTCTAATACCATAGTCTAATAACAAATTATCTGAGTCTGCAACTTGCTTGTGTTTTGCCCAGAGACGGTTGACATATCTGTTACAGACAGTTTCTTACTGATTTCTTTCTGTGGTTTTTTTCTCCAGGGATCTTTATGCATCATTTGTTGTAGAGAGCTTGCGACAGTAGGGAGCAAGTATAATACAACAAAGACCACTCTTGCCCTTAACATGCTGCTCTTTTATTAAGGGCCCAGAACCCGAAGGTTTCTCCTCCATTTGAGGTGGGCCACACAACCATTCAATAGATATGAAAGAGTGAGTAACATTTACTGCCAGAGCTCTGCTATATAGCAAACACTAGTGATGCTTTAAACAAGTTTCCAATTATTTTTTTCAGTTACGGAGAGTGACACTATATTTGTCAAATTGACAAAATATGAACTGCAATACTTCTAATCTATTGCACATTGCAATCATGTGCTGCTGTAGTTGTCATGTGCACTTTAGGTCTTCTATTGGTGAGCAAAGTGGATCTGAATACTTTTCCTATATTGCTCACAAAGAAATATTGTTCCTCCCAAAAACATTGGAAAAAAAAAAAAAAAAAAAAAACTAATTTTCAAGAGAGAGGTAACTTGTGTGCCATTATTTGGAGATAAAATCAAATAGACGAGTTCAATGTTGCTTCCAATTTTATGAGTTGTTCAAGTAAGGATCCATGTACGATTTCAACAGGTTTTTTCAAAGCTGTTGAAGTTGTGGGTTTATTAGCTTCCAATGTCAGCTTGTCTGTAACACCTGACCTTTTTCTTTCCAAGTGCAATTTTAATATTTTTGGCATAACATTCGGGTGCTCTTTTTCATACTTACTCACTTGTGGTTTGTTCTCATTACCCAACTCGAATTCATCTGGTGGTTTTTCCTTGGGTGGTTCTCCCTTCCCCATTTTGAGTTTCAAGTCCATAATTCCATCTTTCATAATTTCCTTGGATTCGATTATGGGTTCGGGTGCCAACCACACACAAAGAGTCAGGTCCCATGAACTAGATAGGTATTGGTTTCGTGTGCTGATGTAAACCATGGCATGGATTTGATCCGTATGGCCTGAGTATCTACAAACCTCTTTTCCCAAGTTGAGCTTGAACACATGAATGAAGTTGTCATGCAAAGTACACACGAGAAGATTGTCATTAGTTTCATCAATGAGAAGTCCAGTTATTGCTCGGCCTTTGTAATTCATGGAATTCACGGGAGATGCGGTGATGGGATCCCATGTAATTATGCTTCCTCTATCGCTTGCTGTTACCCAAAGCCCATCATGTGAAGTACACCACTTCACCTACAAGAGAATAATAAAAACCAAAAGATAAGATCAGTATTGTCATAAGGTAATTTTTATTCATAATTCTTTTGCCAAGATGATAAAGAAAATCATTTTGTTGTTTTTTTATATACGTATTTTTGGAGAAATTTTTGATATTCAATGCTTGTTCATGAAACCCAAAATAATTTCTCATTAATTGGAATTGTATGCAAGATAAATAAATAATTAAACGTTAAGTATTAGGGGGTTTTATGCATTGTGAACCATTAGGATGTCTTCAGTCACTTCACCATGGAGGGTGTATTTTGTCTTGCGATTAAACTCATTCCAAATCTTAACAATGTTGTTGCCACCACAAGTAGCTAATTCTTCCCTCGTCACACTATAAGCCATGTCCTACATACATACTTTACATTCTTGAGACTAGAAATTTACTGTAACAAGAAGTGTCTTTTGCTTGTCCATGTTGCATAGGTATGACATTCTTGGTGCGAGAATGTTATGGAAGCCCAAAGAAGCAAGAATTTTAAAGAATTTTTAAAAAATTTATAGATCAACCAATGTAATTTGATAAACATTCGCGGGTAAAGAATGTTATGACAAGGTGCTAAATGAAGAATTTTAAAGAATTTTAATGTGCAAAATGAA
>Ga0209611_10005749_pt1 | contig 20640 bp, 14 predicted proteins | sample S1TSphgellanicum_3_FD_187693 | JGI IMG/M metagenome (GOLD analysis project Ga0209611, IMG submission 187693) | Host-associated microbial communities from peat moss isolated from Minnesota, USA - S1T2_Fc - Sphagnum magellanicum MG (SPAdes) (version 2) | ecosystem: Host-associated > Plants > Peat...
CCTCCTCATCATCGCTGCGTTTCCCGTCCTCACCGCCACGCTTGCGATGTTGATTATGGATCGCTATCTGGGGTTTCACTTCTTCACCAACGAGGCTGGCGGCAATGTGATGATGTTCATGAACCTCATCTGGGCCTGGGGCCATCCAGAGGTCTACATCCTGATCCTGCCGGCGTTCGGCATCTTTTCCGAGGTGATCGCGACCTTCTCCAGCAGGGCGCTCTTCGGCTACCGGTCCATGGTCGCAGCAACCATGGGCATCTGCGTGCTCGCGTTCAGCGTCTGGCTGCACCATTTCTTCACCATGGGTGCGGGAGCCAACGTCAATGCGGTGTTCGGCATCTTGTCGACAGTGATCGCCGTGCCGACGGGCGTCAAGATTTTCAACTGGCTGTTCACGATCTACGGCGGCAGGGTCCGCTATAACGTACCCATCCTCTGGTCGATCGGCTTCATGGTGACCTTCCTCATCGGCGGTATGACGGGAGTGTTGCTGGCGCTGCCGCCGGTGGATTTCCTGGTGCACAACAGCCTGTTCCTGATCGCGCATTTCCACAACGTCATCATCGGCGGCGTGGTCTTCGGACTGTTCGCCGGTTACACCTACTGGTTCCCCAAGGCATTCGGGTTTCGTCTGCATGAAGGTCTTGGAAAAGCGGCGTTTTGGTTTTGGACCATCGGCTTCTACCTGGCGTTCATGCCGCTATACGTACTCGGATTCCTCGGGATGACCCGGCGGATGCAGCAGTACGATGTACCGGCCTGGCAGCCGTGGCTGATCGCGGCCGCGGCGGGAGCCGGGCTGATCGCCATCGGCACCGGCTTCCTCGTCGCGCAACTCTATTACAGCATCCGACATCGCGATGCGCTGCGTGATAGGAGCGGCGATCCTTGGGACGGTCGGACCCTGGAGTGGTCGACCTCGTCGCCGCCGCCGTCCTACAATTTTGCGGTGCTTCCCGTAGTTTCCTGCCTCGATGCCTACTGGGTCGAGAAGCAGCACGCCGGCAACCATCCTGAAGCGCGCCCCCTGCCGGGCTACGCAGCCGTCGACGTGCCGCGCAACACCGCCACGGGAATCATTTGCGCCTTTTTCGCCACGCTCATGGGGTTTGCGCTCATCTGGCACATCTGGTGGCTTGCCGCCCTCGGAGGCGTCGGGGCATTTGCGACGTTTGTGGTGTTCGCATGGCGCGACCGAGTCGAGGATGAGATACCGGCGGAGGAGTTGGCCCGGATGGATGCTTTGGATCGCGTGGCACGCGGGCGCGTTTCCGCTCGAGGGCTGCCGTCATGAACGCCGCGGTCGCCGCCGTGAGAAATGCGGGCGAAATGAAGCGCATCGCCGTCGGCTACGGCTTCTGGATTTTCCTGCTGAGCGACATCGTGATGTTCTCGTGTTTTTTCGCAAGCTACGCGGTCCTCGTGCATGCGACCGCCGGCGGCCAGGAAGCACGGCAGTTGTTCGATCTCGATCGCGTTGCCATCGAGACTGCGTGTCTGCTGATTTCGAGCTTTACATGCGGACTGGCGTCCATCGCGTCAGGCAGGCGAAGCGCACTCCTGTTCCATGTGTCGATGACGGCGACGCTCGTGCTCGGTGCGGCCTTCCTGTCGCTCGAAGTGGCTGAATTCATGTCCATGGTTGCGCGCAACGCGGGACCAACGCACAGCGCGTTCTTGAGCGCCTTTTTCGCCCTGGTCGGTTGTCACGGTGTTCACGTCTCGATCGGCCTGCTCTGGCTCGTGACCATGATGGCGCAGGTCCACGCCAAGGGTTTTCGCGAAGACGTTTCGCGCCGCATCCTGTGTTTCACGCTGTTTTGGCACGCGCTCGACATCATTTGGGTTGCGCTATTCACGGTCGTTTATCTCATTGGAGTCGCAGCATGAGCGAAGTCATCCCGGTACACACAGCCGCCGAAGTGGCCCCGGGCGATTTGCCGGAGGGGGACAACGAATCGGGAGTCCTGGGCTACGTCATCGGTCTGGTACTGGCGGGCGGACTGACGGCGGTATCGTTTTACATCACCCGAGGCAGTCTGTTCTGGCGTCCCAGCATCCCGACGGCGCTGATCGTGCTGGCGATCGCGCAGATGGGAGTGCATCTCGTATTCTTTCTTCACATCACCTTGGGTCCGGACAGCACCAACAACGTCCTTGCGCTTGCCTTCGGCATATTGATCGTATTTCTCATCATCGCAGGATCTCTCTGGATCATGGGCAACCTCAATCACAATATGCTGCCGATGGACCAGATAATGAATATGCAGCGATGAGCGCGGGGCTGGATTGTTCGGGTCGCTCAGCGGTTTTTGCCTGTTTCGTTCGACGGTGGTTATCGTGACAATTGTTTGTGTGGTAACGCACAGACGCGCCCGCCGCGCTAATCAGATGATCCGCGATCTCATCAGCCATGCTCCATGGCATCCTGGGTCTACGACTTGGCTTACCGCGCTGCTGGAAACCGTATGAATGACTTTGTCTGGGTAATCGTCCTATCTTAGGACGTCGGCGCGCATGGCGGACTTTCTGCACAGATGCGGCTGTATTGAGCCTCACAGCCTGTGCAGTCGGCCCCAACTACCGCCCGCCCTCCGTTCCAACACCCGATAACTTCAAGGAAGGCATCGCATGGCAACGGGCGCAGCCCAACCCACAAGGCGCCGTCTCGAGCGCGTGGTGGCTCGAGTATAAGGACGATGCGCTCTCACACCTGGTCGACCAGGCACTGCAAGCCAACCAATCTATTGCGGCGGCGGAGGCTAATTACAGGCTTGCACGGGCGACCGTCGCGGCGAATGTCGCACTTTTCTACCCCACGGTCACCGCAGGCTTGGCGGTCACCCGCAGCGAGTACGGCAACAACAATGCCACGGTGAGTTCTGGTACGGCCGCGGGCGGTACAGGCGCGGGCGGCACAGCCACGGGTGCACAAACCGTGGTCAGCGCCGATGTATCCGGGAGCTGGGAACCCGACCTTTGGGGCGGCATCCGCCGCAAAATCGAATCGAGCAAGTACAGCGCACAGGCCACCGATGCCGAGCTTGCGGGCGCGCGCCTGTCTATCGCGGCGAGTGTGGCGACCGATTACTTCGAACTGCGCCAAGCCGACGTCGACATCGACCTCCTGAAACAGCAGCAGCAAATCGATGCGCGCATCCTGTCCATGACGCAGGACGGCTATGCACTGGGCGCAGCCTCCAATGATGACGTGCTGACCGCACAAGATACACTGGAGTTGGTCATTGCCGAGTTGCAAACCACTCAAATCGCACGCGAGCAAGATGAGCATGCCGTTGCCGTGTTGATCGGCGTGCCGCCTGGCAGGTTCTCCATCGAGGCACGGCATGAGTATGTGTTTGCGGCCTTGGCTGTACCGCTCCTCCTGCCTTCGCAATTGCTCGAACGCCGCTATGACGTGGTGAGTGCCGAGCGCACGGCGGCGGCGGCCAATGCCACGATCGGCGTGGCGGAGGCCGCGTACTTTCCAACTCTCGAGCTGTCGGCGGAAGGCGGTTTTCAGCACAACGCGCTGGCCAACCTTTTTTCCACGCCAAACCGTTTTTGGACTCTGGGTCCCAGTCTGGTAGGAACCCTGTTCGACGGCGGAGCACACTCGGCCGCCGTGCGCGAGGCGCGCGCAACCTATGACTCGGACGTGGCCACTTACCGGCAGACCGTGCTGGCGTCTTTCGAGAGCGTCGAGGACTCGCTCTCATCCAGCGCCCATCTGCAACAGCAGGCACAGGCTTACAGCAACATCTACCAACGGAACAAGAAGCTGTTCGCCAGTCAGCAGGCGCAGTACACGCTTGGCACCACGAGTGAGCAAAGCCTCCTGACCCAACAACTCACACTGTTGCAAGCAGAGCAGAACCTCCAGGACACGCAGGCCTCCCTGACGCAAAACACCGTGGCGCTCATCAAGAGTCTTGGCGGCGGGTGGCAGTGGGACGGTGCAACGAACGCCGCGCACCAAGACGTACCTGCCGTAGTCAAGTCGCCATGAAGAAATCGTCGCTTTTCCCAATATTGCTGCTGGCTCTGGCCGGTTGCAGCAAGAAGCCTCCGCCGCCTCCGCCGCCACCCGAGGTAAGCGTTGTCAAGGTCGAAGTGGCGACGGCGCCCCTGACGCGGAACCTCGTCGGCCGGCTGTCGGCTCTTTTTAGCGCCAACGTCACCGCGCGAGTCTCTGGCGTACTGCTCAGGCGCACATACACAGAGGGCAGCACAGTCGTGCCGGGCCAGCTGTTGTTCGAAATCGATCCCGCTTACTACAAGACCGTGCTCAACAGCGACCTTGCGGCATTGGCCCAAGATCAAGCCACCTACGCCTATGCCAAGGTGACGGCCGAGCGCGATCGCAAGCTGCTGCCCGTGGGCTCGGTGTCGCAGCAGACCGTCGATGACGCCGACGCAACCGAACTCAGCGCCGCCGCCAAGGTCCAGGCGGATCAAGCCGCCGTCGATGGCGCACGGATCAATCTCGGCTACACCAGGGTAACTTCGCCGATCGGGGGGACCGCCGGCCAGCAGCAGGTTACGCAAGGCGCCCTCGTAGGCAGCGGCACCAGCGATGCCGGCTCGAGCGGCACGTTGCTCACCACGGTCGCGCAGATCGACTCGCTCTACGTGAATTTCACGGTCAGCGCAGCCGACCTCGTGACCTGGCAGCAAGCTCAGCTGCAAGGCGATGTCGCACTGGCCCAGCAGAACAAGACCACGGTGCAGATTGTCCTGCCGAACGGCAGCGGCTACGCCCCGTTGGGCATACTGGATTTCTCCGACGTAGTCGTGAACGCGACCACCGGCGCGGTGAACCTGCGAGCCGTGTTGCCGAATCCAACGCACGAGATATATCCGGGCATGTTTGTAACGCTGAGCGTGAATTTCGGCCAGCAGAAAAACGTCTTCCTGATTCCCCAGCAGAGCGTGCAGCGCGACACCGTTGGCGCATTCGTATTGGCTGTCGGAAAGGATGGCAAGGTGCTGCGTAAGGACGTGACCGCCACGGATAGCTACGTGAACGACTGGATCGTCACCAGCGGCCTCACCAGCGGCGATCAGATTGTCGTATCGGGATTGCAACGCGCACACGTGGGCGCCCAGGTGAAACCCATTCCTTGGAACCCCAAAGATCCCGTGGCGAAGAATCCGTAGCCACTTGAACCCATGCCAAATTTCTTCATCGATCGTCCCGTCTTCGCCTGGGTGGTTCCCATCCTGATCTGCCTGATCGGTATCATTTCCATGAGGACCATGGGCATCGATTCTTATCCCGATATTGCCCCACCGGAGGTAACAGTCACTGCAACGTATCCCGGTGCCAACGCCGCCACCATGGAGTCGACGGTCACCCAGGTGATAGAGCAGCAACTCACGGGCATCGATAATTTGCTGTATTTCAGCTCAACGTCCAATGGCAACGGGACCGCCACGATCACCTTGAGCTTCGCGATCGGCACAAATCCCGACATCGCTGAAGTGCAAGTACAAAACAAGGTATCGCTGGCGCAACCTCTGTTGCCGGGCGAGGTGACCCAGCAAGGTGTGGTGGTCGCCAAGGCCAGCCCCGATCTCTTGCTGTTCGTGAGCCTGGAGTCGAACAATCCGTCGATCACGACGGCACGCCTCAGCGACATTATCGCCTCTCAAGTCCAACCGGTGATCGCACGAGTCAACGGTGTAGGCAACACCTTTCTACTCGGCTCGGAATATGCGGTGCGAATTTGGCTGAATCCCGACAAGCTCCAGGGTTACGGGCTCTCCTCCACTCAGGTGCTCAACGCGATCACCGCGCAGAACGCGCAGTTCGCGACCGGTTCGGTGGGTGCGGACCCGGCCGTCAAAGGCCAGGCGTTCACCGCGACCGTATCCGGTGACAGCTTGTTCTCCTCCGTGCAACAGTTCAACGACATCATCCTGTTGGCGAACAGCAATGGCACCGTCGTCCGTTTGAGTGACGTTGCCCGCATCACGTTCGGCGCTCAAACCTACGGTTCGGCCGCTGTCTATAACGGCCATCCCGCGGGCGGCTTAGGGTTGTATTTGCTGCCGAGCGCCAACGCATTGAAGGTGGCCAAAGCAGTCAAGGACGCGATGGCCTTGCTTGCCAAGGACCTGCCGGAAGGCGTGACCTGGGACGTGCCCTACGACAGCACGCCGTTCATCACGGCGTCGATCCACGATGTCGTGGTGACCCTGATCGAGGCGATCGCGCTGGTGTTCGTGGTCATGCTGGTGTTTTTGCAGAACCTGCGGGCCACCATTATTCCCACGCTGGTCATTCCCGTGGCGCTCCTCGGCACCTTCATCGGACTCGCCCTGCTGCATTTCTCCATCAATCAGCTCACCCTCTTTGGCATGGTCTTGGCCATCGGCATCGTGGTGGATGACGCGATCGTGGTGATCGAGAACGTCGAGCGCATCATGACTGGCGAGCAGCTTGCGCCGAGGGACGCCACCCGCAAGGCGATGGGTCAGATCACCAGCGCGATCATCGCGATCACCGTGGTGCTGGCGGCCGTGTTCGTGCCTTCGGCGCTGCAACCGGGCGCGACCGGCATCATCTATGCGCAGTTTGCGCTGACCATCGCGATATCGACCACATTCTCGGCGTTTCTCGCCATGTCATTCACGCCGTCACTCTGCGCCGCCATCCTGAAGCCAACCCACGAGGCGAAAAAGAACCGCGCGTTCCGCTGGTTCAACAAGACCATGGACAGCACCACGCGGACTTACATCGGGCATATAGGTGCCGCGGTTCGTCGCGCCCCGCGCTGGATGGTGGTGTTCGTGTTGGTCAGCGCACTCGCCGTGTTCCTGTACACGCGCCTGCCGACCAGCTTCGTACCCGATGAAGATCAGGGCTTCATGCTGGCGCTGGTAGGCCTGCCGTCGGGCGCAACCCTGCAGCGCACCGACCAGGTGATGTCGCAGATGCGCGAGGACCTCATGCACAGTCCGATCGGCAAGGACGTCGCGGGTATATTCCAGCCGGAGGGCTTCAGTTTCGTGGGGCAAAGCGAAAACGTCGGCATGGCCTTCATCAAGCTCAAGCCCTGGGGGGACCGCTCACAAACGGCCATGCAATTGATTCCCCGGGCGAATCGCATACTCCAGCATATTGCGGGGGCGCAAATATTCGTCGTGAACCTGCCGACGATCCAGGGTTTGAGCCAGTTCGGCGGCATCGACATGTACCTGCAGGCGCGCATCGGCCAGTCGCGTGCGCAATTGGCTCAAGCCCAAGGACAGCTGCTGGATGCCGCCGGCAAGAGCGCCACGCTCGCGGGAGTTCGGCCGAATTCATTGCCTGAAGCGCCGCAGCTGCAAGTCTCGGTGGACCGCGTGCAGGCACAGACCATGGGCTTGTCTCTCACCGACGTCTATAGCGCGCTTCAGATCCAGCTCGCGCCCTACTATGTCAACCAATTCACCTACGGTGGGCGGGTGAAGCGGGTGTTCGTCCAAGCCGATGCTCCCTTTCGCATGGGGCGAGACGCACTACAACACTCTTATTCGCCAACGGGCATCAGCAATGCCGCCACCGGCGCGTCGAGCTCCGCAAGCTCAGCGACCAACACCAGCGGCTACCTGTTGCCTGTCGAACCGTCAGCCAGCGACACCTCGATCAGTCCCTACGACATGGTGCCGCTCTCCAGCGTCTTGAAAGTGGACTGGAGCGTGGGTCCGCAGGCGCTGCCGCGCTACAATGGTTACTCAGCCGTCGAGATCGTGGGTAATTCCGCGCCGGGCTATTCGACCGGCCAGGCTTTGAAGGTGCTCCAGGACATCGTCGACAACTCCCTGCCCCATGGCTTCGCCGCCGATTGGACCGGCCAGTCCTACCAGGAGATCCTGGCAGGCAATTCGGCCATGCTGCTCATGGCGCTGTCGATCGTCGTGGTCTTTCTCTGCCTGGCAGCCCTGTACGAGAGTTGGTCGATTCCGGTCGCCGTACTCCTGGTGGTGCCGCTCGGGCTGCTGGGCATGGGGACATTCTGTCTGATCCGGGGCGTGCCCAACGACGTATATTTCAAGATCGGCCTGGTGACGGTGATCGGTCTTGCCGCCAAGAACGCCATCCTCATTGTCGAGTTCGCGATCGCGGGACAGGCGGCGGGCAAGACACTCTTTGATGCGGTGGTGGACGCCGGCAAATTGCGCCTGCGTCCCATTTTGATGACCTCGATGGCCTTCATCTTGGGCGTGTTTCCACTGCTCATCTCGACCGGAGCGGGCGCGGCCTCGCGGCATGAAATCGCCACCGGCGTGATCGGAGGCATGCTGTTCGCCACATTCCTTGGTCTGCTGCTGATCCCGATCTTCTATGTCACGGTACGACGCGTCTTGGGCGACAAACTCGACGAAGCCACCCGTAGCGGACCCGTGTGACGAAGCGTCGGTCGCGGCGATCACGCGCGACGTTCACACCGGCGTCAATCAGGGATCTGGCGGAACTTTACTGGGCGCGCCAGCGGGTTCGGCGGCGTCGCGTTTGCTCGAGGGGTCGATCGGTGCCGTTCCCGAGTCTTCGCCAGGATCCTTCAGCGTATCGTCAGTATTGATCTCGCCGTCCGACACCAGAAACGCGCGTCGCTGCAAGTAGGCGTCGCGCACGAAAACATAAGGATCGTACGCGTTCTCGATTGTGGGGTCGAGCGGCAGCAAGGCGGCTCGACGGTCGATGAAGTCGGGCAGGTACAGGCCGTACTTGATGTAGTCGTTCTTGATGTATTGGCGCGGGTTCAAGTAGGTGTCGACCACCCGCGCCGGCCCGTCACGCAGATCGGAGGGTCCCAAAAGGGGCAGTTCGACAAATGGTCCGGGGTGCACACCCCACTTTCCCAGCGTCTGCCCAAAGTCTTCGTTGTTGCGATCGAGTCCAGCAGAGGTCGCGGGATCCAGAATGCCGGCCAACCCGACGGTGGAGTTGAGCAAAAACCGTCCGAGATCATTGCCCGCTGCACGCAGTTTACCCTGTAGCGCGTCATTGATCATGACACCGGGAGTCTCGAGATTGGAGAACACGTTGCTCACGCCGATTCGAATCGGCTGCGGCACCACTTTTACGTACGTTCGTGCGATGGGCTTCGCCACGGCACGATCGAGTTTATCGTTGAATCTGTAAACGCCGCGGTTCCACGACTCCCACGGATCTTGAGGCGATCGCGCACTGTTGGCGGGCAACGTGACGCATCCGGCAATTGCCGATAGCGCAGTCGCGCAGAGCGCAATGCGAGGGATCCAACATTTCAACATATCGCAACTCTCCCAGATGCACGATTGATGCTCGCCAAGATGAAGTCAGCCCCCCCCAAAACGGTGTCTCGATGCCGTTGCACGCCGTCATCGGAGCCAAATTAAGCGGAAACCATCTTCGCGTCTGTGCGCCACGATACAGACGCGGCGAGGACGGTCCCACTCATGCGGTGCCGAGCGAGCAATTTGCAGGCGGACGTTCATGACCACTTCTGACCCTTTCGCGAATTCGCGCTCGAGCCGCAGCAGTTCCGTGACCGTCTCCGTCACACCGAGATACATGGGTCCATTTGCTGGATGGTCGACAGCGCGGTGCTCTGATTGGCGGCCACACGAGTCGGACGAGCGCCAAAGTTCGCTGCCAGCCCCGCTGAACTTTTGACACTCGCACGAACCCCGGTGTAGGGTTGCAGCGATCGTCGCATGCCGCAACAGATGGCAAGAACACCAATCGGAGGGACAAGAACACCAATGCGAGGGAAGTTATGAGATCGCACCTATCAGCGAACATCAAGACTCGAATATTGATCGGGACGGCTCCAATGCTGCTTTTTATGGCGGTTACAGGAACAGGGAGAGCCGAGACCAACCTTCCCATGAAGTTCCATGGCAAGCATCCCTTTCACCCGGTCGCTATGCCGATTTCGGGTCAAGCAACCCGGGTGGCCACCCCCGCGGTACCGGCCAGCCTGAGGGAGGTCGTGTTACACAATTTCGTCAGTCCCCCGCACGGGGCATATCCCGCCGCGGGTGTGGTCCGCGACTCGGCAGGCAACCTTTATGGGACAACAAACGGTGCGTACTCGGACGCACCGGGTGGCGGCGCGCACAACGCGGGTGTCGTATTCAAAATCGACAACTGCGGCCATGAGACTTTGCTGTACGACTTCACGGGTGGCGACGACGGGGGCTCCCCGAATGGCGTAGTCCTCGACTCGGCCGGCAACCTTTACGGGACCACCAGCGGCGGCGGCGCATCGGGCGCGGGTGTCGTTTTCAAAGTCGATAAATCCGGTCATGAAACGGTGCTGTACACCTTCACGGGCGGCACAGACGGGGGCAGCCCGAATGTTGTGATCCGAGATTCGAAGGGCGATCTTTACGGAACTACCAGCAGTGGCGGTGCATCGGGCGCGGGTGTCGTGTTCAAAGTCGATAAGTCCGGCCACGAGACGGTGCTGTACAGCTTCACGGGCGAGGCCGATGGAGGGCAGCCATTCGGAGATGTGGCTCTCGACTCGGCAGGCAACTTCTACGGGACTACCAACATCGGAGGCAAATCCGATTCCGGGGTGGTGTTCAAAGTCGATACCTCCGGTCATGAGACGGTGCTCTACACCTTCTCGGGCGGGGCAGATGGGGCAAACCCGAACGGCGTGATCCGCGACTTGCAAGGCAACTTCTACGGAACGACTAGCAGCGGTGGCGGTGCATCGGGCGCGGGGGTGGTGTTCAAAATCGATACGTCCGGGCATGAAACGGTTTTGTACAGCTTTACGGGTGGGGACGACGGGGGCTACTCCGATGCAGGTGTGATCCGCGATTCGAAAGGCAACCTCTACGGAACAACGAACTCTGGCGGCGCATTGAACAGCGGCGTGGTGTTCAAGGTCGATAGGTTCGGCCATGAGACCGTGCTGCACACCTTCAAGCGAGGGCTCGATGGGAACCAGCCCGACAATGCAGGCGTGATCCTCGACTCGGAAGGCAATCTCTACGGGACTACCGCCTTCGGTGGCGTCGGGAATGCCGGCGTGGTGTACCGGTTGGATAAGAGCGGCGTCGAAACGGTACTGTACGGCTTCCCGGGTCCGGCCGAGGGGCAATTCCCCTTCTACGCAGGTGTAATCCTGGCATCGGACGGCAACCTTTACGGGACCACCCAACTTGGCGGGAGCGGAGGCGCCGGCGTCGTATACCGTCTGGATGGGAACGGCAATGAGACGGTGCTGTACAGCTTCGACGTCCTCACAGAGACTGGTTTCGGACGACCGACCGGAGGTGTGATTCGCGACTGCGACGGCAACCTCTATGGGAATGCGTTCATCGGCCCCGCGGACCTCGGTGACACCAATGGCGTGGTTTACAAGGTGGACACGGCTGGCCATGCGATGGCGCTGCACAACTTCACAGGCGGAGCCGATGGCAGCGGCCCCTACGGAAACCTGATCCTGGACTCCGCCGGCAACCTCTACGGGACCGCCAGTGGTGGTGGCGCGTCGGGCGCGGGTGTCGTCTTCAAGATCGATAAGTCCGGCCATGAGACGGTGCTGTATAGCTTCACGGGCGGTGCCGACGGGGGCGGCCCGCTCGCAGGCGTAATCTTCGACTCGGCCGGCAACCTCTACGGGACCACCAACGGTGGTGGCGGCTCGGGCGCGGGTGTCGTCTTCAAGATCGACAAGTCCGGTCATGAGACGGTGCTGCATAGCTTCACCGGCGGGGCTGATGGAGGCTACCCCCTCGCAGGCGTAATCTTCGACTCGGCCGGCAACCTCTACGGGACCACCGGCGGTGGCGGCGCATCCGGCGCGGGTGTCGTCTTCAAGATCGACAGGTCCGGCAAAGAGACCCCGCTTTACAGTTTCACGGGTAACGCTGATGGGGGCTACCCTCTCTTCTCCGGTGTAATCCTCGAAGGAGACACCCTTTACGGGACTACCGCCGGTGGCGGTCCATCGAACGCGGGGGTCGTATACAAGGTCGATCTGTCCGGCAACGAGAAGGTGCTGTACAGCTTCACGGGCGGGACAGATGGGAACGAGCCCGTCACGGGCGTGATCTTTGGCCCGGACGACGTGATCTACGGGACAACGGCGCTCGGGGGGCAGACAAACGCCGGCGTGGTGTTCGAGATCAAACGATAGCAACGGCGACAACTACCGGGCTCGGGCGTTCGCACAAACCAACCAAGGACATCGATCGCGCAGTCTCACAATCGCGGGCTTGCCAGAAGATAGTAAAGTCCCCCGGCGACCACGATGGTCACCGGCAGGGTTATCAGCCAGGCGATCACGATGCGCGAGATCATGCCGTACCGCAAACCGGCGCCCGAGGTCACCATGGTTCCGCCTATGCCGGCGGTCACGATGTGCGTGGTGCTCACCGGCAGGCCCTGAACTTAGTGCGACTTTGCCTCCGTTTTGCCGGCGTTGATCGGAATTCGCTTCGAACTTTCGACGGCGCGCGCGCTCTTCGGAGCGGTGACCGTCAGAATGCCATTCTTGAACGTAGCGTTCACGGCGGTCTCATCGACATCCCGATCGAGGGTGATCTGACGTTCGAAGCGACCGTAGAACCGCTCGCTGTAGGCACGATTGCGATTCTCGGATTCCAGCTTCTTCTCCCCACGCACGGTGAGCATACCGTCTTGAAGCAGCACTTCGACGTCGCGTTCCTCGAGTCCCGGAAGTTCCGCCGTGACTCGGTACTCCTTCTCCGTCTCCTCGACATCGATGCTGGGCCACCCAATCCGGCCGCCGAAGAATCGTGTTTCGTCGAAGCCTCGGAACACATCATCGAAGAGACGATTCATCTCCCGATGCAGACTCACCACCGGGCTTATGGAATCCGATCGTGTCGCCGGGCTGCGCTCACGATCGCCCCGGGCCCAGGGAACAAGATCTCGGACATTCATGATCGTTTACCTCCTAAACAATAGACCCCAGACGAGGGCCATATAGAGCATCGATGGCGGCTTTCAAGAGTGCCGAAAATAGAATTTTTTTGGCCGGCCCACCGACTTGTGCGGCGCAAAAATAGCACTTGAATTATTGGTCTGCATCCTTAACTGGGTGGGGCGCCCGGACTATCCCGGCGCGATGTTGTGACATTAAGCTGTTGAGGAGAATCGCGGCCGAGAGCGCTGCGTCTCGGGACGTATTTCCCATGATTCGAGCAATCGTATGATTTCCTCAGGTGTTTATCGGACGATCCGCGCGGCGATGGGTGACGTCCGCGCTCGCTGGGCTCTCATGACCCTGTATGAGCGCTTCGAGCAGATGGTGGCGATTGCACTCAGCCTGATCATCGCCATCTTGATCCTGATCGCCCTGGTTCAGCTGTACGAGCGCGTCCTGCCGTTGGTGCTGGGAGGCGCTTTGGATCCGCTTGATCACGAAGTCTTTCAGGCTCTGTTCGGATCGATCTTCACGGTGCTGATTGCCATGGAATTCAAGCATTCGATTGTCAAAGCAGCGATGAGGCGCGACAGCATCATCCAAGTTCGCACTGTCGTCCTGATTGCCTTGTTGGCAATGAGCCGCAAGTTCGTCATTCTCGATGCGAGTGTGACGCCTGCCGCCACCATCGCAGCCCTCGCCGCCGTGACTCTCGTTCTGGGCGCAGTGTATTGGCTCCTGGGCCATGATGCGCGTGATAGACGGTGAAATCCCGGGACGCGAATCCATCGACGATCGCACTGTTGGATGCATCCCTCGGATGGCCGCGACGCGATTGATGCATACGCTGAAACGATGTCGCAAGGCCTGAACCGTTCACGCTCCTTCGGGGAGCGACACCCCGTGACGGCGCAGCGCCGCGATCAGGCCGCCCAGGTGCCGGTGGTAATGGCGCCAGCGTCCGGAAGAACTGCCGTAGATCGGACGGCGCACCTGGGCGGCGCTCGCAGTCAGGGACACGGATTGATTGTTCTGAATCTCGACGGCCGCATCGCTCCAGTCGAGGCCGCAGTGCTGCGCCAGGATCCGGCCGATCCGCTTCGGTTCGCGCACCAGGTCTTCATAGACCACCTCGCGCAACCGCTCGCCGAGCACCCGGCGCCAGTGATTCATGAGCCGTTCATAGGCGGCGTAGTAGCGCGCGAGGTCTTCGAAATCATAGGAGAAGGGATAGGCATCGCCGAACAGTGTCCGGTACATGGCAAAGCAGCTGTCCAGAGGCGAACGCCGGATCAACAGGATCGAAGCGTCCGGCAGCGCACGATGGATGGCACCCAGATATAAATAATTCATCGGCAGCTTCTCGATGATCCGCTGGCTGCCTGTCCCGCCCTGTGCGAACCCTGCGTAATTGGCGGCAACGACCCGAGGATCGGCCGCCGCGGCCTGCTGAAACACGTCGCCGGGTCCTCGCTTGGCCGCCAGCAGCGCCCGCGAGAAATTTTCCGTCTCTCCGTTGGAGCGCACTCCGGGCAGCCCGGTCAGGATGCGTTCCACCAACGTCGTTCCGGAGCGAGGCAACCCGACGATAAAAATATGGCGCGACGAGTCTGCAGGCGCCGCGGAGTCGGCGGGCGGCGCGGGATCGACGGCGGCGGCTCGCGGCGGTGCTGCGAATAGCGTCCTCGGAAACGCTTCTTCGATGCGGGCGAGTTTGCGCTCGTCTGCCGCGACATCATAGGAGAGGCGCGATCGGCGGGCCATGGCGGCGCTGGCAAACCAGGCGAACGCCTCGTCGAATCGCTGCACATCATCCAGCTCCTTGGCGAGCGCGTAGCCGAGAAATACCCGCGCGCGATGCTCCTGCCCCGCAGCGGCGAGCCTGGCCTCGAGCTCCGCGATGTGATTGGCGCCGGGTGACTGCACGCGCAGCTCCGACCTCAGCAAGTAGGAAGGATACTGCTCGGGGTCCAGGCTGATCGCCCGGTCGCAGGCCGCTTCCGCCTCGACCAGGCGGCCGAGGCTGCGTTCGCTGCCCGCAAGGTTGTACCAAAACCGCGGTATCTGCGGTGAAATCTGGGTGGCGCGCCGATACAAGGCGTTGGCGCGATCGTGCTTCCCGAGCGCCAACGACACATACGCAAGACCGTCGTACGCATCGGCCACACCGACGGGGAGCTGCAATGCCGCGCCGACCACGCGTTCGGCTTCCGCGGCGCGGCCCTGCCGGAGCAGCAGCGAGGCGAGAAAGCCGTGACCGGGGCTACAGGCCCGCGCTCCGTCGATGGCTTGCCCGGCGAGGACGATCGCCTCCTCGATGCGTCCGCTGCGCATCAGCTCGTAGGCCTTCTTCGCGGCAGCGGCAGGCGAGTCGGCCATCATTCTCCAAGTCGCGTCACACCAGGTCGGTCCAGATCAGACCGTTTACATCAGGTCGCGTTCAATCGGACTCCTGCTGATGCGCTCGAAGATCACCTTGTCGCCCTCGAGCGCCCGCACCGTCTCGTCGACGATGAAGGTGTCCGGCGTCGAGGTGACCTTGAACGCCACATGAATCGTACAATCCCAATCGCCCCGCTTGAAGCCGCCCGTGTGCTCGCCTTCCCAGCTGCAGCTGCTGTTGTCGCCCTCCCGGATACGCAGCCGCTCCTGCAACCCGTAGCCTCCCGTGATCGTGGTCCCGGTATCGGCGACGGTGGAACTCATCGGCGGCGGATCCTGGCGCAGATCATACCAGCCGTCGGCATCCGGTCCCGCTTCCTTGAGAGATCCGAACAGCGGCGCGGACCCCGGGGGCACAGGGGGATTGACGGGGATCGGGAAGGCGGGATCCGCCACCTGCGGGCGCACCGGCAACTCGAGACTCGATGCGCCGTGCGTGAGCGTGAGCGTCACCACCTCGGGCGACGGCCATACCAGGGGCCACAAACTTTCCGATATCGACAGGCGTATGCGGTTGCCTTTCTTGAAGCGGTGCGCGATCAACGAGAGGTCGATCTTGACGTCGTAGAACTCGCCGGGCGTGAGTGCCACCGGGTGCTCATGGCCGTCGCGGTGGGTCAGGTTCAAAAGCCCATAGGTCACCAGCCAGGATTTGCCCTCCGCGGTGACTTCGCACAATCGCAGCGCCAACTTAGCCACGGGGCGATCGGCGGAGACACGGATTCGCGCCAGCGGATGCCCAAGAATCTCGATATCGGCAGTGAGCGGCTGGGAATCAAAAACCAACGACTTGCGGTCGTCCGGAGTCTGCTCGCCGGGCATACCCTCGGGAGGGAACGGCAGCCACTCCGGCTTTTTCAAGCCCACGATCTTGTCGGCGCGATAGACCACGGTGCTCTGTGGGCCTGCCTTGGGCGACAGTCGACTCTCGTCCAGGTACCAGGTCTGCGGCCGGATGTCTGCGGGCGGCCAGGTTGGCTCGGCCACCCAGCGGCCGGGCGTGTCGGCCGGAAAAGTTTCCCACGCGGTCCGATAGGGCATGTACGCCCGCAGCATCGGCTCTTCCATGATGCCGGTGGACTCGTGGGCCAGCCAATGCTTCCACCAACGCACTTCTTCGTACGCCCAATTCAAGCTGGGTCCCGGGCTTCCCCATTGCGGCGGGGCGTGTCCCCAGGCTCCAAACAAGGCTTTGCGCGGCGCCTGCACGTTCGCGAGGATTCGCGTCACGGTGTTCACGTAGGTATCCACCCAGCCGTCGACGATGTACACCGGGCACTTGATGCCGGCGTAATGGCCGGACACCGAACCGCGCTGCCAGTAGGCGTCGTTGCGCTGATGAGAGATCCAGGTCGCCAGAATATTTGGCGTGGCATTCAGCCGTTCGTGCCACAGCTGCCGCCAGTGCTCGCCCACGATGGCAGGATCCGGCGGCATCACCATGACGCCCTTGAAGGATGCGCCCCACTGCAAATTGGTCATGCCGAGCGCGCCGCCGATGTAATGCGCATCGTCGGTGTAGCGGGTGTCCGTGCAGCACATCGGCATGATGGCCTTGAGTTCGGGCGGCGAGAGCGCGGCGATCTGCAGCGTATTGATGCCTCCCCAGGAGATGCCGCGCATGCCGACGTTGCCGTTCGACCAGGGTTGGCGGGCGAGCCAGGCGATGACCTCGACCCCATCGTTGAGTTCCTGATCGAGGTATTCATCGACCAGGACTCCCTCGGAATCGCCTGATCCGCGCGCATCGACGCGCGCATAGGCCACGCCGTACTGCGCGAGCTCGTGTCCCCAGAGATCGTCGTACTGGCGGGTGAAATCGCGTTTTCGATAGGGGATGTACTCCCACACGATCGGCGCCGGGGTCTGGCGCGCGCCGGCTGGAAGCCACAGCCGCGCGCTCAGGCGCGTGCCGTCCTTCAGGGGGATCCACTCGTTGTCGATGACATCGACGCCAGTCTTACCGGGCAGCTGCCAGCGTTTTTTTACCGTCGAGGCATCTGCCTGCGCGGGTCCGAAGGCCGCCGGCGCGCCCGCTATCGCGGACAGCAGCACCGTTGAGCGCAGCAAATCCCGGCGCGAGAGGGTCATCGGAAATGATGCGGTGATCGAAGTGGACTCGGTCATCGGAATTGATATCCCGCGCGAATGCCGATCTCGCGAGGTGGATTGATGAGTTCGGTGCTCTCCAGGGTCTGATCGATCAAAATCGCATCGACCACCGACGGAACCAGGTTCACGCGCCGATCGGCGAGATTCTTGACGTAGGCGCCCACGCGCCAGCCGCCGTGCCGGATATTGGTGTCCAAGTTCGCGAGCCCGAACGGCGGCGTCTTGTATTCATCCTGCGTCTTGCTCAGGTAAAGCGGAACCACGCTCGAGTAGGTGCTGTTGAGCGACACGTCCCAGTTGTAGCCGGGGAGAATCGCACGTTTGTAAACGATGGTCCCGGACAGGGCCAGTTTCGGGCTGCCTGGCAATTGCTGCCCCGCTGTGCCGGTGACCTCTCCGGGCACGATGGTGCCGGTGTCTTGGCCGTTGTTGGCGGGATACGAAAAACTGCTGGTCAGCTTCGCATCGGTATACGCGCCGCCGAGCATGTAGGTGAGGCCGGGCACGAACAACGGACCGCTCACCTCGAGCTCGAAACCTTTCGACTCGGCGGTGTTGCCGTTGTACACGGCAAGATTGCCCGACGGGAGGCTCGCGGAAATTTGCGGCTTGTTCCAATGCATGTCGAACAACGCCGCCGCGTAGTTGAAGCCGTTGTCGAAGCGCCCCTTCATGCCCACTTCGTAATTGTTGACCGTGTCCGGGGCGTACGTGGCGAGCAGCGGGCTTTCCCGGAAAATGCCCGTGAGCGGCACCGAGTTGGCGCCGCCGCGGCGAAATCCCTGGGACCACGTCGCGTACACGAACTGATGGTCCGCGTACTCGTAGGATGGATTGACCTTCCAGGTGTTCTTGGATGCGGGGTCGCTGTGCGGCGTGGCCGGTATGAACGTCAAAAAGGTGTAGTCGTCATAGGACTGGGCGTCGGTGAATTGCTGTTTGAAATGCCGGCCGCCGAAGGTGATCTGGCCGTGATCGATGAAGTGCCACGACAGCTCGCCGAAAATCGATTTGTCCTCGAAGTTCTGCGTGTCGAACTGGGTGAAGGGCACATCGTTCGGGCCGACCCGCAACAGACAGTTCGGGAAGCTCGCCCCGATGTAGAAATACCCGGTGCAGCCTTGCGCCACGGAGCGTTCGTAGGATCCGGGCGTCGAGGTGTACCAATCTCCGATGGTCTCCTGGTTCTCGTAGAACAAGCCGATCACGTAATCCAATTTTTTGTCCGCGGACGTGTTGGACACCAATCGGACTTCCTGGGTGAAGGTGTGCGCCGAATCGGTGAACCACTGTCCGTAGACGAAGCGTGGATTCAGGGGATTGCCCGAATAATAGGCGTTGAAGTACGGAAATCCTCCCACCCCGTACGTGCCCTCATCCTGCGTCAGGCCCTGGGTCTTGTAGTAGGAGCTGGTGGCGGACAGCGTCGCGAATCCCGCGTCATAGCTGAGGTCGAGGCTGGCGAGCGACGTGCGGCGCCAGTACGGCTGATCGAACGATGCAAAGTCCTGATACGGGCCGCCCGAGGGAAAAGTGATGCGCGGATCGATGAAGTACGGTCCGCCTTTATACAGGGTGTTGGTTTCCGGGCCGCCGGTGCCGTTCAAGTTCGAGTAGACGAACGCGAGCTCGGCGCTGAACTTGTCGATCGGCTTCCACAGCATGCTCGCGCGTCCGGTGAAGGTATTCTGATCGTTCCAATCCTTCTTGCCGCTGTAGATCGCCGGGCTGTTGACGGGGTCGGCGGGATCCGCCAGCACCGGAAGGCCGTAAAATGGAGATCCCGTGCGCTCGACCAGGCCATACACATCGATGAAGCCCGGCTCGTAGGCATACTTGCCGGTCACCCGGAATGCAAGGGTATCGCCGATCGGGATGTTGAGCGTGCTGGAGACGGTATACGGATGACCGTCCGAATGCGCGAGAAAGCCGCCGCTGGCATCGAGGCTGGCCGACCACTCGTCGAGCTTCGGCGAGTTCGGGATGATGCGGATGGCGCCGCCCAAGGCACCTGCTCCGTAGAGCGTGCCCTGCGGTCCGCGCAACACCTCGATGCGCTGCAGGTCGTCGAGTTGAAAGTAACCCTGGATCGGCGAATTGCCGATGTAGGTACCCACCGGCGACTGCTCGAAGGTGCGGAAGGGGCGGGTCACCGATTCACCGGTGCCGTTCAGGCCGCGGATGATGGGGGTCGTCGCTGCGCTCAATCGCGAGCCGAAGTCGAACATGCTCAAGCCCGGTATGTCCCTGGCGAGCGAGGCCACGTCGATCGCGCCGGAGCGCTCGATGTCATCCGCGGAGACCACCGACAGGCTGTAGGGCACCGCTTCGATGGCGACCTCACGGCGGGTTGCCGTGACCGTGATCTCCTGCAGCTCGTCCGACTTGTCCGCCTGCTGCGCGGCCACCGGTCGTGGTACGCCGTAGAGCGCGACGAATACCGCGGCGCCGACCGTGGAGATCAGCGGAATCAGTCGTTGCTCTCCGCGAAGAGGTGCGTCTCGTCGATGATCGGGTGCAGCCGCACGCGCTTCGCGTGCTGCTTTCTCGTGTCGCCCGTGGTGTCGCATGGGGTATCGCATGTCGTTTCTCCCTAAAGCATCCCTAAAGCACGTGTTTACCTGTATTGCACTAACCGACAGTGGGCCGATCCCTGGCCGCGGTCTCGAGCAAAAATGCCCCTCCTTCTGGTATTGCAATCGCCTTTGTCTGACAGCGACTCTTGGATGACCGCGACTCTCTCAGTCAAACCAAATTCCGCTCGATGGTGCTCACGGCCTCCTGTTCGAAGAAGATCTCCTCACCCTTCATGAGCTTGAGGGATTCCTTGATGACGAACGTCGTCGGCGTCGAGGTGAGTTCGTATGTCACTCTCGACCGACAATCCCAATCGCCGCGTTTGAAGCCGCCCGCGGTCTCCTGTTTCCAGACACAGCTGTTCGGCTGGCCTTCCGTGATCTCGTTCAGTTCGTTGCCGCCTCGCGTCAGGGTGGTGCCGATGTCGGGCACGACATACGAAGCCTCGGGAGAGCCGCGCTTCACGGTGATGCGACCGTCCGGACCCCGCTGCGCGGCATCGTCGGGCGGCCGAGCCGCAAGGCCGGCGAAGGGTTGCGGCGTCGATGGCTGCACCGGGATCGGAAACGGCGCTTCGGTGGCCGGCGCCGGCCGGACCGGCAACGTGATCGAAGATGAACCC
>Ga0209611_10005750_pt1 | contig 20631 bp, 17 predicted proteins | sample S1TSphgellanicum_3_FD_187693 | JGI IMG/M metagenome (GOLD analysis project Ga0209611, IMG submission 187693) | Host-associated microbial communities from peat moss isolated from Minnesota, USA - S1T2_Fc - Sphagnum magellanicum MG (SPAdes) (version 2) | ecosystem: Host-associated > Plants > Peat...
AAGAAGATAGTCTGAGTCAGGAAAGGTTAAGTGTCTGTGGATTTGAGGTGGATTGATAGATTGTGAGAACCAGGGTCCGTGGGAGGTCGCGTCATTGCTGCGGGTTTTCTGGATCCTCCTTTTTGGTTACAACTTCTTCTTTTTTCCTTTTTTTTTTTTTTTTTTTTTTTTTTTTTTTTTTTTTTTTTTTTACAATTTGTTAAGTTCTACAAAAAGTTCTTTTAAATAATAATGTTCACCAAAAGTTTGAACATGATGTCTACGTGCCTTTCTTCTTTCCTTAGGCACTATAAGATTATTCAAAATAATATTATCCCAACAACCAATGATATCTTGAACATAAATTTTTAATTTAATTTTTTTTCATGTGATGCTAGCTATGTATTGTGAGGTAAAAAAACAAAAAAAACATGAGGCCCCATTTTTGGAATGCAACATGCCCATTCCTTGGTGGAAAAGCATGCATTTTGCTTTTTAAAACACCCGCCTCTTGGTGAAGATAAAATTATGATTTATAATAAGACCTCCAAATACACCCCAAAAAAAAAAAATCTAATGTGTTTTTACAATGTTTTGCATCATTGGCAAGAATCTTGAGAAAAGATTTTTTTAAAAAACTGCCTTCAAAACCTGCCCAAACAATTTAAAAAAACTGCCCCTAAATTATAAACTCAATCTAAATATGGTGAGATTCTGCCCCCAAAATTATTTTCTCAAAAAGTTGACAAATATTACATATAGTAAAGGACGTCGTGAAGCATCATTTCATCCATCTGTCCCATCATCCTCCATCCATCTGGTCATCCATCCATTTCATCATGGTCTGTTTACTCGGAGGGGGTGGAGAAAGAGTGGAATAGAGACGTGGCTCGGCAGAGAATAATATATATTACTGTTGTAAATTTAATTTTTAATTTTGGGGTTTTTGGACTTAGGTACACTCATCCTGTCTCAACAACTGAAAGAGTTGGGTTGGGCTTTTTTTTTAATTTTTAATTTTGGAAGTTTTATTTGGAATATTGGAAATTTTCAATGCTTTTTACATACATTGCCATAATTTTTTATTATAGTCCAATGGATGCCAGAGCGAGCAGCCGTTAAGCACATTTTTATTAGATATTGGCAATTTCAAGGCTTGCATTTGTCATAATAATAATGGCAATGGATGTCAGTTGCCATTTTAGCACACAAACTTAATAGATATATTGGTAATTGCAATGATCAGATTGCCCATAATTTTTTTTTTGCCAACAATAATAATATGCTGGATGCCAAAGGTATTTTTATGATGCATGTGAAAATTGGCTGCACCAGAAACCCGACCATTATGAACAGGGAGGGGGTCTGGATACTGGATCTTATCAACATACAAAAACAAAGAAATAATTTTCAACAGATTGATACCTACTAAAAAAGTAACTTACTACTTACTTACAAGTTGAACAACGTTGGGGTATATTTGCCATCTCTGGTCTATTCCTATGGTCAGCTGTAAGTTGCTATCACACGGGTCACAAGCAGTGCAAACATCAAGATTTTCAGTGGCCAAGGTCCCAATGGATACATGTGGAATGTTGTATATAAAGAGGTTTTGGAAATGTAGTTTGTAATTGTAATTTTGTAATATGTACTGTCAAATACACACACACCTGTGCATTAGGCAGGGGGTTCAAACTAATTTTCTTTGAAAAGAGGAAGTCGTAACAAAATATTTTCATTTTACTTTTTTTTTGGTGGCCAAGATCAATGCTTTTTAGAAATGAATTTTGACATTGTTGAGCCAAAAAAAAAAATTGGGAAGTTTTTGGAAGGCTTTTTAGAAAAAATTTAGGGTGCAAATTTGACTAAAATTTGCTAATTTTTTGGGGGAAATTTCACCAAATTTTCAATATCACAAAATTGATTGAAAAAAAACCTTGGTCAGGATGCGAAAATTCACCACAAATTTTGAGGATGAGATGAGGGTCACTTTACGGACAACTTTAATGTGTGCGGTTCAGAAGCTGTCTTTGTGGATGAAAATGAAATTCTGGATGGATGATTTAATGGAGGAAATTGGGAAGTGCTTGTTACAAAACCATGAAAAGAGGATCGATCCCTTCATGGATGAGATTCGTTGTATACAGATGAATTACTGGCTTGTTTGGATGGATGCCCATTCTCTCTAAACCCTAATTCTTCGAGAGCTTGTGCGGGCGCTCCGTTGCGCAGACACAGAGAGACAGAGCGCGCGCGCGCTCGCGAGAGAGAGCGAGAAATAGAGAGCGAGCGGGCTTGTGTGTTTCTCTGTGTGGATGCCCGCTAATTTGCTTCCACTCCTCCTTGACCTCAACGTATTTTACGCGCATAGCAAGCTGTTTCCATGGGAAAGGGACCAGTTTTCTACTCCGAGATCGGCAAGAAGGCCAGAGGTTCGCGTTTTCGGATCATTTCCATCGCAACCTCTAGTGACTCCTTGTGGCTTTCTTGAGTCTGTTCTTTTCTTTATTTATTTTTGTGTGCTTTTTCGATGTGCATGTCGTTTCTTTTCTTTGTGAGGGTGGCGTCTCGGGGGGTGGGGGTGTTCTTCCTCCCTCTGTTTGCGTGTATCGATGTTTCTCGAAGGAAAAAGAGGAGAGAAGCTTGCGTTCTTTCCGAAGTTTTGTTCTGGTCGTGAGAAAGCGTAAAATTGTACGCATCTCAGCTGTCTAATATCTTAGGGTTTGAGTTCTTGGAATCAGTGAATTGTTGGTGATGATGGAGACTGTTGAAGATGCTAAACCTTCAATTCTTCTTTTTTTCTCTCTCTCCTACAAGATGGTCTTCTGATGCCATGGTTTCTCACAAGTGCTAATTAGAAGGGGCCTGATTAGGATGCAGTGTATTAAGGGTTCTATGTGGGGATTGAAGCTTGATAGAGATATACTTGTGACGAGATAATGTCATCGCGAGGTTCAGTCTTGGAGTTTGGATGGTGATGTGTTGATAAATGGTGACCATGAAATATTTTTAGGGCTAAGGCACCAGATAAGTCCAGGGAGCTGTGGACGATTTGCAAAGGATTGATTCAGGCATCACTCCAGGCTTACACACACTGGGGTGTAAAATTATTAGTTTGTGGTAAACAGTTTTTTGTACTGAGTGAAGAAATAAATTGCAGTGATGACAGTATGTCTCTTTAATGCTAGTTGATGTGATGACCAAGTTTTCAGATGTAAATCTTTCTATTGCTTTGGGAATTCCAATAGAAATACAGAATGTAATTTGTTTTTAGTTGCCTAATTTAGACTGACTTATCTAAACCCACTTTAGGGAGCTGACTAAGTCAGTAGGAGTATAGTTTTGCTATGTCCCTTGAGTGCTAACCAGCAGCATGACTAAGTCTTCTTGGTGCATTTGGAAATGCAACAGAAACTCAGGGTGTAGACTTTTGTATAATTGTTTCCCAAAATTTTTGGAGCAGATTATTTTATACTATCACACACTTGTCAAGAGCTGTTGAAATTAGTGGGGGAGTAATGGGAGTTAGTCCCTGTCACTCAGAAGGTTCTGACTGCACTCATCCTTTTCATGTCTGTTTTGGTTCTGCTGCAACTGATACAACCTTTACATTCAAACTTTATTGTAGAGTTTTCTCTGCAGTCTCATAGATATGTGCCAACATATGTGTAGGGAAGTGTGCTTTTTACTCATTTCATATGTAGTGTTGAATATCAACACAGTCAAAACTGGTTGCTAACTTTATGGTATGCTGATATTTGATGGTGCAGCAGTTCTCTTTGTTGCCTTTCAACTTATCTAAGATTGAAATATTCTATGTTATATCAGCACATAATGCTGGTCATGATTGTTGTCCTGTTTGTGCAGATCTTCTAACAAAGGACTACACCTATGACCACAAATTGGTTATTTCCACAACTACCCAATCTGGATTGGTAAGGGCACAGCCATCCAAACCCCACAGCTTAGTTGGGAGCAAATGGCACAGCTTAGCTGGGAAAGGAAACAGAATGTGGACATTTGTTTTGGACTTTTTCTTAACAGTTCTTGAGAGCTGACATTAGTATGCATGTGTTGTGGTGTTCTGTAGGCTTTTACTTCCAATGCAGTGAAGCGGGGGGATGCCCTCTTGGCAGATATATCCACATCATTCAGAAACAAGAACATCACTGCTGATGTGAAAGTAGACACGAAGTCAAATGTAAGTATCAATTGCTGTATAGGTTTGACCATGAGTTTTAGAAACCTTTACTCACTCTTTACTTAAAGATTGCCAGTAGTGGGATTAACAGTTGGTGCAGATGAGGTGCTCTGTTGAGCTATAAGCTACATTTCTCCCATGGATTGGATCTTTAGGACATATTTTTTGAATAGCTGGATGGCTTGTGAATTTCTGTGGCATGGATTTTGTATTGACTCAGTTGGCTGAAGATATTGAGTAACCACTATTTTCCTTTCACCAGATAATTACAACCATCACAGTTGATGAGTTTGCACCAGGAGCAAAGAGTATATTTTCCTTCACAATTCCAGACCAGAATTCTGGCAAGGTAAATGTTTCTCACAATGCATGCTCTGTAGCTTGATTACAGGTGTATTGTCCTTTGTATTGGTATTTGTGTGCTCTAAAGTTCATTTTCATTTGAAGCCATTCCGCTGATTGACTTGTAACCTGTTACTTTTTAAATTATATTTCATATTGTGCTAGCAAATGAACCAGGTCTGAAAAGAACAGAAGCATGGAAGAAGACTCCTGCAAATTATGCTGGATTTTTGTACCTGGCTATTGTTCTTTCAGTTGTAATGTTTGGTACATGCAATGGGTGCATTAGCTGCAAAAGTTTTGTGAGAAAGTCCTTAGAGCAAATAAAAGGAGTTGATTGTGGTCTGGGTTTGCCATCTTTTGTCCATACCACTGCTGTACAGAATTGTTTTGTGCCTGTTCATTACTGCACTGACTATTTTCATTTCATTTATATGGTCTCAGACTGCTTTATTGGATGCAGGTTGAACTGCAATATCGCCAAGACTATGCAGCAATCACAGGCAGCATTGGGCTGAAGCCATCACCAATTGTAGAGGCTACTGGTGTTGTTGGCAGTGATGGCTTTGCTGTTGGTGGGGAGCTGGCTTTTGACACTGCATCTGGAAACCTTACCAAGTACAATGCGGCTCTTAACTACATACAGCCAGGTTTCAATGGGTCTTTGATTTTGTAAGTCTCACCTACCCAGTTTCTGGTTTGACTTCAATATATTGTATCTGGTTTTCTGATATTGTACTTGGGAAGATCACACCTGTTACCTTCAGGTTTAGTGCTAGAAAACTGATGTGTGTCAGTGCTGGTGATCTTTGTAGGGCGGACAAGGGGGACACACTGAAGGCCTCCTACTTACACACTGTGAGTCCCACGTCAAGAACAACAGTTGCAGCTGAGATTGCTCACAAGATCTCAAAGAATGAGAATACCTTCACTGTGGGTGGTTTGTATGAGTTGGATATTTTAACAACGGTGAAGGCACGATTGAACAATCATGGCAAGGTGGCAGCACTTCTGCAGCATGAGTGGAGGCCAAAGTCACTCGTCACTATTTCTGGTGAGGTGGACACAAAGGCACTAGACAAGTCTGCAAAGCTTGGGTTGGCAATTGCTCTGAAGCCTTAAGAGGATGCCTAGCAAAGCACACTCTGCTTTCGCTTTGCTGTTCTGTGCTTGGCTGGTGGAGAGAACATGAATAACAATCTAACCTGTGTTGTGATTTTTTGACCTGGAAGTTATAATAGACATGTACTGCAAAGTATTCTTATGTTTGCAAAGGATAGCAAGGTTACACCAGAAGACAATAAGTGTTGTAAAATGCTGCCTACTTTTCTGATAAGACGTTGGAACTAGTTTGTACAAAACCAGTTCTTTGTCACCTTGGATAGGCATATGGAGGTTTTGCACACCATGGCTGGTCATGTAAGAGGGTTGGAAATACCTTATGCTATTTTCTGGCCCAGTTTTTGTAACTCAAATAGATCATCCTTTCTGAGTTCTTACAATGTGGCATGAGGAAGAGATGTGGTTTCCACGAATTGTGACTAGTGGATGCTAGTTACTAGTACTGGCTGGATACTTTTTTCCTGGTGAGTTTCTCTCAAAGTCTAGCACTAGATCTCCCGAGTCTTACAAGATTTTATTGCCTCACACATCATGTGCCTTTACTTCTTGGAATGTGAATTCTTATCTGCTGAGAAACCTGTAATTGTATATATGATGTCCTCCTAAGTACTTAACCTATCAAAACAAATTTTGGTTTATTGCTGTGCTCTAGAGACAACAGCTTGATACCATGACTGCAAAATACAGCTGCTATCAACTTTAAAATGGAGATGCTCTTAGACTAAATCGGAGTTTTCAAGTCCAAATTTAAGATTTTCAATGTTCAATATAGCCTCTAAACTTTTCAATATTTTCCTTCACAAGGTTTTGCTCTTTGACCAATTTTTTTTTTTTAATAAATTTTTTGAAAGTGTCAACATTTAGAAGAATAATTCAATTAGTGTTGAAGTTAATGCCTACATTTTTTGTTTTAAGAATTACACAAAAAAAAATCGCCTCCCTCGACCAATGGCCATCCTCGGCTCTGGATAAACTCTTGTACAGTTTGCTTAGTACTACTGTTTCTGCAAAGCAAGCATCGCGTGGGAAGTCAAGTCGTCGGCCGCGTCCCGTGATCCGTGTCTTGCCGCTAATCTCGCACGAATTTTGGCATCTTGCTCGCTCTCGCTACTTCCAAGCCTGCACCGAACCAGCAGACCGCGTAGTACGATGGCGGGCTCGCTCGCTCGCTCGCTCGCGCAACTTCCAAGCCTGCACCGAGGCAGCAGACCGCTTCGTATTTGGAATGGTACGAGTGCAACGATCATGGAGGTTGTTGTGTAGTTTGACCGACCGCTGTTCAGTTTCCTCCGCCTTTAAGTTGTGTTGTGTTATGTAGTGTTGTGCAGAATTGTTAGTGTGCAGTACGGCTCTCTTTCTCTTCTTCTTTCATCAAATTTTGTTTTGTTTTTTCACTTCCTGACGTTTTTTGATTGCAACTTTCTGTTTGAACGTTTGGATCTTTCTTTCTTTGTGTCGCTCTTCCAAGAGACGATGTCTCATCACAAGCATCACGAGAAGCATCATGGCTCGGACTCCGACTCAGACGACGATCGCAAGGAGCACCATCATGAGAAGCATCATGAGAAGCATCACGAGAAGCACCACGAGAAGCATCATGGTGGTGAGCACCGTTACGAGGAGGAGGAGGAGGAACGTCGACGACATGAAGGCTACAGACATCATGAAGGCGGCGGCGGCGGCGGCTATAATGGACCGCCCGGTCCTTATGGTTATGGTGGACATGGTAATGAAGGTCAGTATGGACAGCAGGGATATGGAGCAGGACCTTACGGAGGAGGTCCTCTTCCTCCCCCTATGACAGTGCACACTACACAAGTGTCTGAGGCGCAAGTGAAGCTGGACGGCATTCAGGCGGCTCACTCTCATGAGACGACGTACAAGAGAACGGAGTACGCAGGAGCTGCTGCAGCGATTCTTGGTGCAGGAGTTGCACTGGTTAGCTCTCTCTCAGAATGCATCCATACCCCCCCCCCTCACGCCGCCGGCTGCGGTGTCGACAATTGCATTTGCAAATCTTCGTACTTGTGCAAAGAATATCATGCTGATGTCGTCGGGTTCAGATCTGCTGCTAAGTAGATCTACAATGGAGCGCATTGATTGATTTTCTTCCTCTGTATTATCTTGCTGTGATGTCTCTGGCAGTACGAGGGTCATCAGGCCAAAATTGATCCACAGCATGCGGGTGTGCACAAGATCGGCGCAGAGATTGCTGCGGGTGTAGGCGTTGCTGGTGCTGGTGTTGGCATTTACGGACATCACAAGAAAGAGCAGGCGGAGGAACAGTTGAACGAGCTTGAAGGCGGCGCCGGTGGCCACAAGAAGAAACCTTGGTTCTAAGTGAAAGCAAAACCGGAAGGGCAGAGGGTTTGCAAGCAACAAACAAATGCTTGCAAAGGAGGAGATGTACAATTTTGTTGCACGTCGGTTTTGAAATCTCTTCCGGGCCTTTCCTGCTGTTTGCTTGCTGGGTTTTGAGAGACTGTTTGTCCTTCTTGTTTCTCTTTGCCAGGTGAAAACAATGCAATGCAATTCTCTTTGCAGTCAATGTGCACTGCACACAGACTGAATGCATTCTTCTTCTTCTCTTTGGGGTTAGTTGTTTCCCCTTCAAAAGTGAGTATATCTGTGGTGGGGGAAGAGCTGGCTCTGCTAATGATAATAAAGACATAATGTACTATTGTGTCATTGCAGACCTGCCAATGGATAGCATGTGTAGGGTAAGGAGTAAGGACCGAGAACAGGGCTGTTTTTTTGTTTTTTTCTGTTCTTGCTATGTTCTCATCAGATTCTCAAGGGGTTCCCAAAGTGTTCCTCAATACTTTCATATGCTTTAGCTGAACATGAACCTTCATTTATCTATATAAACTATAAACCAGGGGCACTGTGTTTCCGTAGTGGAGTTTGTGCCAAATGTTTCAGAAAAAATTGTGATCCATCAGTCGTGTGAGCATGATATATCAGTGCAATCCCCCCTTTCAGTGTGGACCTAGGTTGAAAATGGTGGAACATATGTAGGAATAGACATTGTGCTCAGCCAATGATGGAATGAAGCATGCACCCAAGTGCTTGGGATTTCCACTTTGAACTTGGTATAAGGCTAGTGTTGCCTCAACTCATCCAAGCCACTAGAGGCCCAGGGGCCACCCACCAATGGTGGGAATGGGAGGAGGCAGCAAAAATCATATATTGTGAACAAAAATGTCTTTACAGCAGATCTAATCTAAAACACAACAAAGAGCTTCAAATGCATGCTAACTTTTAAGTCCTAAATCCTAGACTATTTTGATTTGCAACTATGGCATTTTTCCTACTTTCAGCCACATCCAAAAAGCAATCAGTATGGTTTCCCATTAAGTCCCCTCAAACAATCCTGCTTTTTGGCACTCCTGACAAAGACACATGCATTGAATGTTAGGTCACCATCAACAACCTTAGAGACTCTTCCACCATCAATGCATGCAATTCTGAACCCTAATTGTCCATAAACCGGATCTGGATCCAGATTTGAAGTGCAAGTTTCCAGTAAACAAAAAGAGGGAATACAGGTGATTGATTATATCAAGCAAATCACTACAAAACTATTGAGCAGAGGTGCCACCAAGGATGATCACATACAATGGAGAGAGAGCTCACCAACTCTAGAGCATCACAAGCTGTAACAAGCAAACCATGGGCATTGCAACAACACTTTGAAACGAAAATGACCAATTGTGTGTGAACCTTCAGCATAATCCATGGTGGAGTGTGCTCAAATTGCAGTGGTGGTTGTAGGCATAAGAGAAAGAGAAAGAGAAAACAGAAAATCAAGTAACACAGCTGAAATAACAAAACAAACCGTTAGCAAATGCAAGCTAATGTTCATGTTACTTGGTGCATAAATATATACAAGCACTTTAATAAAGATTAATTAAATCGACGCCAACTAATTAGGATGTAAACTAAGCAATTGACAAAAATTGGATCAATCACTAGTATTTGACTGCAATCACTGAAACTCTATGGAAAGTCACTGAAAGCTCTACTAAACGTTCACACGTCGTTCTAACTACATAATTGTTACAAATCAACCTTAAAACTAAGGTGATCTTCAATTACTCCGAAGATCAATTGCTCACTTCATTTTGCCACCACTCCCACTAAGTGATCAATTTCCTATAGATTGCAAGCCTAAAATTTTGATACACCAAGAATGCTTTGACCTTGGAATACCCTTGGTTGGCATGTCTTCAACCATTTCTACAGTTGAGATGTATTCAAATTTAATTGCTCCTGCATTTATCATTTTTTGCACATAATGGTGTTGAATGTTTATGTGCTTGGTCCTAGAGTGATGAACTCGATTTTTGATGAGTAACAGGCACCCTTTATTGTCTAAGAATATGGTCATGTTTTCTTCTTGAATGAATCCAACCTTGTTGGAAAAACTACATACCCACATGGCTTCTTTGGTTGCTTGTGAGGCAACCATATATTTTGCCTGAATTGAAGAGAAAGTGACTATCAATTGCTTACACGAGGACCAACTTATTGTTTCATAATTCAAAAGGAAAGCACAACTTGTTGCTTGCTTCCTTAAGCCGAGATCCCCACCCCAATCTAAATTGCCAATATGCCAAAATAGTCACATCACTTGTTGTTTCATCTTGTAACCAATAGTCCTTTGTTCCTTGTAGATAACATAATATTCTTTTAGTGGCCTGCTAATGATATCTTTGTAGTCTATGCATGAATTGGGTCCTTGTGCCCACAACCATGGCCAAGTTTGGTCTTGTAACAATCATCACATACATGAAACTAATAAAAACTATTTACAAATGAACTTCTTGCATTGCTTCATGCTCTTCATGTGTCATAGTTTTCTGTATTATAAAAAGTTTGATGTTCACATAAGGGGTGTGTTGACCGGTTTGTAATCCTACATACCAAATCTTAACAAGAATTTAAAAATGTATTTCAATTGGCCCAATCATATCCTCTTTGATGATTGGTTCCTTTTCACTTCAATGCCAAAATAGTAGTCTACTTCCCCAAGATTTTTCATTTCAAATTCATTAGATAAAGATCTTTTACTTCATTTACCATTCACATCTTTGTGTTAATGATAAATAGGTCATCAACATACAAGGCCAGAAAACACACATATATGTTCTTCAAAAGATAAATTCTATGTTTTGATTCACACGTGAAAAAACCAACTTCTTAAAGAATCCATTTATTTTCTCATTCCAAACTCTTTGTGTTTGTTTAAGCCTGAACATGGTTTTCTTCAATTTGTAGGTAAGATTTTTTTGTCCAATTGCTTCATAGCCATCCGGTTGGGTCATGTAGATGTCCTTGTTTAATTCTCCATTTAAAAAGGCACATTTGACATCCATTTGATATATCTCGAAGTCAATTGTTACTCAGAAGGACAATAATGTTCTAATAGAAACAAATTTTGCTACAAGTGCAAATGTGTCGCCAAAATCAACACCATAAGTTTGAGAAAATCCTCTTGCCACCATCTTGACTTGTACTTATCCACTTTTTCATTTGCCTTCTACTTGATACAAAAAACCCATTTTGAAGTTATCTATTTCCTTCCTTCAAGAAAAGGTATGAAGCTCCCATGTATTTTTCACTATGAGTGATTGGAACTCTTCATTCGCAACTTTCTTCCAATTTTCACCATCCACCCTTTTAAAACTTTAGTTGAATGATTGGTTTGTTTGTAGATGCCATGCAAGCAAAATGATCATCAAACATTCTTAGTGCTCCTTTGAATCATTTTGACTTTGGTTTCAACTTACTTTGTGTTTGCACTTTTTTTTAAACATGTTTGTTCATGTGGTCAATTCTAAATCACTTCCAACTCATGGCAAGGTGCAACTACATTCTCTTTTGTGCATTCCATAACTATATCAAGTGGTGGGATGTTGAGATTTGATGAACCATTATGAATTGCTTTTGTTGCATGGTATGTTGTTAATGTGGTTGAATTGTACAAAATTTCATTAGCTTCTCCACTAGGTTCTCAATTTTCTTTCTAAAAGTGTTTACCTCCCATTTTTGGTGATGACACAAAATTTTGTATGAGAACTTGAACATTTGGTTTAGTTTCATTATGTAACCTCCTTTGTTCCATTTTCATTGAAGATGACATTCTAACTCACAATTAACTTTCTAGTTTTTGGAACAATTAATTTGTACCCTTTGGACTCCAAATTGCAACCTACAAACACACACCTCGTAAAATTTGGCCCCAATTTCAACCTTGTTTCAATTGGTCTGTGAATGTATGTATTACATCCAAAAACACACAAATGTATAATTGAAGGTTTTTTCTTGCCCCATACCTCATTTGGCGTCTTTAGATTGAAATACTTTTGAGGATTTCAAGCTTTGATGTTTATTACTATGTTAATAATTTCTACTCAAAATTTTGAACTTAACTTGGGTTGTTGGTGCATTATGCAATGAACACCCTTAATGATGGTGTGATTAATTCTTTCAACAAAATCATTTTGTTGTGATGTGTATGGAATAAGAGTTTGATGCACAATCCCTTGAGTTTTGAGAAAATCTCCAAACTCCCACAAATAATGTTCCCCATTGTTGTCAATTTTAAACATTTTTACCTTCTTCTTGATTTATGTTTCGACAAGGCTTTTGAATTTTTGAAACTTTGAAAAACAATCCTTACTTCATAAAAAGCTCACAAAAGTGTTTAAAAAATCATCTATGAAAGTAACAAAATACCTTGCACCATTGAGAAAAAACATTCGAATATGTCATCAAATATCTAAATGGACAAGTCCTAATACCTCTTGTGCACTTTCTATTTGTTGGAAATGATTCTTTGTGTTATTTGCCAAGTGTACAACCTTCACAAAATGCCATATCAAAACTTGGTCCCATTTAGAATTCCCTCTACAAGCTTTTGTTCGAACAACTTCACATTTCCATTACCAAAATGACCTAATCTTTGGTGCCAAAGGCTAAAATCATCAAGCTTAAAATTGCTTGTCACTTGTTTACTTTTTGTCTTGGATCAAGTTTCATAGTTTAATGTGTGCAACTAATTAGTTTGTGCACCTTTTTCCATTATACTTTTGCCAATATTTTTTATAATGTAACAAGGCCACTCAAACTTGATTGTATGCCCCATGGAGGCAGCTTCACTCATAAAAAAAGATTTAAAAGTCAGAAAAAGATTTTGAGTCTCGCACGTAAATTACATTGTTGAAGGAAACTCTTGTCAAAAAGATTTTATTTGCCAAGAGTTTGTCAATGTGATGTTTGGCAACGGTCTACCAAATGCCTTTTGTAGTGGTCTACTTCTACACAATCATGAGTTGATTATTTAAAAAACTTTAAACAAGCAAGTTCAAAGCTTTGTTCACCTTCCATGAGTAGTTCAGCAAAGTTGCCTTATCTTCTTCATCTAGTTTCTCTTGAATTCTATCAATAAATCCCCATAGCTCCTTTGCCTTTGAAATGTTTCCATCTTGAACCTTCAAAACATGTAGTGTTACTTCCTTTCAAACTTATCAATAACTCTGTATTGTGAGCCCATAACCTACAAGCTTTAAATGTTCACCATGGTGCAGCCTGGATAAATTTCTATGATGGTCATAGATGTAAGAGAAGAGAAAACAGAAAATCAAAAGACACAACAACTAAGGTAACAAAAGAAATTACCAACAAATTTAAGTTGATGTTCATGTTACTTGATGCACAAATATATATATATCTATATATATATATATATATATATATATATATATATATAAAAAAATATATATATATATATATATATATATATATATATATATATATATATATATATATATATATATATATATATTAACAAAGATTTAACTAAATCAACTTTAACTAATTAAGATATAAACTAAGCAGTAGACAAAAATGTAGATTAGTCAATTGGTATTTGATTGCAAGTTGATTAAAAATCTACAAAAAGTGATCAAAAGTTCTACCGGAAGTTCACAAGTCGTTCAACATTCTTTAGCTAAAGCTAAGGTGATCTTCAATTAGCTCAAAGATCTATTTGCTCACTTCATTTTGCCAACATTGTAAAAATGGGAAGGGAGCAAAAGGGCACACCCACTATAAAGAAGAGGAAGTTCATGTAATGATATGTCCATGGTGGAAATGTCCTTCACCTTTAATTTCTTTCACAATTATCCACTGCACATTTGTATCTCACAAAATGGGTCACTTATTTAGCAATGATAGCTAATAACCAGAAATTCAAGGTTCCTCCTTAAGATATATGGAACCACAATTCTCAACAAATCAAAAGAACAAATTTAAAAATACATAACCACAGTTCTCAAAAATTTGACAACCAACATGAATTTTCAACTGCAATTCTTCCAAAAAAAAGAACTGGTCAAATGAGCACCCTATAAAACTGCCTGTTCTGTGCTGGTTCTTCCATGAAAACTGCCTAGTCTTTTGAGGATTTGTGAAAAACCTGGAACTGGATTTCTTTGATTTCCAAAGTTTTCCAAAGACCAGAACCAAAAGAACAGTTACTGAAAAGAAACCAACCCACACTATGGATGGAAAATAACTTTCATAAGATTATGTATGAATAGAAGACACAATCCACACGTGGTTTGGTGTAATTCTTGATCTCATATATGGTATGCAATCACCCCAATTTAGATAAGATGGCCACAAGATTCAAAAATATTTTCTTTACATTGCAGTTGATGCACAACATTACATTTCATGCACAACATTCACATTCGATTGCCATATATCTGTCAAAAATGCAAAACAGAAACCCAAATGCATGTGTTCTTACACATCACTTGGCAGTTTGTCCATAAAGCGTGTTTTATCCACAACAATACTACATCATAGTTAACACTCAGCTTCAAACTGCATATCAAAACTTTTCCCCTAGTGATATTCCGTTCATAAGGGCCACTTACCCATTACATAACATCTGCAGGTGTTGTGTATATTTGAGAACTTTGGACATTAGTTTAAACTTCACCATCCCACAGCTCCTCCACAGTTTTATAAGGACTGGTTGTGTCATTCACCCACATATCATCCCCACGCAATAAACGCACCTGCAAAAAGTGCAAACAAAATCAACCACATTTGTCTTTAGAACTATGACTGGAAACATAAAACCCTTTTTTCTTCCAGAAGTATCCTTCTGCACTCCATGCCCTCACGAAGGAATTATTATCATTGCTGAAGAGCAGAGTTCAGAGAACATCCCCTTGTGTGCAAAAACAGGAAAAGTGATGTTGTGGGAGAGTAGTAGGTCATAACCTGTTCAATCTTGTCAAATAACTTCAAATCCTCCTCCGAAATCTCAAAGTCAAAGATATCAAGATTTTCCTTAATACGCTCAGGGTTGGTGCTCTTAGGCAAAACACTGTGACCCATTTGAATATTCCAGCGCAGTGCAATTTGTGCTGGTGTTTTGTTATACTTCTTAGCCAAGGACTGCAGCACTGGATGCTCCAACACCTTGACATGTTTTGTGAACCAGCTACCTCCTGATCCAATTGGGGAATAAGCCTGCATCCCATCTCCCCCACAATCACACATAATCATCATCTCAAGGAATAAAAGTTACAATGAGTAAACTTGCCAACTACAATAGTTTTCTCGTGTCCTTTGATGCTGTTTAATATAGAAGAAGACTTACAGTTAGATGAATGCCCTGAGAGTACAGGAAGTCATGCAACTTCTTCTGCTGCCACATTGGGTGGCATTCAACCTGGTTAACAGCAGGTACAATCTTTGCATATGATAATAGTGCCTTTGTCTTCTCCACAGAGAAGTTGCTGATACCTATTGCCTTTGTTTTGTCACCTTTCTCATAGCACTTCTCCATAGCCTGCCATGTTGCCTTGGTGTCAAGAGTTGCAAAGTCCTCAGGTGCTGTTCCTTGAGCTCCTTTCTTGAGGGCTACTGGCCAATGCATCTGCATTTTCAATCCACCAATGCACCACAATGTAACAGATTGCTGACTGTTTTTGTATCTGCTTTTTGACAAGTTATTCAAGCATTCAAAAACAAGAACTCCCAAGAAAAAATAAGGACACAACACCACACACATGTTGAATTGCAATTGAAACCATGGAAGGTGCAGTGGGTGCAAATATACCAGGTAAAGGTCAAGATAGTCACACTGCAGATCCTGAACTGAACCAGCCAGAGCTAAAGGCACATCATCAGGATGCTGGTCAGAATTCCTGTAAAATGAGATACAGTGAACCTTTCATCTCGATACTTTGAGAGCTGTTTTGTTTTGGGTTTAGAAATGTTCACATATCATGCTGACCATCAAAGTGCAGCAACAGACAGATGTTTACTTCACAATCTCCTGCCCAGTAGGGCCAATTCATTTACATAACTTGCCTCAGTATGCAAGTTGGAAACAAGTATCTTGCAGTGGAACGAAGAATGGTGCTATGTTCAAGAAAGCAGTGGAGGTTGAATAAGTACAGACCAGAGCTTAGAAGTGATCCACAGATCTCCACGTGTAACAATTCCTTCCTTGAAGAGCTCTTGCAATGCATCACCAATCTGCCAATCCACTTCCAAATTGATTCACATGATCCAGGCTCTTTGCCTAATAAGGACTGCCAAATGTCCAAACCAGGTTTCTACATGGAAATTTGCCAACAAGAAACACTGGCTGTTTCCAGTGATAGAGGAGATCACACACCTCCTTCTCATTGCCATATGCTTTCGCACAATCAATGTGGCGATATCCAACCTGTGCCAACACAAGAGATGGTTAGACTAACACATAACATAAGTGATGACGATTGTGATGTGATGCAATCCAAATTGATGATGTGAAGCAATAGTCTGGACATCAGACTGCTACACATCGAGGAGAGGATCTCACATCATGGATGTGAGATCAAAGTAGATCTGCTATAGACATTACAGTAGACAAGATCAAGCTCTCCTTCAAAGAATCATGCAATTGGAAAACAGAATTGAGGAGAGACGCCTGAAGTTCTCATGCAAGGGATTGAGGGAGACAAGGACTCTGAAAACTGAATGCATGGTGTGACGCTGATGCTGCAATACTCTGGGAATGGGAGGTAGACAAGATGGAGCTCTCCTTGAAAGAATTGTGCAATTGGAAAACAGAAGTGAGAAGAGTTTGAAGCCCGAAGTTCATTTCTCATGGAAAGCGATGTGAGGGCGGAGAGACAAGACTCTGGGATTACCTTGATAGCGTACTTCACAGCCTCACCAACTTCGCCTGGCTTCGCTTGCCATGTCCCGAGTCCTACCGCGGGTATGTATTGCCCGGTGTTGAGCTTGAAATGCGGCATTTCTGCACCTTTCCCCATATCCGCAGAAGAAGAATGATTCCCTAGACAATCACAACTGCACCCCGGCCACAATACCCCGTCCCAATGAGGAGCAGAACAACAACAGTAACAACAACCACGAGCACAGCAAGAAGATCGGGCGACAGATCCTTCTACTTTCTTCCAACTCTGATCATAAGCCTCCCCCCGTTCACTGCACTCATCAATCCAGCAGCAGCAGCAGCTAGGATCCATACCGTAGGGCATTTCCCCAAACCTTCCGCATCGGCATTTGTAAGCACTCAGCATTCTTCCACCAGATCCATACTCCCTTGCAACGGAGATTGTTGCACCACATCATAGATCTAGATCTCGCAACAAAGCAATCCGCTTCTCCAGCGATTCTCTAGTCTCTAAGATTCTACTTCCATATGCATCATATATACGCAAGATCCTCACGTCAATCTTCCGGTATCGGCTATGCAAAGTCTCAGAAGAGTGAGTGAGAGAGAGATAGAGAGAGATATAGGTAGACAGATAGCAACACTAAAGCTCCTGCAGGAAAGCCAGCCACAAGCAAAAAGAGTATAATATCATATGCATCATTGGGAGAAAAGAGCCACTACAAACCTTCAAAAGATCGACAGGTGACGGACGACGCGAGAGCAAATCCACAAGATTACCACACCGATTTCCCTTCGTACAAAAAGCAAAAAAAGAAAACAAAAAAGAAAGAACACGAACCTGTGCAAAGTGTGCTGCTGCTTATTGTATTCTTCGATTCAGGACAAAAGATCAGGAAGAATATCAGGAGAAGAAGCTGACGATGGTCGGAGAAGAAGAAGATGATGATCAACTTATAGTGCTTGAGTCGATACAGCTTCAGCAGCCGTTGTTGTTTGCTCTTATGCAAAGCGTGAGAGGAGAAACAAAAGGTGGCAGAAAAGCAGCCAGAAGCCACGTGTGGAGTGCGCAAACGGCAACGAGAAGAGAGAGAGAGAGAGAGAGAGAGAGAGAGAGAACTCTGCAAGTAGTTGGAGAACGTACGAATGGAGCAACGGCAACAACTGTAGCGCCATGCAGCTGCAGCAACCTGCATGCAACAAAGCCATGTAGTGTCAGTGCAATCTTGTAGCTGACATTGCTCCAATTATGTGTTCCAGAACTGAGTGGCAATGGAGTTAGCCTAGTAAGTACATTCTGTTCAACAAACATCCTAACAAAAGCAGAGTGCCAATTTGAATATCTGCTTCAAGAACAACAAGAGATTGCAAGTCTGAGATTATTAATCGGGAGAAAAACAGACATGAGATTATGCTTGAAATCCTTGAAGCACAAAATAGCTTCTTTCTGTATGAGACTTTATCATGCATGCATGCATGCCTGCCTCAAAATGATATGGGCATGAGGGGCAGGGAAGCAAGCCCTGGTGCAAGGAGCCACCCAATTTCTGAGTCCTCTGTATGCAGAGCTTGCAGGACCCATATTGATGATCGGGGGGTTTTGCATAGCATCCAAATTGATGTTTTTTCAGTAGATCTTTTCAAACTCCGATTCGTTGATGTCCAGATGATCTATTGGAGAGATTCTTGAAATGGGTCTTGAACATCATTTTTGTAGTGCTTCCAATTTGTTTGACGTTTTTCCAGTAGATCTTTTCAAACTCCGATTGTTGATGTCCAGATGATCTATTGGAGAGATTCTTGAAATGGGTCTTGAACATTGTTTTGTAGTGCTTCAAATTTGTTTGATGTTTTTTCAGTAGATCTTTTCAAACTCCGATTGGTCAATGTCCAGATCTATTGGAGAGATTCCTGAAATGGGTCTTTGAAAATTGTTTTGTAGTGCTTCAAATGTGTTACGTATTTGATGCTGGTGGTGATCAATTTACGAATCTGTGGTTGGGCATTAGTGTTTCTTTTGATTAGCTCTGTAAGGTGCTCTCTGGTTACACTAGAAAAATTCGCACAGGTCTTTATGGATTCGATATTTGGGGAGTAAGGAAAGAAAGAAATGGAAAGTTTGATTGCAAGTAAAAGCAGGTGTAGATTATTAAGTGATATACGCCACTTTCTACACAAAATAAATTGTTTGCATTCAATGGATTTAGGGTTTAGGGTTTGTGGAATGTTGTTGGTTGGTACAATTCACACAATTGCGTTGTAGGTGGGTGTTAGGTATAATTCATGATACACACATTGACTGACTTGCATGTATAGGTAAGGTACTTGGGGAGTTCAAGAGGAGATGGGGAAGAGGGCATATGTACTATAAGAGCACAACATGGCATGAACTTGAACTGATGTGAGACAGAAAGAGCATACAATTTTATGGCATTCCTTTTTCTTTCCTTTTTTTGGCTACACAAAATTTTGTTCTGGCAGGAAGAAGAAGAATACACCAAAACTTGCACAGGCAGGAATTCTGTTGCAATTCTAAAAGAGTATTTTCAATCCATGTTGATGGCTGTAACGAAATATGCCAGAAATATTGACCAAGTGCCCAGAAGAAGAAGAAGAAGAAGAAGAAGATTCATGAGACTTGCTTGCTGATTGGAAGAGGTTCATTTGTTGCAACAAAGAACTTCCAAGAGAAAGGTCCTCCCTCTGTTTGTTTCTACCGAAAAACCTCTTATACCATTAATACTAAGCATGGATTTAGGGTTTGAAGAAATGCTCAATTGGGATCAATTGGAGCCTACAAGGAAGCCAAAACTTGGTTGAAGATATGATATTTGGAAGAATAACAACACTTGCGCAATAGGACAACAAACACCCAGTACACAAAGCATGAGGATTTAGAGTCAGACTAAATCAAGTTGTTTTTCTAAAGATCTTTCAGCAGTTGCAAAATTTATGAATTAAAAAAAAATCTGTTGATGCATAATATAATGGGGGATTTTGAAATGGTTTAGTATAGATATGTTACATTTTGTAAGTGAGCTTTTTGAATTATGGAATGAGCCTTGTACAGACCCAATCCATTGTGCCTGATGATGTTCTTCTTATCAAGTCCAAAATGTCCAAATGGGTGGTGAATCCGGGTTTAGGGTTTAGGTCAGGTAGTACCCGAGAAGACCTGTCAGTTGCGAAGGGGACTAAAAAAGAGGCAGAAAAGACCAATTACGTACCATGGAATGGTCATGCCCTGCTCATTATGTTTAGGTAAAGGTGCCATGCCAGCCCATTAGGGTGAGGAGTAATGCATTGCACCTGACAAAATCCACCGGGCGAGCCCATTCCAGGACATTAACGGTCTAGGGTGGCAGAAATCACGTTCAACAGCCAACATTTTGGTCACTATTATGAGTGTACTAGTGGGTACCCGTGACCTTCGGGCACTGTGAAGTCCCCCGGTTTCTTTAAACTTGGTTCATGTTTTAGGGAGGAGAAAGGCCTATCTTTCAGAACCTTCTAGAATTTGGAGTACCTACCTGTTGGCGGGCCCCCCCGTAGACTGAGTGGTAGGTACATATTGAAAAATCAATCTCTGGGAAGGTTCGAAAGTGATAGGAGGACCCTCTTCCCGCTTAAAAGAAAAAAAAAATCTGTCAGATTAGGTCTGATTGACAACTGTCTGGATCCTTGCAAATTAAGTAAAGGGCCTGTACTGTTTTGCAGGGAGGGACCTTGCAGTGATTATCTTGTCCTTTGATTTTTTAAAAAATGAATAAAA
>Ga0209611_10005754_pt1 | contig 20614 bp, 21 predicted proteins | sample S1TSphgellanicum_3_FD_187693 | JGI IMG/M metagenome (GOLD analysis project Ga0209611, IMG submission 187693) | Host-associated microbial communities from peat moss isolated from Minnesota, USA - S1T2_Fc - Sphagnum magellanicum MG (SPAdes) (version 2) | ecosystem: Host-associated > Plants > Peat...
CAAGACATTGGCTAGCCGAATTGGTCATATTCTTGCATGTGAAGGTGACACTGATCAAGGCATAAGCACTGCTGAGTGCATACCTGAAGACTTTTTCCGGGATTTGGAGGACCACTGGAGAGGGCATGTAAAGTGGGAACATGCAAATGAAGTCTATGGAGATGTGAGAGATGCAGCCGTGGAGCTGTCTGCAGCAGTGAAGTCAGATTTACATCCTGTTGTTTTGAGTATGGAAGCTGATATCTCAAAAGGACTGAAACCTGAGATATGCTATAGCAGCGAGGACCAGGCAGTGTGGCTACGATCTAAAAACATAAAACTTTCTGGTGGTAGCGATGTGCCAGGGGAGACTGAGTTGAAGTGCTTGATTCCAGCCTTGGATTCCAAAGGCAAGAAGGTTGGTGATGAATGGTGGACTACCAGCCGAATTGAAAGTGCACTTGTCAACTACAGGACTGCCGTTGATAAAGCAAGTGCCAAGGTTGTTGAGGTTCTCAGAGATCTAGCAGAGGACTTGAAACCCAAAGTCGAGGTCCTTGTCTTCATATCTGTGCTTTCAGTAATTGCAAAGACATTGTATATGCATGTGGGGGAGGCAAAAAGGCGGAATTGGGCAGTACCCACTCTTCCAGCTAGTAGCAAGCCGACAGGCAAGCACATGCAGTTGGTGGATTTGATACCCTATTGGAATGACCCAACAGAGGAGAAAGCTGAGCCCAATACAGTAGACATGGAGTCCATGTTTTTGCTGACAGGGCCAAATGGTGGAGGCAAGTCCAGCATGTTGCGCTCTGTCTGTGCTGCTGCACTCCTGGCAATGTGTGGCTTGATGGTGCCAGCTCGTGAAGCCTCAGTTCCACAGCTGGATGCTATCATGTTGCGTATGATGTCCACAGACAGTCCTGCAGATAGCAAGAGCTCCTTCCAAATGGTTTGTCCAATTCACTACACACCCACCTCTGTTCGATCTACAAGCTTATGGCACCACTATAGCTTGCTTGCTGCTGTAGGAGAATTTGGAACATGCAATGTTGTTTTGGTCCTAAAAGTTGGAAGTTTTAGAGTGCTGAAGTACTGCGTTCTTTGGATCCAGGAAATGTCTGAGGTCCGGACGATTCTTGCAGAAGCCACCGACAGAAGCTTGGTTCTGGTGGATGAGGTTTGCAGGGGGACAGATGTGGAGAAGGGCTCCTTTATTGCTGCCAGTGTTGTTGAAGCACTGGATTATATTTGCTGCATTGGGATCCTCTCAACACATCTCCACAACCTGTTGGACATGGAGCTACAAACTAATGGAAAGAAGGGGTTCCTGAGCCGGTTGTGCAGAGGGCAGAAGAACTTTGCATGGCACGAAGGCGGGCAATTTGGTCCATGGCCAGTGGTCTAGCTGATGCCACTGTGGGTGGGAAGAAGGCATCTGAAAATTCTTCTGAGGACAGGTAATTAAGCATGGAACCAGAGATATTAGACCAAGCAAATGCCAGTGTCAATACTGCGCAACTGGGTAGATCACGGATGTTGGGTCACAATGTCAGTATTCCCATGCCCGTAGTGTGGTGACCTTTCAGGGAGTCTGCAGAAAAACTACATGCTGCCCATCTTAGGATCTCTGATGTAGGTTCAAAAGATCTGGACATCTTTAATGTTGGGATTGCTTATGGGCCACAGCTTTGAAAGTGGTCCTAGTTTACAAAATGCCATTGCTTTGCAGAGTAACAACCTTGCATGATTCCAATTTTGCAGAGGCTATGGAAAAATTGGAGAAATGTTTATGGTAGATCATTTACATGATACTGCTACTTAATTTATGAATGGGGTGGGGATAGTGTGATCTTCAGGATGACCGCTGAAAGATTGTTTTTGCTGATTGCACGATTCATTATCAACTGGAAGCAAGATTTCAGTAAATTGTGATCACGAAGGTTGGCCCTCTCAATGAAGCAAGGTTTCAAGTTGAATCTTGGCACAAAACCTTCGTGCTTAAGCATGTGCAGTTAAAATCATGCACTGATGTTGATTGTATTTTTGGGTGGTTTGGTGCACTCAAAGTTTGGGTATCTATGTGTCCAACTCATGTTATTTTTGTTCGGGATGTAGATTCCAGATGTTGTTGGAATCTACAACTGTTGATGTTAACATGATTACTTATACCCTTTTTTGAAGTGTTGGGTATGTTTAGCGATTGTAGTTTATGGGTTACAAAGTAGCGCATAGTTTGGAGGGATAGTTTCTCCGCTTAACCACTGGTTGGATCCATTTGTTTGAGCAGAACCATTTTTCTTCTGAGGAAGATATTCAGTTCGTGAAATAGAGGAGTGGGACATTTCTCTGACTTCTGTAGCATGTCTTAGATGGCTGCTTGTTGCAAGGAAAGAGAAGAAGCCAGAATGAAGTTGGCATACAATGGAAATCTTTGTTTTTGCATCTATTGATGGATCACATTTGCTTCTTCTTCAAGTTCTTGTTGAGGCCAGGTTCTTTTGAGCATTGGAATTAAGTTACTTTATGTGTAGGGTAAAGACCAATGATGGGGGCACTCCCAGAACAACAGGCCTGGGATGAGGGGGTAGAGGAGCTTGGCCCTGCATTTTGGGAATGTCTTCCACATTTGGGCTTTACCTAAAGCACAAGGTGACACTTGACATGAACCTACATACATCCATGATGAGGCATAGGAGAGGGAGAGTTCTTAAGCTGCCTCCTTGAGAGTGGGAGGATCTTACACCTGTAAGTTGTCCCACTCTTGAGGAGTAGGCATAACATCATGGATATAAGGTGCCCTCCAATACATTAGGAAATTTCTCTGAGTGCATTATAATCCCATACGCCCAAGGTGTGACTGTCAGAAGGTGGCTTGCTCTTTACGAGTATAGATGACGACATTTCTGCAAATAAGCTTTTGTGGCATAGTTTTTTAAACTCCAAATTTCTAAGAGGGGACAAGGTTGTTTATGTTGCTGTAATAAAAAACATCAAAGTGTGGAACAGTTGGGCAGACTGTGGAATGGGTTCCTCCATTCAGAAAACCTCAAAATTCTCATAAGTATTGCACTTCATACAGCGACAACAATTGAAAAGAAGGCCAACTTGGGTACCTTTCCCTCATTCAAATCTGAAGTTAGCATTGGCTTTGGATTGATGAACATAAAATCTTTTGCACAAAATCTTTATTTCTGCTTGAGTTTCAATCAAATGGGGACAGGCAGATGGTCTTGATCATCTACTACAAAAGTAGGCATGTAATTACTTCACTTCAAGCCATAACTAACTATTTTTTACAACACTCCATGAGAATTTCCTACTGTATTTGTAGAGCACCTAATATCAGTGAATGATGTCCCTCCTAGAAAAGAGGATGGATGCAGGTCTACTCCTTAAGAGTAGGAAGGTCTACACCTAAAAGATGCTTCCCACTCTTAAAGAGTAGGCATAAGAACCATCCATCTTCAACCTCATGATCTAATTAAGGTGCTTTCACACTTAGTGTTAAAGGACTCTAGTGTTAAGTCCATTAACACCATTTGAGCCATTTAAGACTTAAAACTTACATATCATGAAGATTTTATGTTAAACTAACATTCATTTAATATTAAGCTATTGCCCATTTAACATCGGGTGCCACCTAGGATGCCACCTAGGTTTTCATTTAACATTGATTTAACATCAAGTGTGAATGCACCATTATGAGTATGCTTAGGTTCATGATAACATCCGTTGTATGGTTTATGATGGGTAAAGCCCACCACAGGTGAAGGACATTTCCAAAATGCAGGTGTGCACTTGGCAATCATCTCATCCTAGTCTCTTTTTTAGGGTTTTGTGTTTCTACACCATGCAGTGACCTGAGGCCGGGGCATTACCCTAATTACACCGAATGGCTTCTGTGTTCCTAGGCATCATATGATGTCAACAGGGTTTTGAACCTTGTCGTGCATTTTATTCTACCACCTTCACAAATATCATTAATATTGCAAGCATCAAGTAGAGACATCCACATTGGATTTGTAGGACATTTGTATCTATGTATTATAAATTGCACAATCCCATGAAGATTGACACACAAAGTCTATAATAAATCACCCATAGTCATTGGGACCACCAATGAGGATTGCACATTGTTATTAGCCTAGTTACAAATTGTGTTTTGAATAGACATTTCTTCCAACTAGGGTAGAGAGGCTGGTCATAGTACACTTAAGAACACAAAAGGCTCTTGGCGATCTCATGAGACTCTGGTTGGATCTGAGGTCCAAAGATGGATTGTAGAGGAGATCTGGGTGCACTTAGTGTGTTTTAGATTTGCCCAATTTGGACTTAAAATGCAAAAATATGGGCTCTGGAATGTTTCTGATTTAACATTGTTTGCAACTCTTATCTTATTTGCTCTTTGCCAGCCTAGCCAATACGATCTCAAAAATGTTGATGAAAGATTTCAAATTATTTTTCTCATAGTTTGGAAGCTTTGACATGCTTGTAAAATTTTGCTTGTGAACTTGAAAGATAAGATTGTGAATCCAAACTTTGCATCATAACCTTGTGTTGGTGAGCAAGTTATTTTTAATGGGAATAGGATGTGTTTGAATTTGGGGGAAATTGAAAACTCTTCCCTTATTAATGTGTAGTTATTATTCTTTTATTGGATTCTTGTAAATCCTAATTCTTGTTTATGGGCAGTTATGTGCTATTTAACATGACCTTTGCACCTCATCACCAAACTAGTTATGTTTAATTTAGTGTGCAATCCAATTGCGTTTCATCAAACATTGGTTCCCACCCCAAACTTGGGGTCAATGTAAAATTGGGTCATTTTTTTCACATAATTAAACATTTAAAGTAACCCTCATGTGCCTCTCTCCTCTCACATAATAAAAATCATCTCATGACCCCTCACCATACTAATATCATGTAAAACTATTCAAATTTTTTACAAATCTGCCCACCTAAACTCCTAATACCAAACACTAAAATTTGATGGCTGGTCACCAATATGAAAAACCCTAAAACACTTTTTTTTTCAATCAAAGGTTTGATAATGAGATAACACCCATGAGATTTTTTTTGTTCTTACACAGGCCAGCACACCTTCTTCAATGTCCTTTTTTTCCTTTTCTTTCTAGATTCCCAAATTTCCCAACCCCTTAATTTGCATTTTCTTCTATTTGTATGCCTTACTAGTAGTACCTTGGAAGTTGGCATCTTCAACACTAATTAAATTATTTACAAAAATGTTGAAATTTTCAACAACCTTAATTTTCAAAGAAATTTTTTTTTGTAAAAGAAAATTGAAAGTCTATAGGAATTTTATTTTTTTTGGAAATGAAATCTTCAAATTTAATTAATTATTTGACAGGCATGTGTTGAAGCAGCCCTTGTAAAGGGGTGATAATTCCCCATTGTATCATATGACCTAATTTGTGAAGGCTACCCTTTTCAACATAACCCATTCCAGTCAGAATCTCCACACTCTGATTAGCTGTCTGGTTGCAAGTTACAACCCATAGCCTAGTGGATCCCATGAACATGGTAGGTAGCTAAATAGCAAGAGGGTGATGATGAGGAAGTTGAACAGACTCTCTCTCTCTCTCTCTCTTTGTAACTTAAGTGCAGAAAGATCTCAAAGTCTGTACGTACCAAAACGGCGCCCACAAGGAGCATTGATTGCAGCAGCCCAGTTATGGTATCCTTTAAAGCTTGGATAATTCCTTTTATTACTGGGCACTGGCATTGTGTCTTTATGGTGGATGGTTCTCTGGGATGTGGGAAAACTGGACTAAAGGATGATGGCTAGGGATATGGGGTTTGCAGGAGTTGGGGTGGGCACCTGTGCTATCATCAGCAAAGAGGGTTGTGTGGTACAGTCTTGGGTCAATGGCATTGGGCTCATTGCTGGTTGCCATCATTGAGATGATCCGCTTCATAATCGAGTTTATCCGCAAGAGGCTGAAACTGTTGGAATTGGCACCTGGTGGCTGCTGTCTATCCCTTCTCTTTTGCTGTGCTCAGTGCTGCTTGGGTTGCATTGAGTGGATTGTCAAATTTATCAACCAAAATGCATATATTGTGGTACTTGTCTCTACTTACCCTGTGTATTCTGATTTGTGGAAGATGTGAGTTTTGAAGAGACTACAAGGAGAGACAGATGTTAAATTATCCATGAGTTTGCCCCGTTTTTTAAAGCTGGAGCTCATGCATAAAATTTCCATGCAGATTGCCACCTCAGGAAAGGGATTTTGCAGAGCAGCAGGGAAAGCATCAGCATTGATAGTGAGCAACGTGCTGAAGGTTGCAGCTGTGAACATCCTTGGTGACCTGATACTCTATTTCTGGGCAAAGTTTGTGTCAGCTTGGTCTGTGCATTATTTGCCTTCCTCATGCTTGAAACTCATAAGTACAAGTCTGGCAACAGCCAAGTCTCATCACCGCTTTTTCCTGTCCTGGTCAGTAACTACCCAATTCCCCCACCACTAATGCATACAACTCTGAACCCAGTTTGGCCATTATGAAGGTGACCTGATTCTTTTACAAGGTGCACACTGGAAAGAAAAGTGACAGCTTTGGAGCTTGGACTTGGGTGTACATGTGTAGTTTTGCTGGGGAGTAGGCTACATCACTGCCGGCCATTTCTTTGCAGTTGTGGAAATGGCAATTGACACAATTCTGTTATCCTTCTGCATAGATGCAGATGAGCACAATGGCACTGCCATGTTTGCACCTCCTTTTGCTCATAGATACTTTGAGATCCCATGCCCAGTACCAAGAGGCAGCTGAGGCAGAGCATGCTTTGTGAAAACAGAAAAAGGCTGCTCAGGGGAAATAACTGTGTTAGTTCTGCATCCCATAGTGTCGCAAGCTCTAGCTAAATTGCTAGGAGTTTTTGGGTCCATTGTGTAGCAGTGTAACTTAGAGTAGATATGGTATTGAAATTTTTTGGTTTGGCATCAGTCATCAGAGGGGGATACAGGAGAAGAAGCATCAGAGAAAAACCTGGAAAGTGTCCTCTTCAGAAATTAAACACGAGCAATGCAAAACTGAGTCATGATAGCATCCAAGAGGCATATCTAATGAAAAAATTAGTCATTATCATTGTTTCAGCTGAAACAGGCTGAAGATACAGGTTCAACTTGCCATTTAATTTCACTTTCAAGCTACAAATGAGCCATCTAGGTGTGTGGCATAGAGAGGATAAGAGCGTGGATCCCCTAAACAGTTCAGTCTGTCTTCCAAGCATAACTTCTCAAGTGTTGTACAAAGAGTTGCAGGAAAAAAAGTATTAACAGTTACTGACACTGAATATACACAAGTAGATAAGAATGAAAACAAAATGCAATGCAAAAGTGACCAAATCTTGTAACTTTGTTTGTCAAGTGAAGGAGCTTCTGAGGAAAAAAGGACTCCTTTTCATAGTGATAATTCAGAATCATCTATGTTTTAAGAAGGTGAAGAAAATGCAAAGGCAACATGGATTCTTTGCCCTGTTTAGAATGTGGTTGGCCAGGAATCATGAAAGCTAAAAACATTTTGTTGTTACTTACAAAAAGGTACACCACATGGAATGACTTCTTGTTCTCATAGTATTTAGACCATCATCTAAAGTTCTGCTTGTTTAGTGGTTGGTTTGGACAACACTTGAGAAATCCATGGCTGAACCACAATACAAACCCTGAAATAGTATGTACATGAATCTGAAACACCTGCAAACACTGTTTGTCCTTGGAATTTCCGTAATTATATAATATAGTACAGCCCCATGTGCTCAGAGAGCTCTGCTTATGGCAGCTTATACACAAAATCTGAATTTGGGCATGACATGCACAGCCACCTGCTTGGCTTCTACAATTGCCTTGGAGAGCATCCTGCAAAATCCAATTGCCAAGCTACCAGTCATCACCCTTCATTTCTAACAAGACTCACCCACAGAATGTAGGGGAATTTTGTGAAAGTCCTTGTTTCCTTGGAAAAGAACAAGTGCCTTAATCAAAAGGATTGAGGCAACATTATGGTGGTTCGCTCACTTGGTAGGTTGTTAGTAGGTAGGTAGTAAAAATAGCCTTTATCTATGTATAAACCATAGATCTACTTACTTAGTAGTTAGCTATTTTCCTACTTATCTACCTATTTATGAGACCTATTTCTTACAGAATTGGGTTACCATGGTGAAACCAAATGTTAACTCAGTTGAGGTTCATCCACAACTGAGTAATAACGGGCATCCAGTGGATGGTGCGCTGGTGGGACTTTGGTTTGCCGACTTTGGTTTGCCGAATTTGGTTTGTCGTGTTGCGTGCGTGCAGAAATCGTGGGCAGCAGACTAACCATAGGATCCATGGAAATCTAACTATTGCTATCATCCACAATTACAAAATGGACATAAACAACAAAAGCTGTTTTGCAAGAATGCTAAAGCCACCAACAAATCCACTTCATAACTCAGCAACTTCTTAAGTGTGCCCATAACTTGTCATATTTGGGCAACACTTTTCTTATCTTTCCCCACAACTTGACAATGTAACAAATAGATGCTTTGATTTTTTAATGACACATAAACAACATTGAATTATTCATTTTCAAGATTTTGAAACTGAGATCACAAAACATCAACTTAATAATCTAAATGCAAAAATCTTGTATAGACATTCTAGTTGGATGAACTACACAAGTGCTTGTTGTCCATTTTTCATTGGTGCTTTGCATTTGAATGTTTATGTATGTGAATGTTAGATGAAAGGCAACTTTCCACAACTTAATAATGCAACAAATAAATGCTTTGATTCCCCAATGAAAAATCTAACATGAAAATTTCAGTTTCAAGAGTTGAGTTTAATAGATCATAAAACATCTATAAATTGATTTAATTATATATCTTATACACATGTTCTAGCTAGGTTAGTAAAGGATAGAAGTGTGAAAGATTGGCCTATAGTAGCAGTGGCAAAACACACATTTTCGAGTATTAAATCGATAATTAGAATTCCTTCTAGAGTTTGCACTTTTCACAAATTAGAACTAAAGTTGTTGATATCCCCTAGAATGTGATATAACTTGCGGTAAGCATCCGTTCTAGTATAAATTTCAACTCCATCATTAGTCTCTCAAACTTGCATCAACACAAAATTTGAAAACTTCCATAATATTTCCATGGTGTATGGGTTTGCCTCTAGACACACACACTAGCAAATCTAGCAACATAATTTCAACACTTAGCAAAGAAAGGGAGCACTGTGGGGTCAAGAGTGTAATTGGAATGGTGAGGTTAAAAGTTGAAATATGCCCTGATTCCTATTGATCACTTTGTGTGTGCTTACAAGTTGCATTTACTAACTCCTAATGAATTGCCACCAACAACAATAGAAGAATCCCCGGAAATTTTATAGATTACTTTTCAACGCACCTTTAGGTACCAGACAACTTAAATAAATAAAGAATTGTGAATTTTATTTTTTCTTTCTATTGGGTACCCTCACTGGCCCTAAGATTCCCAGTTTAGGTGCCAGCTTGTCAAGGTAACTTCCACCTGTCAGAACTTACACACCAGCCTGTTCGAAAATTTGGGACTTAAATGCCAGTATACAAGTCCTGGAGTACAATGTTTACTTTTGAGAACGTATTTACTAGACAATCAGTTTGTCAGTAAAGCTATGTTTGGCATTGAATCCTTTGCAGCTCCTCGTGATTTGCTTTGAATGGAAAGTAATGGGAAGTGGGAGGATCATTTATTTTCAAGTGTCGGACTTGCTCGCTCTCTTCTAGGAAGAGGTATTTGCATTACAGCTTTCGGTTCAAGAAACAACACCCATATGCATTTCCCCGACATGTTGTTCCAAGTAGAACTCGTTTAAATTAGATCGCAGTGTTGTATACCTTTACATTCAATCTTTGCTCTTCAGAAATCAATTTTTTGACGACTCGACCCAAGCTTTTGTCAATTTTTTCTCTTGTACCTCACAAGAAATATTGTGCGTGCGATCGAGCCTGGAGAGACACACTGTCCAGACCAGCCGCTAGTCTACGAGAAATCATTTGAGTTTGGCATGTAGAAAGAAGCTTACAAACTCACAGTACGCCCTCGCAGCTCCAAGCTCCCCAATCTGAATTTCGGTAAGACGAGTACTTCAAAATGATATTTTGTACTGCCTGGATTGAGTTTTGCAGGATTACTGTCAGTATTTGAGTCCGGCTCCGTGAATTTCATCTTGTCTTCTTCATTTCTGTGAATCTTTTAATCTTATATTCTTTTGTCCTCGTCCTGGCGCTCAGGCGGGTCGTAATGGAAGCGACGTTGGAGTGGCAACGCAGATTGAGGGAGCTTATTCCAAACGCGGCAGAGAGAGGTGCTCTAAGGCCAATGCGGGTCGTAATGGAAGCGACGTTGGAGTGGCAACGCAGATTGAGGGAGCTTATCCCAAACGCGGCAGAGAGAGGTGCTCTAAGGCCAATGCTACGGATGCGTCCCGAGGAAGTACTTTCAATTTCCGATGATGATGATGATGATGCGGTGCGAGCCTCTCTCCAACAGATACGCAGAGAAGCCACACTTTGCGAAACTGTGATTTCAATGTTACAATCATTGGTTCCGTGTTTGCCAAGCTGTTTTTCCGGGGGACGGACCCCGGAACCGACCCCTTTAGACCTGCTTCCCCCCTCCAGCAGGTGTGTGTTCGATCTCTCCGAACCTGATAACCTTCGGCAGATTCTGCTTCATGCTAGATATATTTATTCTTCATCTCTCTTCGTTCTTCCAGTTTATATGTAGCTGATCTTATCTTATGGAGTTTACTGCCTGGATTGAGTTTTGCAGGATTACTGTCAGTATTTGAGTCCGGCTCCGTGAATTTCATCTTGTCTTCTTCATTTCTGTGAATCTTTTCATCTTATATTCTTTTGTCCTCGTCTCCTGGCGCTCAGGCAGGTCGGAATGGAAGCGACGTCGGTATGGCAACGCAGATTGGGGGAGCTTATCCCAAACGCGGAAAAGAGAGGTGAACTAAAGGTAATTTTGCTAAATATGCCTCACGAGAACGTACTTTCAATTTTCGCTGATAATGATGATGCGGTGGGAGCCTCTCTCGAACATCTACACAGAGAAGACACAGTATCCAGATCCGAAATTGCGGTTTCAAGGATACAATCATTGGTTCCGTGTTTGCCAAGCTGTTTTTCCGGGGGACGGACCCCTGAACCGACCCCTTTACAGCTGCTTCCCCCTCCAGCAGGTGTGTGTTCGATCTCTCCGAACCTGATAACTTTCAGCAGATTCTGCTTCATGCTAGATATATTTATTCTTCATCTCTCTTCGTTCTTGTTTTTAGTCTTCCCCTGTTCTTTTCCCTTTCTGTCTTTCTTTGTTTCTTTGTCTGGTCTTCGTTGTGGGGTCTGTTGCTAGCCAGTAGTATGGCTGAGTCTTCCCGTTGCTTCCGGAATTGCAGCAGAAACTCAGTTCGCAGGCTGGTGCTTGGCACTGTCCTTTACCCACTGTAGGGAGCTGATGAAGTCAGTGGGGAAGTTGTGATAGTTAAGTCACTATCATACATGCTACTGTTGATGGTCCCTGAACAGGTGTGAGACTGGCACTTTCGTTCATACCGCTGTGTGTTTTTCGTGTTTTGTTTTGTTCTGTATCTCCCCTTTGACTGGTCCTTTCTGTGGCTTCCTGAAGAAGTGTTAACCTTGCTGTTTTCTTCTTTATCGTGAGAATGGAGATTTCTCTATTCTTATGAAAGATATTCACCTCTCTTCGTTCTTCCAGTTTATATGTAGCTGATCTTATCTTGTGGATTTTGAACGGCACCTTAATCTTAGATTCCTGGGACGTCGTTGCAGTCGCCGAACCTCGTGAGCACGTCAGTAGATGGCATGAATGGTTTTTGCAATTGTATGGTTACATGAGGAGGGCAGTGGAACTCTTCTGTGAGGCAGCGTCGTCAGCTTTTAACGCCGTCACGAGTGCAGTGAGGTCGTTCAGGGAGTTATTATCGACTTTCTTCCAACAACTCCAGCGTACGACGGAATCGGTGTTTTCATACCTTCAATCTCTTCTCCCCACCCTGGAGAGGATAGTAACGGCAATTTTGGGAATCCAGACCGCTTATTATACTCATGCTCACCACGACTAGTGATGTACCAAGCTAGTTTTGATGTTAAGGTGCAAGCGCTACAATAAAATTGCTACTGACTAAAGATGTATCGGTACCTATCAGTTTTTTTTGTTTTGTTTTTCCCCTTGAATCTCAGCACTGCCAAAAAAAAAAAACTCCCCAGAATTGTACTAGAACTTGTTTTGCGGAATAAAATTGCAAAACTCGCCATATTTTGAGAGAAAAAAAATCATATATTGCCATATTTAGACAATGAGTCAGAACAAGGCAGGAATCTATATATATATACAATTTGAAAAAAATCTACTTTACTGTCTGACTTGTAGCTAAATGTGGTTGATTCCTCTTGTGGCCGATCACCAGTCCACCTACTTGACAAAATTGAAGAAGAAAAAAGAAAAAGAACACCCCTGGGAGCAATGGAGTAAATCTTTGAAATAAGTTGAAGTTTAAATCATTTGCCTCCACTTGCTTTTGCTTCTACAGATTTAACTACTAAAATACTTAGTCTTTGAAGCTGGTTTTTAAGATGATTAGGTGTTTTTTTAACCTAGGTGTGTTTGAAGATCACCTATGGCTGTCCACAAGAGGCAAGCTACTCTTGATGTTAAGGTGTTATCATAGACTCAAGTGAATGCGTAGTCCTTGCCAAAGGTATGTATGGCTCAATAAAAAATCTCATAGGGGGAAAATGGTTCCTTTACACATTCAAAGTTGGTTCTTGTTGATTATGTTCTGTGGATTTAAAGCTATGGTTATGGAAGCACTTGGGTTTTTGTGGGGCGGCTGTCTATACCTAGTTTGCAGAACTTCCAAATTTTTGACATCATCTTTTATGATTGCATTGGACTAATATGTCATGCTCCTTTCTTGGTTTGGGTGGGTTGCAGTTGTTGGGGATTTGAAGGGTTTTGCATAACATACGAGTCATGTCCACGACACATGTGGCCCATTCATGGGCATTGCCCAAATCTAGTGATTTCAATTCTGGACCTTGGTTTGGGGGTCCTGTTCAAAGTAGAGCTAGATCTACTGGAGATGACACCCCATTTTGTCAGTTTAATTTAGTTGCTGGTGCAGGCTATGGCAACATTGGGAACAAGAATTGTGGGAGTGCTGGACAACAGTTTCTAGGAAGTTCATGGACTCAAAATCAGTTGCGGGAAAATTGCTTCTCACGATTGCATGCTATTGCTTTGAAAAATCTCACCATAAAATTGCAAGTCAGAAATTGTGTTGCTTGAAAGTGGAAAATGTAAAAACTGAGACAAAAGCAAGAAAAGTTGTGGAGCAGCAGCCCAAGGTGCCTCAGGGCCAAATGGTGGAGGCAAATCCAGCATGTTCTGCTCTGTCTGTGCTGCTGCACTCCTGGCAATGTGTGGCTTGATGGTGCCAGCTTGTGAAGCCTCGGTTCCACAGCTGGATGCTATCATGTTGCGTATGATGTCCACACAGTCCTGCAGATAGCAAGAGCTCCTACCAAATGGTTTGTCCAATTCACTACACACCCACCTCTGTTCAATCTACAAGCTTATGGCACCACTATAGCTTGCTTGCTGCTGTAGGAGAATTTGGAACATGCAATGTTGTTTTGGTCCTGAAAGTTGGAAGTTTTAAGAGTGCTGAAGTACTGCGTTCTTTGGATCCAGGAAATGTCTGAGGTCAGGACGATTCTTGCAGAAGCCACTGACAGAAGCTTGGTTCTGGTGGATGAGATTTGCAGGGACACAGATGTGGAGAAGGGCTCCTTTATTGCTGCCAGTGTTGTTGAAGCACTGGATCATATCGGCTGCATTGGTATCCTCTCAACACATCTCCACAACCTGTTGGACATGGAGCTACAAACTATTAATGTTGTACTTAAGGCTATGGGGACAAAGGGTAATGGGTGGGTAGAGCCCACCTGGAAACTGGATTATGGTGCTTGTGGAGAGAGCTTGGCATTTGATGTGGCAAGGAAAGAAGGGGTTCCTGAGCCAGTTGTGCAGAGGGTGGAAGAACTTTGTATGGCACAAAGGCGGGCAATTTGGTCCATGGCCAGTGGTCTAGATGATGCCACTGTGGGTGGGAAGAAGGCATCTGAAAATTCTTCTGAGGAGAGGTAATTAAGCATGGAACCAGAGATATTAGACCAAGCAAATGCCAGATTTTTTGTCAATACTGCACAACTGGGTAGATCACGGATGTTGGGTCACAATGTCAGTATTCCCATGCCCGTAGTGTAATGACCTTTCAGAGAGTCTGCAGAAAACTACATGCTACCCATCTTAAGATCTCTGATGTAGGTTCAAAAGATCTGGATATCTTTAATGGTGGGATTGCTTATGGAATGGCCACAGCTTTGAAAGTGGTCCTAGTTTACAAAATGCCATTGCTTTGCAGAGTAACAACCTTGCATGATTCCAATTTTGCAGAGGCTCATGGAAAAATTGGAGAAATGTTTATGGTAGATCATTTACATGATACTGCTGCTTAATTTATGAATGGGTTTGGGGATGGTGTGATCTTCAGGATGACTGCTGAAAGATTGTTTTTGCTCATTGCACAATTCATTATCAACTGGAAGAAAGATTTCAGTAAATTGTGATCACGAAGGTTGGCCCTCTCAATGAAGCGAGGTTTTAAGTTGAATTCTGGCACAAGACCTTCGTGCTTAAGCATGTGCAGTTGAAATCATGCACTGATGTTGATTGTATTTTTGGGTGGTTTGGTGCACTCAAAGTTTGGGTATCTATTTACCCTGATATGTCCAACTCATGTTATTTTTGTTCTGGATGTGGATTCCAGATGTTGTTGGAATCTGCAACTGTTGATGTTAACACGATTACTTATACCCTTTTTTGAAGTGTTGGGTATGTTTAGCGATTGTAGTTTACGGGTTACAAAGTAGCACATAGTTTGGAGGGATAGTTTTTCCAACAAACCACTTGTTGGATCCATTTGTTTGAGCAGAACCATTTTTCTTCTGAGGAAGAAATTCAGTTTGTGAAATAGAGGAATGGGACATTTTTCTGACTTCTGTAGCATGTCTTACATGGCTGCTCGTTGCAAGGAAAGAGAAGAAGCCAGAATGAAGTTGTCATACAATGGAAATCTTTGTTTTTGCATCTATTGATGGGTCACATTTGCTTCTTCTTCAAGTTCTTGTCTAGGCCAGGTTCTTTTGAGCATTGGAATTAAGGTATTTTATGTGTAGGGTAAAGACCAATGATGGGGGCATTCCCAGAACAACAGGCCTGGGATGAGGGGGTAGAGGGGTCTGGCCCTGCATTTTGGGAATGTCTTCCACATTTGGGCTTCACCTAAAGCACAAGGTGATGTGTAATATAAACCTACATACATCCATGATGAGGCATAGGAGAGGGATAGTTCTTAAGTTGCCTCCTTGAGAGTGGGAGGATCTTACACCTGTAAGTTGTCCCACTCTTGAGGAGTAGGCATAACATCATGGATATAAGGTGCCCTCCAAATACATTAGGAAATTTCTGTGAGTGCATTACAATCCCATACACACAAGGTGTGACTGTCAGAAGGTGACTTGCTGTTTACGAGTGTAGACAATGACATTTCTGCCAATAAGCTTTTGTGGCATAGTTCTTTAAACTCCAAATTTCTAAGAGGGGACAAGGTTGTTTATGTTGCTGTGATAAAAAAAACATCAAAGTGTGGAATAGTTAGGCAGACTGTGGAATGGGTTCCTCCATTCAGAAAACCTCAAAATTCTCATAAGTATTCCACTTCATACGGTGACAACAATTGAAGAGAAGGCCAACTTAGGTAGGTTTCCCTGATTCAAATCTGAAGTTAGCATTGGCTTTGGATTGATGAACATAAAATCTTTAGAAAAAATTCTTTATTTCTGCTTGAGTTTCAATCAAATGGGGACAGGCATCTGGTCTTGATCATCTACCACAAAAGTAGGCATGTAATTACTTCACATCAAGCCATAACTAACTATTTTGTACAACACTTCATGAGAATCATATGATGTCAACAGGGTTTTGAACCTTGTCGCGCATTTCATTCTACCACCTTCACAAACATCATTAATATTGCAAGCATCAAGTAGAGATGTCCACATTGGATTTGTAGGACATTCGTATCTACGTATTATAGATTGAACAATCCCATGAAGATTGACACACAAATCTATAATAAATCACCCAGAGTAATTGGGACCACCAATGAGCATCACACATTATTAGCCTAGTTACAAATTGTGTTTTGAATAGACATTTCTTCCAACTATCAATCCACATGTTGTGACAATATTTTGATGTTTCACATAACATCATCTTAATAAGACTTGAAAGGGCAAGGAATGCACCCATGGACCATCAACAACCCTTCAACGGTCTGCAATTCTTTCTTTGCATTACTTCTTCGTGAATTTTGAGATGTAGCTTTGGAGCTGCTAGTAGTGTGGTCGATCAAAGGCTCTGTGATTTGCTTGTTTGTTCTAATTGCAGCTGAAAACAATACAATACAAGATCAATCTGCAATGCCAGAAAATTCTGCTTGATTCTGTTTGCACTTGTAGATCGCAGCTGCTCAGTTGGGTCTTCACACACGCAGTCGATTCGGAACTAGATCCCTTGCTTTCTTCTTCAACCTGAACCCACTCACTGTAGGGACTTTTGAGGCGGATTTCTCCAGATCAAGTGGAATGTCTCGACCCTATGATGGGAATTGGCAACTGTAAGTCTCAATTCCATCAGTTTTCACAAGAGAAAAAAAAATTGGATCAGAAGGAATATCGGATTCTGGATTCACCTCATTTCCAGCTGGTGTGGAGAAAATCCTACTAAGCTGTGAATCTGGAAAACACGATCAGTAGTAGCTGCTGCTTGAACCACAGTGAGATCCAGAAAGCAGAGGAGACCGGGGTTTAGATGAGGAAGCAGAAGCATGAGGGTCCAACAGGGGCAATTGTGTCATGTACCCCTGTATATGGAAGCCCAGTGAATGGAAGCCCTGCTGCTACAAAACCCTATGTGGGACCTCCAGCATATGCACCTGGCCGGGAGCTTGTTCCATTTGCACCTCCATATGACAACAATTCAGCAGCACCTCCTCCGGCATATGCATTTGCAGCATCATCTTCTCCAGCACTCGTTGATGAGGAAGTAGGACATCCAGGACAAAAACCCCGAATCAAACAGAACCGCAAATGCCGGGACATTGTCTTTCTCCTTCTGTTTCTGGCTTTCGAAATTGGCTTCATCATTGAGAGCAGCTTTGGGTTGAACAAGGGAGACCCCCGCAGGTAAGTTTAATTTCCCCTGGGTTTTCTAAGCTCTGTAGCTTGTTAAGTTCAACCTCTTCCTTCACAAAATTCAGACCCAAATCTTCTTCATGATGATGATGCTTCCATACTGTTAAAGGTTAAGGGTTTTTCAACATTGCTGTAATGGGCTTAAGGGCTTGTGGGAGGTGGTGGTGAGGAGATGATTGATAAAAATCACATGTGCAAATTGTGTGCTGGCAGACTTATGTATGGATTTGACTACTTAGGTGACACGAGTGGTAACAAAAAGGGGTCAGTGAATCTGGAATCCTACAATGTGCGGTACTGGAAAAATCCAAATCAAATGAGTGGTGTGCTGTCTGATCCATTCAACCTTGCAGACACCCGCAGTATCTGTCTTCTGGATTGCCCAACTCCAAGCACCACTAATTACTTGACTTGGGTCTGTGACTATCCTCAAGGTCCAATCAATCTGACCATGGATGATTGGGCTGGGCACAACTATGACTATTATGATCTTTTATCTCCTGCTCAAAAAAGTTCCTCCATAAACCTCACAGGTCCTTGCTACCCAGTTCTTTTCCAGAGCACAAACTGTAAGACATCTCTGACTTCAATTTGCTTGTCCCTTAATTTCCCTTGTTATTTAAGAGATGGCATTGTCAGGTTCCAGTAATTTCTCCAAACGGCATAAGAAACAATCTGATTAGATTAGATCTCAGGCTAAATGATCCAGAATGGGATCGTAATGACCTAAGTTTCATATAATTATTCTATGCAAGTGTTCTGTGTTGCAGTGTGTGCCTTGTCTACCACTTGATTGGACCCATGATATTGAGGATCAATTGCATTTTGCCAGAAGTAACTATCTTAGAATTTAGGGTTAACTGGGCTGCTTGCTGATGCATGGGAACCAGTCTTTTGGAGTTGTGAGCTACAAGCATCTCCAGTAAATGAGACACTTACTCTGTGGACTGATATGGGTGGAGTGAGCATCAATTCAGGTGATGTGATTGTCCAAGCGGTCCACAAAGCACTGTCTGAACCCACTGGAGTCATTAAGGTCTGTCTAATCTGGCCTCCTGTTTACACCTCCCACAGTTTTTGTACTACATGGTCAAGCTTTGAGTCATCTGAAATATGGTCATGTTTTGTCATTCTAGGAGCCAGCATTCATGTTTTTGACAATAGTTTGTGCAAAATACAGAGGTACATAGCAGACTTGGGAAGAGCATGGCCTGTTTTGGTGGTATGTGGGGGCATAGTGCCCCTTCTACTGTCAATTACATGGCTCATTCTAGTGTGCTACTTTGCAGGTCTAATTACATGGCTTACTATTATTCTCCTGGATGTGGTTGCACTTTTTGTCACACTCTTCTTCTATGTCAAGGGTATATATGACTTAAACCATAATAAGATTTCCTACACCCTTTTGGTATTGAGTTGAACACACAGGTCTATTCTCGCAATTTTGTCATATGCAACTTCTGATCACATAGACTGGCACACAGATCTAATGGGTTAATGGGATTTTGTATGAGCAGCTGGATGGATTGGTAGAGATGCAATTACAGCTGTGATTGGGTCTGGTGCCAGCAAGGCCTTTTCAGCTTCTACAAGTGTGAGTACTTTGTACTTTGCAGATGATCTCTGAAGATGCCTCCTAAGGCCAGTCATTGTGTGTACTTTGCACCACTCTTTTTGTACATATTTGGTTGTGATTAGCAGATCTGTTATACTTCTGGATGCTTGTGCAATGGGTCTCTGGGTCTCTTCTGATTATGTTTATTATTTTCTCTGAGCAGATTGGCTATGGAAGGGCTGCTCTTTAATCCAGTACGGTACAAGCTTTCAAGATTCCAAATGGCATGAGATTTACATGGATTTTAATTTCAGAGTTTTGGGTCTACAGGAACAAAACCATCTGAAGGTTGTGGCAGTTATTATGACAATAGTGCTGGTTGTGGTGCTGCTTATCACTCTCATTTTACTCAAGTGGGTCATAATTGCTGTAGCAGTTGCTAAGGTACAGATATTGTAAACTAGCTGTTGACGTAATGAGGGAATACTTAGAGCTGGTAATTTTACTTCTTGTTGTAATGGGTTGGGAATTTAGCACTATTTGTCTTGATGAACTAACTATATATACCCTTTGCAAAGACTTCTTTGAAGCTCAAATAGAGAACCCTTCAACTCTTTGTTTCAAATTAGATCACATCATTCCTGATTGCTATTCCATGTTATGGTCGCCAGGACTATGGAATTCCTATCATGATGCTAAGAAGTGAAGTGAAGGAATCGATTATTATGAGATGGGGTGGGGGATGGGGTGGACTTTCTAAATGGGTCTACGAGTCTACGAGTGATGGATCTGTTGGACGTGCAGAGGCATTGTCCAAATTTGCAGAGTCTTGTGCAAAGATTGAGGCCATGAAAATTGAAATACAAAAGGAAATGCTTTGAAAACTATGGAAAATCAACTTGCTATGGCTCGGATGTTTGCAGAAGTTATGCGTGGCAGTGGAAGTGGTGGTGGCAATGGGCAGAGGAATTTGTTTTGAAAGAAATTGCTTAGAGGGCAGCGAGAGAAAATTTGATGGAGGAGCTAAAAAGGTAGGCAGACGATGTGTGTATGTGCGCATTTTGTCTGCCTGCCTCCCTCCCTTTCTGCCAGCGAATTTCAAGGAGCAGGCAGGCAGAAGCCAGGGTTTTCATAATCATGTGCGCGACCCAGGAGAGACCTTTAGAATTCTTTTGGATTCATACCCCATGTTTTTGCAACATGCTAAAACTTGTTGTCTAAAATGCCAAAACTTGTTGTCTAATTATGGCAATCTCAGAATAAGGTGATTTTTTGTCATTGAAAAATCAGTCAAAATTCAAAAATAAAATAAAATAAAATTTGATTTCAGACAAAGAAGTAGTGTGTATGAGATTTTTTATTTTTTTATTTTTTTTTCAAATTTCAGATCTTGTGACATTGACTAGCATCCCAAGAGAGATTTAGCATTAAAGGGCGATGGATTTTTTTAACCCATTTAAAGCATTTTTTTTAAATGGTAATTTTTTTCAGAAAAAAGTAAAGATTGTGACAAAAATACTCCCTTTTTATTTATTTTTACTTCTTGCATTTTGACGAATTTTTTGCAAAAAAAAAAAACACTGCAAAGTAGGTATACCATTCAATATTACAATATGTGTGGTGAACATCACAGGCCACACTAGTTCTAGTGATCTAGAGAATGAGTATTAAAGTTGGGATTAAATCAAAATC
>Ga0209611_10005755_pt1 | contig 20611 bp, 11 predicted proteins | sample S1TSphgellanicum_3_FD_187693 | JGI IMG/M metagenome (GOLD analysis project Ga0209611, IMG submission 187693) | Host-associated microbial communities from peat moss isolated from Minnesota, USA - S1T2_Fc - Sphagnum magellanicum MG (SPAdes) (version 2) | ecosystem: Host-associated > Plants > Peat...
CCCCCTCCCCCAACCACTAATCCCAGACTAGGCTTATACCATATGCATTGTCTTCATGCACCAAAGCATGATTGCTTGGGCACTCAATCATTGGTTTCATCATAATATTGTTAAAAACTTGTCATTGTCACAATTTAGCTTTCCCACTTCTTAGACCACTTGCAATCCATGGCCAATTCACCATTCCTTCCACCCCAATATCTCAAGACATGTAAGTGTTACAACCAACTATGCACGCTTGTAACTCGAATGGATTGGCCACATGTTCCACTTTACACACAACAAGTTTATCCCCTTGACCATGATTGCACCAATTATATTACATTTACACTACAAATTACACCTCTTGTTCCACAGCAACATCATTCTAGACTTGTTACCATAGCCAATTATGCCCACTAGATAGAGGAATGTAGGTGTTACATGTTCCATTCTACCACCACCCACATCCAACAATCCCTTGACCATCCTTAAACCATTTACCCTTTCAACAACATTAAAATCATAACAATATTATTACATATGTACTTGTCATTGCTATAATGCACTGGAATAAGGACATGTGTGTAATAGTGATTTTATAGTGGATTAGATAGGATATTTCCTACTCTACCACCACACACCGCCTTGAACACATTACCCAAGCCTAGATCACTTATAATACATTGTAAATTTGCCATTGGTTCCATGTGAATCTCACTCAAGATTTATAAACATTATAATCAACCATGCACACTTCATACTGAAATGTATGGGTTGCATTCCACTCCATTGGCATTAGCCTACAACCTTATAATCATTACAACCCACCACAACCATTGGATTGTGGAAGCTATTTGTTACATTCCATGTTATTGCCACAAACAATTTTGAAGTTTGAACCCATTGACTAAAGTTGCACCATTTACATTACACTTAGACTTCACCATTGGTTCTACCCCAATATCACTCTAGGCTTGTAATCACCACAATTAACCATGCCCCCTTCATAGTGGGATGTAATGGTTACATTATAGTTTGCCATTATCCATCACCATGATTGTAACACTTATATTGCATAGTCATTCCACCATTGATTCCATTTCAATATCATTCCAAACTTGTAATCGCCTTAGCTCACCATGCCTATTGATAATGAAATGTAATGGTCACATTCCATTCTGCCACCATGCACTGCTTAAGCCATGCCTAAACCACTCACACTTCTTGTCACGCACACTTCACAGTGTCCAATGGTTATATTACATTCCTCTCATAATACATGGATATTTCACCATTTTTCTCACCAAAGTATCACTAGATAGAACTATCATCCCTTCCACATTCCACCCATGTTATGCTCCAAAATCCACAAATTGCTTTTAGTAGCCTATGTACCCGACTAAAAAACACCCACAATCTAGTTTTGACTTGGAACTAAAATGTAAAACTTGGACTTGAAGCCTTTAAACATAGACTTGCATAAACCCTAAAATTGTCACTTGAAACAATGTAAACTTCCATATGCATATTAATATTGTGCACACACAACTCATAATGCAAATCAATATGTAACAATGATTTCAATATGCTCATGTGAAGGGTGAAAGCATGTTAAGGTGTAACACTTTTAGGCACATGTGAAAGTCCATAATTGCCTAAATTAACATTGCAAAGGTAGTGTGAAGGCAAAATACTTTGAATCACACAAGTCATTTTACAAGTTATTTTTCAAATTTTATTTTTAAAAAAAATTCAACCCTAGTTTACATTATGGAGAACTTAATTTTGAAAGATGAGTTTCTAAAATTTTACTTTTGTTAAAGAAGGGACTTAATTAAAAAAAACCATAATTCAAGGTACATAGAAAATTTTGGTCATCAAAATCCTTCCAAAAAGTCCTCTCTGGTATCAATGTTACCACATCATATTACCATTGAGTTCTTTATTCATTAAATAACATTATATGAAGGTGCATGGAGTCCATATTCATTGATTATGGATTGTTACAAGTTTTTGGGTATTTCTTTGAAAGTTCATTATGTTATGGTTATTCAAAAACTATGCATGAAATTCAAACAATGTGATTATATTATATATACCATTGTAGTGTCGAGTCCTTTTTTGTTCTAGCTGATTATATATAATCACATGGCCAATTATAAATTTCAAAATCTTGCAAAAATTGCCAACATTTTATGACAACATTTTATCGATAATGTAGTTTGTTTTCACCCTAAAGCACACACCTATGTAGTCCTTCAGTTGCCACAAATTTTGTGATGACATGTTCATGCATTCATTGTAATTCCACCATGCTCACTTTTTTGAATCGGGCCCACGCTCCAAGGACCTCATTGTTGTCCTTTTCTTTTTCATTGGGATCCCACATTCGATGTTGAGTATGTGGATATAATGCAAAATACTCAGTGCAAAACCCTTGTGCCTCATCATACATATAGCTAGAAGTCATGTAGGCTAGGCTTTTAGCCAAACCCTATTCCTTACATACCTCTTCAAAACATTTAAGTATCTTTCCATTGGGTAGCATGCACCATCTAGCACCCATTGGCCTACATATATCTAATTTGTTTACTATATGAATTAGGAGATGAGTCATCAAATCAAAGAATGCAGGTGGAGACCATATTTTTAAAAGGCACAATGATTTGGCTACATGTGTTTGCAAATTGGAAAGGTCATTTGGATTGATCACCTTTGCACATATTTTGCCAAATGTTTTTCCCAGTCATATAATTGCCGCCCTAGGGCCTGGTTACAAAAGATTGCGCATTGCAAGTAGTAGTATTTGTTGTACCATGACATGGTGGTCATGGCTTTTCATGGCAAACAACCTTTTTGGACCGACATGCTTTTAAAATATAGTTAAATATCATGTTGGAGCACAAATGCTTGTCACAAAATCAAGGAATGACTTGTTTTCATCTTGTGTGAACACAACTGGGGTTGTTGGTTTGAAGAAATTTGTAGTTCTAGCCCTCCTTCGTAACCATAAGTGTTGTTGTACACCTGCCTCTTCCAATCCTTCCCCACCTCCACAATGTCCCTTTCACTAGATAAATATTTTAGGAAGTTGTCAGACACATTCCAATCCATGGGCATTACATCCAACATATTTCAAATAGGCAATTCCTACATGCATCAACCCACTTCATTTAACTAGTGACCATGTTTATCATGGAATTATTCCATTCAACCATCTTGACCTTAAGCCGATTCCCTAATGGAATCATAATTGACAAGTAGTTATTTTCTAGTGGAACAATAAAGGTCCTTTAGTAATTCACAAGTGGATAAGAAGTGGTCTTGATCTAGTGACCCATTACTAGAAGCATAATGGTTTTTTAGTCACCAACTATTAGAAGCATGTTTATTAGCCTATAGTGACTGACTTTTGGGAGCATAATGGTCCACTAATGACTGGATATTGGAAGCACAATGGTCTTCTAACAACTCATTAGTGGAATGCCCATGTTAATGTGTTGTACCTTCCAATAATCTAGTCTAAACAAAATGGACAAGCACTTCACTCCAATCTTCCTTGCAAGGTCATCTTTTGCAAGCTACCCACCATTTGTAATCCATTGAGTTCGGGTGTTAGCATGGGTAATAATATTTGTAACATTCACCCTTGGTGGAGGATTTCTATCCTCTCAAACCCCATCAAAAACAACTAAGCCAAATTAGAATTCATGATCCAATGGCAACCACCTCCTATGTTGGCATGAGTACACATTCTTGTGCATTGTTTTGGACATTAGTACATATTAGGACGTATGTAGCCCAAGGCATTTGATTTGTTCTCAAACGACACTACAATTTGTTGCATAAATAGATCTTTCTCCCTCCATCATGCCTTTTTCAATAATGACACACAAGTTGGTCCAAGATCTTTTTTAAGCAAAAGGATTTTGGATCATACTTGTTGATTGATTTTTGTGTTCAACAAAGTGATGTGCTTCATTTACATTGATTATGTGTCACATTGTAATACATGTTGAGAAGCTAACAAATCATGAGGAAATGCCAAAAAAAATTTAAGGTACTTAGATGACATGTTTTACACCAAAATTTGGCTTCTAATAAATTAAAAGGCGTTTCAATTTATGGAGGTATCTCTCATTTTTCTAGCATGATATTCTATTTTCAGAGGTATCCATTTTTTTGTAAATTTTAGTAGGTCTTTTTGTGGGGTAAGGCCCTTGGTTGAAGGCATTACTGAAGTAGGACCATGCTTGGCTACGACCTTACATAACCCCTTGTTAGGGTAATGCCCTATACTTTTGGCCTTACCTTACATTAAAACATTAAATAATTCCAAATTATGGTGACAAACAATATGTGGGCAACACCCTAATGTTACAATGAAGCTCTCTAATTGGTCGTAGACACAAGTGTGTCTACAAATTATTAATCTTTTCAATTAATGAATTATTGTTTATTGGCTATCCCCATAGGGAAATGCTCATTGGTGTAGGGTTTCGACATACAATTTTGGCTCGAGCTTGACCCAATGTGTGAATTTTCAGAGTATTATGATGTGATGGATGGGCATGTTTTGTAGAAGTGCATGCATCTAGATGAGAAGTTCAAGATTTAGTAATAAGGGAAGTTTGAAGTTGCCAAAATTAGGGCATAATCAATTGGCAATGAGTTGTTTATTGAACTTGAGTTTCAATCATTTGTGTGAAAGTCCTAAATCGAGTCTTATTCTAGCAAGAAAACAACCAAGAGAGGTGGACAAAAGAAGCACACTCACTTGTCAATGGCAAGGAAAAGGTCAAACATGACTCTTGAACCAATGTTGTCATGATTTAGGCCACCATAGTGACTTTGTTGAATGATGTGGTGAATATTCTAGAAATGTACCTCAAACAAACACACACAAAATCATTCACACTAGAAAATGGGTCAAAATGCACTCAAAGGAGCCACAAACATTACTTTACATTAATTTTGCATGTCATTTCTCCCCAAAATAACTTTTTCATATGAATGATTTTTTGAATGATTTTTTTTGCAACTTGTTATGAAAAATGAATATAATTGCCCCAATAAGTCAAAAATAATAATTTAATCATTTTTGAATAAATGTCATGATGTGTAGTGTTGTAACGTATGGTGTCGTAAGGGTGTAAATCCATAACAAACTCTACTAAACAAAAAGATGAAAACCAGTCAAAGGTAAAAACTAATCAACCAAAAAGAGATGTACGCAGATATATATACAATTCACAAGAGGAGGCTAAGATGAAATTCTCATGTATTATCAAATTGCAAAGAAGGAGAAAAAAAATGTAGTATATGTAAACGGTGGCCGTGTAATAGCTACCGTGAGCATCTAGAAATCTAGTCAGACTATGGAGGAAACTCTCCCTGATAAAGGAATTTTAGAAAAACTAACAAGAGAAGGGAAGAGCTTGGCTTTTTATATAGCCGTCAACAAGTTGAAACCCTAAACAAGCCATAAGCCTAAAAACACCTAATAACGTACAATAACCTAAGAACGTACATTAACCCTAAAAGGCATGATTAGCATGCCCGTAACTGGCTGTCATGTATGAGGCCATGCATACGAGCATGACAATTATCGTGACGTGCAGTGTCATGACGTACGATGTTGTAAGGGTGTAAATCCATAGCAAATTCTATTGAACAAAAAGATTAAAACCAGTCAAATGTTAATTACCAAAAAAAAACTAATTAACCAAAAAGAAGTGCACGCACATATATATAAAATGCATAATGTCGCAACCCTAGCTTTGGGTTCGCGACCAAGGCAAAGGGGTTGCAAGGTTGCGGACCAAGAGGAAAAAAGCCCGGGAGTCACATCACATACTCCCGGGAATGTTTGAAAGTGTGAGGGAGTATGAGGGAGTGAACCCTCACACTCCCAAGGCAACTCCCACTTTGAGAGATGGAGTCCCGGTGGATTCCCAAAACTTCAGAGAGCAATTGCAGGGGTCAAAACCCAATGGCTTGTGGCATTCTTTATATCATTGGAAAGCTCTTGCAACGTAGATGTCTAAAATGGGTTCGCATTGTTCATTTGCATATCTGAAACACAAGTTATGGCCAAAAGAAGGGCCGAGAGTCAAACTGCCAGTTTGACTCTCGACCACAAAAAGTCGAGAATCGACCCGATTTACTTAGCTGCAGGGGGCGTGCGACATATCCTTGGAAAGCTCTTGACGAGAGCTACAACTTTGCTTCAGACGGAATTGTGATCCAAGGTTTTCTCGCAAAGTTATGGGGATCCAAAGTCGCGGGAGTCCCATTTGGCGCGATTTCGGGACTCCCACGCGGGAGTCCCGGGAAAAATAACCATTTGGATGTAGCCTCCGTGGAAAGCTACAGAGTATACTATAAGGGGGAAGGTGGTGGCTTCCCTTAAGTCCGGGCCGTGGTGAGTCTTGTGTGTCCGTGTTACCCGTGGCTCGTCCTAGCACCAAGGGTGCTCCAACTATGCACCAACCACTTTGTGTGGGTTGTGTGCAGGCTCGCGTGAGTGAGTGAAGCTTGTCAACTCTTCCTAGTCTCATCCCGAAGCTCCAACACGCCCCTCTACCCCTCAAAGTGTTATGAACTAGGGAGCGTGCTCCGACTCCTCCCTCTTCCGCTGCTTTCTACTTGGGCTCACATTTGAGCCCTTTAAGGAGTTGGGAGTGCGTCATTTGGTATTAGAGCTCTGGGAGAGCTCGATCCACTTATTGGGGAGTTTCGATGGCACCAAATAAGTTTCGCAAGGTAGTCCAAGAGACCGTGGTGGAAAAACCCACCCAAGATCCGGATGTTCCACCCCAAGTCATGAGGGGGGGGAGAACAAAAGGATTGCGAAGGTGAAGAAGACCGTGATAGCCATAAGGACCATGAAAGTGAAGAAGAGCAACCAATGCAGTGCTCTTCACCCCGGAACAATTGGAGGTCCTACTCAAAATGAATAGGCCCGATTACAATGAATTGGTTGCCACCCTCAAGGGAGGATCATCCAAAGGTGTGGAGTTCAAGCCCGCTAGGCCCAGGAATTTTGATGGGGCCCGGGACCGAAAGCTTGTGGATGCTTGGCTTGCGGAAATGGAAGATTACCTCCATGCCGCTAAGGTTGGTCGGCACTCGGCTGTGGAACTGGCCCAATCCTATTTGAAGGGCTATGCCTCCACATGGTGGAGGACTGTGAGGCAAGAAGAAGGGAAGACCCATGGTTACACATGGGAATTCTTCAAGGAGCGTATTGAGTTGGAATTCATTCCCAAGAATTTCGACTACATTTCAAGGTGCAAACTCTGTGACCTTGTGAATGCAAGCAATGACAACTTGCGTCAATATGTGAGGGCTTATTACGAACTCATGCTTGAAATTAGGCATATGCATGAGTTAGATCGGCTGTGCCACTTTGTGATGGGGCTTCCAACTTAGGCCAAGTGCAAGCTTGAAGAGAATTGGCCCGCCTCATTAACCGAAACCATCATGAAAGTGAAAGGCTTCTCGGATGTGGGGCAAGGTGAGAAGTCCGGATTCAAAAGGGATAGCAAGTTCCCTCATAAGAAGGCACACCATGAAGGGGAATGGAATCGAGGCCAAGACACCTCAAAGGGGGAAAAACCCAAACAATTCCAAGGCTCGGGTTTTAAACCCAAGGAAAATTTTGTGAAGAAAGGGGCTCCTTTCAAGGGAGCCAACCCAAGGGAGATGCTAGTGGGAAACCTAAGGGATCATGTTTCAATTATAATGAAGTGGGCCATTACTCCAAGGATTGCCCCAAACCCAAATTGGAAAATGGGGCTTCTAAGGGGCTTCCCATAACTTCATAACCCAAGAAAGTGCCCAAAGAATGGAGCTCCCGTTGGAGGAGCTCAAGGCACCCATCGAGGTGCACTTTGCGGATGGGATTCCCCATCCCACCAAGTTACAAGCAAAAGATGTGCCCCTCTAATTAGGGAATTGGAGAGGCAATGTGGACTTGTTAATTTCCACCTTAAGGGGAATGGATTGCATTTTGGGAATGGAATTCATCACACAAAACAATGTGCTCATAGAACGACACAATAGGCTAGTTAGGATCCCATCCAAGAATGGGATCGTGCGAGTGAAAGCACATGAAGTGCCTAGTGTGGGTGAGACCACCATCCACTTGATGTTGGGGAAAAACTTGGAAAAAGAATGCGTAGCAGGGTATGGCATGTTGTGTGTCATGCGGGTGCTAGATGGGTTTGAACCTAGGGAAGCCACCAAAGTGGTGAGCCCCCACAAGTGCATCAAGCAAGTGTTAAAAGAATTTCTGAATGTGATGCTCGAAGAGTTGCCCGATGAGTTGCCCCCGAGAAGACAAGTTGACCATGCAATCGAGGTGATGCCGGGAGTGGCACCTCCCGCCAAGGCCCCATATCGAATGAACCATGAGGAGTTAAGAGAGCTTAAGGTTCAACTCCAAGAACTCCTCGCAAAAGGATACATCAAGCCTAGCAAGTCACCATATGGGGCCCCCGTCTTTTTTGTTCACAAGAAGGATGGGACTTTAAGGATGTGTGTGGATTATAGAGCCCTCAACAAGGTGACCATGAAGAATCGATATCCATTACCTCGGATTGATGACTTGTTTGATCGACTTTCAGGAGCCAAAGTGTTTAGTAGGATTGACCTACGTTCTGGGTATTACCAAATTTGAATTGCACAAGGGGATGAAGAAAAGACCGCTTGCCACACAATGTATGGTTCATATGAATTCTTGGTGATGCCTTTTGGGCTCACCAATGCACCCGCCACATTTTGCACCCTCATTAATGACATTTTCCGAAAGTGGCTTGATGACTTTGTGGTCGTCTACATAGACGACATTTTGGTTTATAACAACTCCATGGAGGAGCATGTGGAGCACCTTCGAAAGGTGTTCCAAAGGTTGAGAGAAAACAAGTTGTATGCCAAGTTTGAAAAATGCGAGTTTGGAGTCTCGGAAGTGGACTTCCTTGGGCATAGGATCACCCAAGAAGGTTTGAAAATGGATGACCACAAGGTGAAGGCAATCTTGGATTGGGAACCACCTAGGTCCGTTCCCGCCTTAAGGTCCTTTTTAGGATTGGCTTCTTATTATCACAAGTTCATCAAGAATTTTGCAAAGATAGCCACACCTTTGACAAACCTTTTGAAGAAGTCATCCGGGACTTATGAATGGGAGGAGGCATGCAACAAGGCCTTTGAGACCTTAAAATGCATTTTGGTGAAGGCGCCCATGTTGAAGTTGCTTGATTTTGACAAGGACTTTGAGATCCATTCCGATGCTTCCGACTTTGCCATAGGAGGAGTCCTAGTGCAAGATGGAAGGCCGGTGGCCTTTGAAAGCAAGAAGTTGAGTGAGACGGAGCGAAGGTGGCCAACACACGAGAAGGAAATGTTGGCGGTCATACATTGCCTCAAGACTTGGGGCCACTACATAGGCTCCAAAGATGTGGTGGTGTGGACCAACAATGTGACCTTGAAGTACTTCACCACTCAACCCAAATTGTCATCAAAACAAGTAAGGTGGCAAGACACATTGGCCTTGTTCAATGTGGACATCCGGCACAAGCCGGGAAAGGAGAACATAGTCCCCGATGCTTTGAGCCGAAAACACCAACTTATAGTGGTTTATGTGGGAGAGACGGAACTTCAAAAGGAAGTTAAACTAACAAACCACCGGGATGCTTTTGCTAAGGAGGCAAGGCAAAGCATCCAAAATGGAGCCAAGTCCCACTTCCATTTGCAAAATGGACTATTGTGGTACAAACAAAAACGACTCTATGTGTCGGAAGGAAGGATAAGGGAGTTACTTTTGAAGGAATGTCATGATGGACCGCTTGCGGGCCATGGTGGTGCAAAGCGCACCACCACATTCCTCAAGAGGTCCTACTATTGGCCCAACTTGAAAGAGGATGCGGAAGAATATGTGAAGACTTGCTTGACTTGCTAACAAAATTGGGTAGTCAATAAAAAGCAAGCCGGGTTGTTGCGACCATTACCCATTCCGGAAGGGCCGTGGGAAAGTGTGTCCATGGATTTCATGGTAAACTTGCCCCCCTCAAAGGGCTTTGATGCCATCATGGTGATGGTTAATCGATTTAGCAAGATGGCACACTTCATTCCCGCCAAGGAAAGTACTACGGCCCAAGAGACGGGAAGGTTGTTTTTCATCCACGTGTTCAAGCATCATGGCCTCCCAAAGGACATTGTGTCGGACCAAGACCCGAAGTTCACAAGCAAATTTTGGAAAGCCTTGTGGAAGCGCATGGGGACGGAGCTCAAGATGAGACCTCCTTCCGACCCCAAACGGATGGACAAACCGAGAGGGTGAACTTGGTGATCCAACAATTCCTAAAGAATTATGTGGCGGTGGATCAACAAGATTGGGTGGACCATTTGGAGTTGGCTGAGTTTTGTTACAACAACTCGAAGCATTCGACAATGGGGGCCACCCCATTTCAAATGGTGACAGGCAAGTCACCAATTGTGGCCACAACTTGGGTTGGACAACCCCCCAAGTGATGTAAGTGAAGAAATGCCCATGGTCACACAACTTGATGAAGAGAGGCGACGTTTATGGGAAATGGCCAAGGCCAATTTTGAGAAGGCGCATAAAAGGTACAAAGACTTTGCAGACAAGTTCCGACGAGAGGTGAATTTTGAAGAAGGGGACGAAGTGTGGTTGAACATCAAAAATTTCCTGTTGCTCGAAGGTTTGAACCACAAGTTCTTGGGCCCATATGCGGGTCCATTCAAAGTGTTGGAAAAGAAATTTCTCGACACTTACAAATTAGAACTATCAGAAAATCTTAAGGTTCATCCCATATTTCATGTTTCGCTTTTGAAGCCGGTCACCCATGATGCCTCAAGGCCCGATCGAAAACACAACTCAAGGCCCCTTCCGGATTTGGTTCATAATGAATCGGAATTTGAAATGGAGGCCGTGTTCAAGTCAAGGCAAATAAGGGGGTGAGAGCGGGAGTACTTGGTCAAGTGGAAAGGATACCATCCAATAGAGGCATCTTGGGTGAATGAGTCCGACATGGAACATGCCCAAGAAGCCATAGAAGAATTCCACAATAGACCAGCAAAAAAGCAAAGGAAACATAGAGCGTGATGAGGACATCACCTTTCTTTTAGGGGGCGGAAAGTTACACAAATGTACCATATCAAGTTGCAAGTGAAATAAAGGCTAAAGACTTCCAAGATATTGCATCACAAACATAGTGAATATGATAGAAAGGGGTTGTCAAATGGCATGGACAAATGGAACTCTCTTGCGTAAGCCCAAATCAAAATCGGACTCCTACTTGGGGGCTAAGAGAAATCTTGGTCCCAAAAGAGGAGGCAAGCAAGGTGAGCTTGCGGGGACATGCACATACCCAAAGTGCATCCCAAAGGGTTGGTTGGTAGTGGCGGCCAACGCGGGAAGTCATGACCCCATTCGCGTACTATAATCGCGTAGCTTGGGACTTAGGCTTTTGCAAAGCCTAAACGTTGCTTCTCGTACCTTGATAAGCATACCTTTAGTTAGGTTTGATTGTTGTGATCAAGGCGCAAGATTGGGAAAGGAGTCATGTCAAGTAGCTTAGGTCAAGATTAGGCTTGGTTTGAGTTCCTCATGAGGGGAAGGTTGGAAGAATGGCCTCCCAAATGAGGGTTTTGTCAATTAGGCTAGTTTAGGTCTTTTTACGAAACACTGGTTAAGGGTTTCTTTTGAGACACCCTTGGACTTGCCAAGAAAGTGTTGGAAACTTGGGGACGCCTAAGTTAGCTTGAGGCAAGGTTCGACCGCAAAAGTCGGCATTTGATGGCCAAGGATCCAAAAGAAAGCAATTGCAATTGTTGAAAGAAAATCTAAGTGTCAATGAGGACATTGACCTCTTCTTCTAGTGGGGGAGAGTGTCACAACCCTAGCCTTGGGCTCGTGACCAAGGCAAAGGGCTTGCAAGGGTGCGGGCTAAGAGGAAGGAAGCCCGAAAATCAAAGCAAAGGCATTGCAAGGTTGCAGGCCAAGAGGAAGCTGGGGAGTCATACTCCCGGGAGTGTAAGAAAGTGTGAGGGAGTATGAGGGAGTGAACCCTCACACTCCCAAGGCAACTCCCACTTTGGGAGATGGAGTCCCGGTGGACTTCCGAAACTTCAGAGAGCAATTGCAGGGGTCAAAACTAAATGGATTGTGGCGTTCTTTATATCATTGAAAAGCTCTTGCAACTTAGATGTCTAAAATGGGCTCGCATTGCTCATTTGGACATCTGAAACGTAAGTTATGGCCAAAAGAAGGGCTGGGAGTCAAATTGACAATTTGACTCCTGACCACAAAAAGTCGGGAATCGACCCGATTCATTTAGCTGCAGGGGGTGTGCCACATATCCTTGGAAAGCTCTCGACAAGAGCTATAACTTTTCTTTAGAACGCACCTCAATCGAAGGTCTGCTCGCAAAGTTATGGGGCTCCAAAGTCACGGGAGTCCCAGTTGGCGGGATTCCGAGACTCCCACTCCGGAGTCCCGGGAAAAATAGTCATTTGGATGTAGCCTCCGTGGAAAGCTATAGAGTATACTATAAGGGGGAAGGTGGTGGCTTCCCCCAAGTCCGGGCCGTGGTGAGTCTTGTGTGTCCGTGTTGCCCGTGGCTCGTCCTAGCACCAAGGGTGCTCCAACTATGCACCAACCACTTTGTGTGGGTTGTGTGCAGGCCCGTGTGAGTGAGTGAAGCTTGTCAACTCTTCCTAGTCCCATCCCGAAGCTCCAACACGCCCCTCTACCCCTCAAAGTATTGTGAGCTAGGGAGCGTGCTCCGACTCCTCCCTCTTCCGCTGCTTTCTACTTGGGCTCACATTTGAGTTCTTTCAGGAGTTGGGAATGCGTCAAATAGAACATGCCTTGAATAGGGAGTGGAAAAAGCATGAACTATCAAGAGGAGAAGGAAGTTCTCACTCTATCACATTGTTCACACCTAGTAATGATGTTTTGGACTTGAGCATACATACCTTTTTAATGGTAATGAGGAGCGAGTAGGCTATAAATATGTTTAATTCCAAAATGTCCAAGCTCCGAATGTACCTTCTGAATAAGACTAGGCCATTCATGTGGTGGACGAACCACTATGTTGCCTTGTGGTAAGCATCGGACGAGGTGATTGTCCTTCCATGAGTAGTGTTTGGACCATTGTATGTAATCTCGATGATTTGATGTAACTTGGGGAGGGTATTCCCCATGTTGAAGAAACCTCAGTGTCCAAATCCTCCCATATATCCATAATGGGATGTTCAACCATGTTACATTGTAGTAGTGCAAGATAACTAGATGCATAAGATACATGTATTGTTGGAATCTAGTTGAAGTCTTGCCTAGTTTCTAAGAAATCTTCAAAGGTAATGAAGGGTTTCCACGACATGGTTTCATGTTCTAATGTGTAATATCAGGTCGGTGAATAACCTTGAACTCATACTCTTGAAGTATAAGCACCCAATGAGCTAACTTACCAACAAGCTTGTCGTTGGTCATCAACCATTTGATAGGCTGGTGGTCGGTATACAAAGTGAACTTGGTGTCATAAAGATAGGGCCTAAAATGTATGATAGCCCATACAACATCAAAACACTCCCCTTCATATGAAGAGTAGTTGTTTTTAGCCTTGTTGTTTTGGTGACGCACTCCCAACCTTCTTGATAGACTCAAATGTGAGTCTGAAATGAAAACAACGAAAGAGTAAGGAGTTGGGGCACTCTCCCTAGGGGTAGAAGGGCATGCTGGACCTCCGGGATGGGACTAGGAAGAATGACAAGCGATCAATCACTCACACGGACCTACACAAACCAAACCACAAATTGGTTAGTGCATAGCTAGAACACTTTTTGGTGCTAAGACGAACCACATGCAAACTTAGACTCACAAGACTCACCATGGCCCAAACTTGGGGGAAGCCACCACCTTCCCCCTTATAGTATACTCTGTGGTTGGCCATGGGACCAGCATCCAAATGGCATTTTGTCTCGGGACTCCCAAGTGGAAGTCCCGAAATTTTCAAAATTTCTGGAATATATATATCTATATATATATATATATATAAGTATGATGTTGAAGATGATGAATCTCAAAAAAATACATGGTATCATCAACATACATTGGATCAATCCCATGGATGGTGATGTGTTTTGTAAAATTAAATGCCTTGGAAAGTTAATAAGCTCAAAAGGTCATTGACTCCAATGGATACAACACATTATATTGTTTGAGCGATGTGATTGCAAAAAATCACCCACAAATGAAAATAAAAACATAAAAAAATAATAGCTTTGCCTTGTGATTTTGGATCTCAAAAATTTCAATAAATTTCAAAGACATGATGTTTGCAACAATGCACAACATTTTAATGTGATAAAAGTAAGCACATGGGAAGTGATGTTGTAAATGGGTTTTGTCGAAGATGAACTCTTTAATGACATTGGCAAATGTTCTTATATGGCTTCCCTCTCATCACCATCAAATTTATGATAGTTCATGTGCTAAAACACAAAGTGTATAAACTATCATTGGATTATTGAATCTTCACAATAGTGAATTAGAAAGTAATTAGTGATAATAGTTCAAAAGATAAATTATCTATAATTGAATGATAATGAGTTCAACATGAAACAATATACATCCTTGCCAATTCCATCTACCCCATCTACCTTGCAAAAGCATTATAAAGGTTCAAGGTAATTTGTAGTCATACCCTATGTTATAAAAAACTAGCCTATGCTTCCTTTGGAATGTGAACCTTCTAAAGATGAGAAAAAATCATGTGGTTTGATAGGGGTTTAACCATCCTTGCCATACACCTTCCAAATCATTAATCAACTTTAAATATGTTTGACAAGCAAAAATGCCATGAACTTTTTCCTTCCTTTTAGGTCACTATTAACAACATGATTTTATTTTATTTGTTATGCATTACTAAATTGGCACCCAACATTATTGAAACTAACAAAGTCACACATGAAACATACACACAAATCACAAACTTAGTGTCAATCATGCTTCTCAATCCTCTAATGTGCTCTCAAATCTCATAACACAAAAGATGAGACTCCAAAGCCACACCTTAAAGATACCCCCCCCCCCCAACACACAAAATAGTGAACCCCATTCATAATGAACTAAGTTCCAACCACAAATCAAATCCTACAAAAAATTGAATATTCTACAATACAAACCTAACATAATTGTTTCAAAGGTGGAAAGTTCATTCCAAATGGACAACTTTAACACTATTTATTTTATTGGCCAAAGGTTTTTTAGAATGTCAGAGCATTGTGCCATTCTAATTAGAAATTTTCCCTTTAACATAATCATCATAATCAACACCCTACCGATTTTTGTTGAACAATGTTGTTAATTTTTTGTGTAATTGTTGATGGTGTGGTTGTTAAAACGCAATGTATTAGTAGGTGGCAAGCATATTATTTAATCAACAATGGGGCATAGGTATAGTACTTCAAAGTTGATGGTGTTCACACTTGAGTAGGTTTTTAATTGTATCCACAATAATACAAGTGACTCCATTTATGATTGTGGGAAAAAGGGCCAAAGAGGCTACCTCAAATGGTCCACATCATGCAACATGCATACATCATGTCCCAAGTCATGTTTTAATAATTGATGTTTGGGGATCATAAGTTCACTAAAATTTATTCAATGATTTTAATTTATAATTTATTTTTGTATTTTTACAAGTGTAATAGGAGGGCTTTGCATCATCATGTGGCATGGACAAGAAAGACAAATGTTTTAACCCATTTATTCATGTCAAAGGAAACCTTTTTCTTGTGCAAAATTTTGCATTGAACTAATTTTTTGGGGATTTTTAAAATCAAAATTCGAAAATTATTCATTTTTTGTAATCACCATATTTTTATACATGGTTCAAGTACATAGCCAATTTTATAATTTATTTATTTCATATTTTTAATAACCAAAATTGTAATACAAAAAATTAATGTAACTATAAATGGTTAGATAATATTTTTTTAATATTTACATTAAAATCAGTTTTATCATAGATAATACAAATGTGGAATTTTTTTTCAATGATTAAAATTGTGTCTTGATTGAAAGTTGGTGACCTTCCTTCACACTTTGTTATTTCTTGATTGTGATTTGGTCAAACCTTCCTTCACACTTGTTATTTCTTGATTGCAATTTGGTCAAACCTTCCTTCACACTTTGTTTAAAATCATTTCCATGTTCTTGTCCAACTCTTGTCGAAATCATTATTGATTTCCTTTCGGTTAGTTTCCTTGAAAACCCAAAATGATCCCTTTTGAATATGTTGTTTGATGCACTTAAACTTCTCCCAATAGATGATTCCCAATATTCAAATTTGGATTGGTGAAGGAGTTATTTTTATGCAAATTAAATTTGTCAAACATTCCTTCTTCTAAAAACAAACTAGCATTAAAAAATTAATAGTTGTTTTTAAAGTCATGTATAGTGCAAAAAAATGGTTCCTTCTTCTTGAAAACATTTCATATGATATAAGATAAAAATATCATTGGAATCATTGTGTAACCAAAATGGGGTTTAGCTTTGATATGGATTTATTTTCCTTGAAATACAAGTTGTTTTGAAACTCAATCCAAGTGGAATCACATTCTTGAATTTATTTTGAATTAGTTACAAATTTGTAACATTTGTGCCAAGGTAGCCCAATGTTGTCAATATGCCACCCCATGAAAATTGGTTCAAGAACTTTGAATCTTCATGAATCCGTAATATAGTTCAACAAAGTTCTTAACACCAAGGCCACATGTGCCAAATTTGGAAATAAATGTTTTTCAAATGAACAAGACTTGAATGCCAATTTGGAGAAGGGAAATATCAAAGCCCCAATGCTTCAAATGTTTGACATTGTTTAAAATACATTAGAAAACACTATGTTCCTTTACACACAAGTTCCTTGATACAAACTTGATTTTCATAATTTCAAATTTGAGCATACATCAATTACTAATATGCCATAAGTTGTATTTAATTACATTTTCCTATGCACCTACTTAAGAACATGAAACTAAATGCAACTTTAAGTCTTTCAATCACATTATAGGGCTCAATTTTACCACATTAAAAATAAATTTATATCATGATCTATTTGAAATCATAATATTACTAACAATAATGCACGATTTTTAGGACCCACCCTAGGTCTTAACATACAAAACTCACGGCTTATGATGCTCCTACCTTGATAGTTGGCCCTTTTACTTCCTTGTCACCTTCTACTTCGTTAACCCAAAACCATTGCTTCTTTTAATAATTGGAAAATGTGAAGTGTTTTTCTTTCATATAAGATTCGTGTATTCATTTTTTTTTTATACCTAGCTTGGGTTTAATTAGATTCGTGTTATTTTGGCATTTTATTTTCTATATAATTCTTATCATTTTCAAGGCAAAACTTATGAAAACAATGTTCTTTTATAATGATCATTCATTCCTTTAATTTGTTAGTCTAAACTAAGGACTTGCAATAAAGGCCAAATTTGAACTTCATTCCCAAATGTTTAAGATGGTACCATTCATTAGTACATGTTGCCTTCATTACAACCTAAGTTTACAATGTCATAGCTTGTGAATAGGTGTGATAACTTTGAGTCACAAATTGAAGTTATTTGAATACTTTGGAACTTGACGACTGCTTTTGGCTACATTAATATTCAGTAATGACATTCTACTATATATTAAATGTCACAACCCTAGCCTTGGCATGTAACCAAGGTTGAGGCATGAGAAGGAAAACGAGTTGAAAGATAGGCCAAATGGTTTTGGGATTCGAACACACTTGCACAAGTGTGGGAATACAAGAATGTAAGTCCCACCCAAATCAATTTTTACTATGAAAATTGGGAATTATGTTAGAACACTTTGAATTTTTGGAGCAAGGTTTGGGGGACCAAATCATATACAAAATAATATCCTTTTAGACCATTGGAAAGGTCTTGAAAAGTAGATGGCTACAATGGGTCATGTTGTCACATTAAAGTCTTGAAACACAAGTTATACCCATTTGAAATGTTGATATTCAAACCACAAAATTTATTCTTAACCATTCAATCATCCAACAAAGGGGTCAAATAAGTTTTAATTAAAAAGATCACTATATTTTTGAAAAGTTCTTTTCAAGGGTTACAACTTTTCCATTGAAGGTGAAATGGGAAAGTTATGAAGCCCAAAATGGCAAAACTCATAAATTAACAATTTCAAAACTCACAATTACAAATCTTGGAATATTCAACACATCATTTTGATGTAACCCTTGCATAGAATTAAAGATTATACTATCAAAAAGGAGGAAAGAGGTGACTCCTCTCAAGTCCAAACCCTAGTGTCCCTTGTGAATACAAATTAACATGTGGTTTGTTCGTGCACCATCTTGGCTTTAAATTACATTAACTATTTCTCTTTTTGATTTATGTAATATGATTTGACCATAAGCTCGACCTAGGAGCTTGTCCTAGTCCCATCTTAAAGTTCTCACCTTTTTTTTACTTTTAGAACTAAGGAGTGTGCCTTGGGTTTACATTCCACTACAAAATCATGAATCAACAATGGTTTTTGCCACTAATGCCATTTCACAAACATAGGGATGGTCATTAATAACCATTCTTTGGAATAACCTCCCAACACAACTTCAAAATTTTGGTTTAATTTTTTCTTTGAACTTGATAAAATTATTCCAATTCCATCCAATGCAGAATTTTGATTTGACATATGTCATTTGGGAACTTCAAACTTTTTGTTTAGCTATATTTCAATGTGTGGCCATTGGATTTTTTATTGCCTTGAAGCAAACCATTACAAACATCATTGTAAAGATAATCACAATAATCAAATTAGTAATATCAACTTTCTTAACATCATTATTTCCCAAATATGATAATCAACCAATGTTATCATTATAAGTCCTTTGCACTTGAAATTAAAAAAATTTCCATGGCATTTTAAATTTGACACTTTTAATACTTAGTCCCTTTTGCATTAGTAAAACCAAATTCCTTTCATCAAAAGACTTCATCTTTTTTCACCATCTTGTTGATATTTTTATTCAACAATGGTTTAATTTACAATCCATGTTGGGTTTATTCAAGGTTGGGTTCTCACAAGGATTATTTAACATAATAAGGGTTGTGCATTCTGAACCAACTTAAACAACATGTGTTAACTTGTCACCTTATAAGGTGTCTAATATGCCCATAATGACATTAGCTAACATGATAGACCCCAATTCATCTAAGTTGCATTAACCAACTTGGTGAAAAGATTGCTTTAACATTTTGTTCTTCAATTTGATTTGTCCACAACCTTGCGGATATTAGGTCATTATTTTGTGATGGGTAATCATAAAAAAATTAATTTATAATTATAGTGGCACATCTTCCATTTCTTATGTATTCCATAATTCCTTGATTACATCCTAAATCACCATCTTTTCTTTCTTAAACTTAGTTTGTTGACCTTATGTAAGGCTAAGCTCTTTTTTTGAAAGTTCGTCTTCTTCTATCCTTGCCTTTTTTGACTTTAAGTTGTCATGCATGCATTTACCAATGGTTGGTCCTAGCCAAACTCGTCAACATTTACTCACCTTCACCTTGGCCCTTTTGGTAGTAGAAATATTTTGTATTGTTAAATCAAACTTTCCAACTACATGTTAATTTCATTAATCAAACATATTTTCCTTTCCAAATTAATGTCCCAATGGTTAGGAGTTATTTTATGTAGTTTTGTCTCAACCCTTCAAACCCTCATAACTATTTTAAATAACACAAAATTTTCCTTCTTTTTGTGGCAATGTGAGACCAATTCTTATAGCTTTTATTGATACCTTTCAAATGATATCAAAATATTTAATTTGAACATGTTTTGTTTTCTCAACTTCACCTTAAAGAATTGGGACTCCTTACTCCAAAGTGGGAATCCAATTTGAAGATTTCTATAGTGTTTTCAACTCATTCCTTTACAACTCCCACTTGATTTGAAAATGCACATTTCACTTTCTTTGGTTCATGTCATGCCTTGATTTTTTGTTAACATGTTTCTGAACAGGTTTGCTTTTGTTTTGCCCCAACTTTGATCACAACTATAATGTTAGGTTACAACAAGTTAAGTGGATTGTTAGTGAAAAATGTCAGAATAGATATTGAAACCATAAATGGAAATTGCCAACAACTTTTAATGTTTGATTGTGCAAGATCTTGCCATTTCATATATATGTGTTCCATTACCTTCACAACATGTTGTACATGAAGTCCATCCATAATTTTGTTGTGTGTGTGTCATCTCAATAATTCATTGTTGGTTCAATGATTTTTTCATGTCAAAGCAATATATTTATGGTTGGATTTAGACACATTCCTTACTCATCAAAACACATAATTGATGATTATATCACATAATTTTACACATGACTGTATGTTAAAATTTTCATAAGATCCCCACCAAAGTATAAAAAAATTTATAAATTTAATAAAGTTCACAACTTATGATATTATTATGTAGGGTGAAGGTTTGAAAATAAACTAAACATTATATCCAAAGCCCCCCCCCCGCCCGGTCCTTCCCCGCCCCCCCCCCGCCCGG
>Ga0209611_10005757_pt1 | contig 20607 bp, 7 predicted proteins | sample S1TSphgellanicum_3_FD_187693 | JGI IMG/M metagenome (GOLD analysis project Ga0209611, IMG submission 187693) | Host-associated microbial communities from peat moss isolated from Minnesota, USA - S1T2_Fc - Sphagnum magellanicum MG (SPAdes) (version 2) | ecosystem: Host-associated > Plants > Peat...
TAAAAGAAAACCAAATTCCTTCAAGATATTATAATTCTATAACTAATCTCAATTTTCAACACAAGCCAAAATATCATTTATCAAAAAAAATTCTCATATAAAAATATACCTCTTACTTACCTAGGGGGCATAATCCCTTAAGCTACTACTACATATACTCTATAATGAACCTAAACACAATATCCTTGCCTTCTTGGTAGGCAAGGCCAACAAAGAGACCTTTGTGTAATTCCTGATCTCTTCTAATCAAATAACCTAGACGGCTTCAATAAAATAAAATAAATTCTCAATTTTAATATCTTTGACGTTCTTAAGAAAATTTCCTCTCATTCGAGACTGGTTCTTACTTCATTCAGATTCGTTGGCTATATTTAAATGGTTCTTTAACATCAATTTAAGATTTTAAATTTAATATAAAGTCAATTTTCAAATTTTCAGACATTTCAAGGGCCAAGAAAAAAATCAGGAATCTTCATTACAAAGATCTAATATTTAGAATGAAAATATAAAATCACATTTTGAATATAACCTACTCAAATAAAAAAAGCACAAAATTAATCTGGTTTCAATTCATCCTGCTCAAATGAGCTTTCAAACTCATTTAATTTTTTCTATAAACGTACTTCAAATTTTATCGATTCCACCAAACTAAAAAAAAAACTTTGCAACTAACCTTTGCATTATTAGGCCAATTCTTATTCACAAAAATCAACTTCTTAAGATTGTATAATTTTAAAGAGGTTCTCGTCAAATTGGTGACTACTATACCAGCAAGTGAAAATATTATTTCTATTTCAATTTGAGAAACTACAATTTCCATCCTATGGTTGAGAACTACTAGTGTTGGGTAGTTCTCAAAAAAATGACCCAATTTTCATATATATTGGCTTTTGATATAATTCTCACTAATGAGAACCGGCGGCATGTACCAGAATGAATGGTAATTGATGTGAAAACTGACCCATCAGGTTAGGGTTTAAGTTAGCTTAGAGTTTAAGATACCCGTGCGACAGAGAGAACCAGCACAGAAGTTCTGGGAAAGAACCGGCAACCTCAGGTATCCATCCCTGCCGAAGGACCCGCCGTTCTCACGTGACTAGGGTTTAGGCTAGGGTTAGAGTTTAAGGTTAGTTGGTGCAGGGTATTTAATGACTGAATAATTTCTCAAACGATATATAATGCCAAGCAAAGAACCGGGTACATATATCCAACTATAACGGGATTGGCGAGAACCGTTTAACAAAGATCCAGTGGTAAACAAAAACAAATGGGGATTTTGAGAACCTGGAAGACGGTTATTTGAGTTTTAGTAACAAAGCTGCCACAAGATAATAATTTACATGAAAAGGGTTTTGGAAGCACCCTTGCAAGGGAGCCAGCCAAGAGATTTATTGTTGCAAAAGAGGAGGAATTTTTTTTTTATAAAAAAAAAACCCTCCTGTTTGTGCAAAAGTGGGGGTACTGGAAATAATAATGGGAGTCAGGACTTTTATTCAGTCTGGACACAAAAAATTTTTATGCCAAAATTTGAGAATTAAATTGCAAAACTGTACAACTCTGGTGCCAACCATCACCAGTAGTACTGGTTCTCTGCAGCCACCCCCATGTTGAATCAACCCACCTCCCATACAAATTATATATTATGTCCCTACCTTTGTTGGTGGGGTAGTGGAAAATTTGGGGGTTTTTTTTTTAATTAATCTTATTTGATAAAAAAAATTTGGACCAATTTTTTCAAAAAAATAGCAAAATTAGTCGAACTTTAAACTACCCACCCACCAAAAAAACAAAAAAAAATCCCTTTTTTTCCCAATTTTTTTTTTGTTGAAAAAAACTTGAATATACGTCCAACGAAAGTGCAGATGGAGAACGAGTCAAAGAATCATTATTTGATTGTCGGGTCCTTAAACCATAATGTGTAAATATCTACAAAATTGATGGTTCTTGTCAACTGGTCACGGAAGAAAGAAAGAAAGACGACATAGAGTACAAGTTGTAATGAGTTATGTGTAGCAGATTGGGGGGTGGGCCGGGGCAAGGCACAATTCCGGAGACAACTTACTTTGCGAGGTTTAAGTAGTGCTATGTAGATAGTCCAGCCTGTTTGCAGCGTTGCATGATCCGGCCGGCCGGCCGGCCGGCCGAGTAAATGATATTTTGAGTAGAGAAGTGAATGACGGTTCAGAAACAACATGGACCATGGGGGTTGGTTGGACCCAGTTCGCCGAAATAGAGAAACTATTGCTTGTCAGCAACGCCCCTCTGGTTATTGAAAGAACCGGGTCGAGAACCGGATAAAGAACCGGGTCATGCCTGGTAGGTAGCATCCAAAGAACCAGCAAGACCCTTCTTCTGCTGGGCTAGGTATTGAATTCCCAAATTTTGATAACCTTCTTGAATGATTGGAATTTCATCCAAGTAGGTTATCAATCCTAAAACCTTCATATTTTTAGTGAAAAAAAAAACCCAATAATAATAATAATAATAATAATTTAACTTTCACTTTAAGATCTTAAAATTAGAAAACCTTAAACCTACCATGCCTAGGCAATACAACCGACGGTTCTCAACATGAGTATTTGGAAACTGACCGTTATAACATAATAAGCTTTCACTACCACCAAAAGAACCCAAATAAATTGGTAATTGAGGGTATTTCTTTTGCATGAAATTCATAATTGACGGGTCAAAATGATTTTTTAAGTTTTTTTTAAATTTGATACCCTTTGTGGTCCAATAATAATAATAATAATAATAAATGACCTGCCCAACACTAGTTTGAATGTCAACATGATCAATAGGAAATATAGTTATTAGGTCCTTGTCTATAGAGGGAACATATTTTTATGTCAAATAATTAGCTTGAAAATTCTCCCATTTGAAAAATTCTCAAATTCTTTTGGTTGGTGTAGCAAGCACAATATTTCCTATTAAATTACATCATTTGATAATTTTTGTAAATTCCAAATAAATCTTCCAGTTTTAGAAAACTTCACATTTTCAAGTGATCACCAAAGTTGGGAGGGTATTAATTTTTTAAAAATAATCAAGCAAAGGCTTTGCCTAGTTTTTAAAAAAGAATTGATAGTTATCTTTGGGGGAGGGGGGGGCATTGTTTTTTGTATTCACAAAACATGTGAATAAAAGTGTATGGTTCTATATATTAGTTGTTGGGTAAAAATTGAAATTTAATTAATTCCAAAATTTTAAATCATATTTTTAAAAATTAAATATAATTAATATAGGGTATACTTTAATTCAGAAAGTTAGAAAAAAGAGATATAACATAGGTATCAATAAAATTAGGTATTAGTTGTTGGTAGGTTCAATTAGTGGATTAGTAAGGGAATTAATATTAGTTAATGAATTAATAACCAAATGTTAGTTATTAGGTCATCTGTTTAGATTTCTTATTTGACTCATTAAAGTGGTAACCAAAAAAAAGTTCAACCAACTACATAATTAGCCTTCTTTCCAATGTTGTTGATTTAATTATTGTTGTTTAGAACTTTTGTTTCTACTATTGATATAATTATCTTTTGATTTGTCACCACTATTGTTGATGTTGCCATGTGATTTATGGAAGCAATGTATAGGTGAAGTTTTTCACCTTCTTCTTCTCCCTATTGCAAAGTTTTCGTTTATTATTATTTGTAATATTTTTGGCTTTTGTTTCATGTTGCTAATCTCTATTTTTGGAGATGCATCTAAGTTTCATTGCAACAACTTTGCTTTTATTATTATTTCTAAAACCTCCACCATAGTTCACATCATGATTGAAGACCCTAATTTTGCCCAATAAGTGACCTAAAACCTACAACCTTGTTCCTTTGTTTTGCTTGGTGATTTGTCATTGTGAAATCAAAAGAGAGAGAAAAGAAAAGGAGTTAGAGCAAGGTTGGACTAAATGCATGTCTTCATAGAGGTATCTAATATGTTCCAAAATCACACAAGTTTTTCAATTGCGAATGTATGTACATGGTCATACAAATTGTTACATGGCAATAGCTCTCGTCTTAAAAACCTAAGAAGAAGTTTTCAATTCATTGAATGGCATTGAACATGCCAAACTTGGAATTGTGGCTACTTTGGTTGTTGCTACAAACACCACATCTCAAGAACTACAAATGATTAATAAAATGTTTTTGAAGTTTACAGCTACATTTCCATCAAATTTCGTTGTGAGGAAAGGATGATGATGGGGCTATGGAAATAGGTGATGAGCAACACAACATGTGGACTATGTTGTTGAAATGCATATCAAATGTTCTCTTCAAATTCATGAACTCTTGTATTGTTTTCCATTTGTTAAATTGTGCATTGTTTGTGTATGATAATGGAAACCTTGTTTAATTGCTAATTATTCTTTTTGAAAGCAAATTTACTCAACCTTGTCCTAGGATGATAATTATATTTTGATTCACGTGCTTCCCATTTTATTTCATCTTTCATTCATAATTTAGATATGGTCTATTGCTTAACTTATTGAATTATCTATTAACAAACTCATATATCTTTATATGAGGTCCTCAATATAGTGGTATTGGGTCACCAACATCAACATGATGGATCTAAACAAATTAACATGAACCCAACAAAATGTTGGATGTTAGACAAAAGCAATCAAAACCAAAGATTTATTAATGTTTTGCCATTGGAAACCACGGCAATCATAACGAGGTGTTTCTTTTTCACTCATAAAATGTTAAGAAACTCAAATGAAAAATCCATTTGATTCACTTATAATTTAGGTTTTCATTTTGGATGCTTGAAAATGAACACCTATTAAATTAGAAGGAGACAATTTTGTAAAGGACTATCAAAATAATTGACCATATAATAAAAGCATTTGATGAGAAAAACATTATAATTTAACCTATTAGCCACACTAAAAAAAAATTCAAATTAATTTTTTAAATGTAAAATTTTGAAACTCAAAAAGTTCAAAAAAGTTCAAGATTTTTTTTTTAATTTCAAAATTTTAAAATTTCAAGAGTCCTTTATCACATATTAAAAAAAGTTGAAGTTTATAATGCAAGAAAGCTAAAATTCATCAATGTTCAATCAAAGGTGAACCTTTAGAAATTAGGAATACCCAAAGTCCCCAATCATTTATGGATTTTTGTTTTCTTATAGTCATTTTATGGAAAACACTCAAGACTTTGGGACATGATACTTTTAAGGTATATGGCATTTAAGGCCAAAAAATATGGAAAGAAAATATTTTTGTCTTTTCATAATTCCATTTAATGATCTCTATGTTCTGCAAAGTGTGTTAACCTACTTTTTTTCTTTTGCCAAAACTTGTTTTCACTAAAAAAATTAGAAAAGGTATGTAATAGGATGGTGTAGGGGGAAAAATGAGGAAAAAAGTTAATTTCAACATCATTTAATTTTTAAAAATGTAAAACCCAGTTTTGCAAGGTTCATTGAATTCAAAATATATTATAAATATGAACTTCCAATAGACTTTCAATTGTTAATTTTGGTCCATAATGGTGTATTTTTACCCAACTTTATTGAAGAAACATATGGATTTAGAATACAAATGATTTGGAAAAACATTTGAGAAAGAAATGAAACATTAGCCTGAAAACCACAATGGAAAGGCAACTTGTAAAGAAAAAACCATAAACAAGTCTAAGTGCAATTTTTAACATTTTGGGGCCATAGATTCTTTTGAAAATGATAACATGTACAACAAAATGGGTTTTTCCAAGGTCTTGTCAAGTTTAAAATCATTTGCCTATTCAATTTGTTGAAAGCATTTTGTTAAAACCTTTGATTGCATGATTATGTTTTTTTGTTATATTCCATTAATTCAAAAAACATTTTATAAGAAGTGTTACAAAAGTCCATGGTTTAAAAGACAAAATGCACATATGTTCTATTGTTTATAATAAATTGTGTTGAACTACCATTGCCATTTTTAATTTTTAGATGTCCAAATATGTACATGATATGTTTGCCTTGGTTGTGATCTTTTGGGGGAATAAATTGGGAGTCAAAACAAATTACAATTGACTTGATGGAAACATATGAATTTTTAAGCCAAACATTGGTGAATAATTTGTAAGGCCTTTAAAAGGAATATGGATTTTTTAAAAAATGTCATTGAGTTTAGATGTCAAAGATGAATGTTTTAATATCAAAACAATGATAACCACTTTAAAATCAATTGTGTTAATTGTGAGACCTTCGGTGTGGAGGTAAGCTTTCAAGGTACATTTTTTAGACATGCCTTTTTTAAGGCTTATAAGTATAAAATTGTTGAAGAGAAAATTTGCGAAAGCTTGAATTATGTTTCCATCAAATTTGTTTAGGTAGATTTGCAAAAATGTATAACATTGCTAAAAATGTCAAGGAAAAGGTGACAAAAGTGGATGAAAACATGCATTAATGTAAGCCTTTGCCAATGAAAACTGAACACACTAGTCATATCAAGGTAATATTTTCAACTCCATTTTCTATATATTTTGCGTTTTTTTTCCTTATGATGTTTGACCTTTTTGCAAAATGTCACTACCTTATAAATGTTGAATTGGTGTGTGGATGTTTACAAGCAAAGTAATCATGTTTCAAGAAGGTTTACAATTTTAAAAAACCATTGGTCATTGTTACAATAGGTAGATTATGCCAAGGTCAATTGTCATGTACCACCTCCTCTCACATGGCATATTTCTCATATTATTGTAGATTATTTATTTCATGTTGTCGTTACATACTATGTTTTGAACCAATCACAAGGCCACTAATTGTTGAGTGATGCCTTAGGCCTAAAACTTAAAAAAGAAATTAATAGTCCTCTTATTATAGATACATTGATGGAAGATGATTTTAAGTCTTGACATTGAGGTGGGAAGTCTTGCTATGAATGTGAAGATGGAAGTACGTGGGGTCATTTACTCTTTTATTTTCTTTCTTGACAAAATATGATGAAAGGGTAACTCATAATATGTTGTCCTTGATGTTAGATCCTATACACAAAAGTTTGAAATCAAAATTTTCTTTTATTGGTCATGATAGGGGGTTGTATGCAATATATAGTGACTAATTTTTAGCATGATGCAAATACAAGTCATGGGCAAGTTTTTTAAAAATGTTCATTTATGAATATGGTTTTCAATTTCTAAGTTTTCATTATTTTAATCTTTGATTACTAGATGCTCACCCACATACGAAAACTATTAAATCAAAGATGTTGATGTCATTTGTTATGGTGAATGCTACTTGGAAATCCTAAAATGAAAGCCATAAAGTTCACATAAATGAAGGCACAAATAAAGATTTTTACAACATGTTCCATTAGGCACAATTTTTTTGGCATTTAAAAAAAATCATTTAAAAAGAACATTTGAAAATAATGTTCAACTCTAACCTTTTAGAAGTTCATAATTACCATTTGGTTAAGGTTTTAAATTTAAAAAATCACATTTGAATTTATCATTTCATTCCTCAAAACATACCTAGTCATTATAGACAATTTGGAGTGATAATTAATATGAATTCTTCAAATTGTTAACAATCAAATTAACGTACTAATTCATATTTTTGAATTTCAAAAGTTCATTATTGATACAAAAAATAAAAATTTAAATTAATGCATTCATTATCAATTGTGGACGTTTGTCTACATTTTTTAAAAATTATATAAATATGTTCATAATCAATTTGTACGTGAAAAAAAAATTCTTAATTGACAAATTTAAAATTATGTCATTCACCACAAGTATCTAAACATAATGCAATGAATGCACCTTGCAAAAATGACCATTGTAACACCAAAAATGACCCACTTTAACTAGCATTCACCCAAGGTGTCACCATAGTTGATGAGTATGATTGAAAATCCATGTATCTTCTATTGAAAGTTTTTATTATCATTTACATCCATTATTAAAGGTTGAAAATTCTTTTGCTAACAAAGATGATGAAGATTGCAATTTGGAGGTCCTTGAAATGGTAGTAATCACCAATGAATATGTGAAGGAGCTTGTCAACTATGAATTGTTGATATTTCAAAAATATCAAGTGGACATGAAGGATATCAAATGCCCTTTGGATCGGTGGAGGAAACATAAATGTTCCTTGTTTTTTATTGTTGATTTTTTAATTTGACAAATATTGGGATTGTTGGATCTTTCATTGAAACAGAGAAAATATATTCCTTTATTGGCATATTCATTCATTTAAGGAGATGCCACTTGTAGTAAGATAATCTTTGCAAATTAATCATTGATGCTAGGGTTGGTTGCAAGTCCCTTTCTAATTTGGTGGAATTTATAAAAACTAAAATAGACTTTGAGGAGGAATTTGAAGAAATTGAAAGCTCATTTGAGCCAAATGAAATAAAGGAGCCTTTAGTAACACACATTGTGTAATTATGCAGTGCCAAGAGTGATTCTTGCCATACCCATTCAACTATTTTAAAGCTTAAAAGATATTATTTATTAAAAATAAATTTAATATTCAATTTTCTTAAATTGTAAATTTATGTTAATGAACCATCTAAATATAACCAACAAATATGAATAAAATAAGAACCAATTGTGAAAGGGGAAAAAACCTAAGAACCTTGAAGGGTATGAAAATTTTAGAAATTTAAAAAAAAAAACATTATCCTGGTTCTCTAAAAAAACATAAATTGAATGAACCGAGGGACGTGATTATTTCTTTAAAGTAATACCCACCCAACAACGGTGATCGCTAGGAACCAATCACTGGGTTTCTGCAAAAACTTGAAATGGAATTAGCAAAATGGTAGAGTAAAATTGCACATAAAAAGACTAATAAGAATAACTGACAATCTTTGAAAGATCCTGTTTCTGTCATTCCTTTGGCTGCATATGCATGTATCTTGTAGTTGTATTTGCCTCCTAAGAATAAGGATTCCCATGCACATACTATAATAGTCTATGTGCCCATCTGAGTACTTAATGATAAATACTTCTCTGGTGCATTGCAACTGAGTCAACAATTAACAAAATATTTGAATCAGGAACTGAGCATATGAATGCTTGTAACACAATTTCATTCCTCAAGTAATACCCAAAATCTAGACCACAGAAATGGAACACCTAAAACATTGGACAAATGACCTGGGTTATATCACATGTAGAGTAAAACTGCATGTTCTCTAAGCTCTTCATTACTACAAATTTTGAATCTTCCTTAGTTGTGGGTCTTCTTCAATTTAGCTCTCAACACATGGTGTGTATTTCATTGTACTCAAGATGGTTTATTTTTCAGTTCCCACACCTTCTTTTTTTGGGGGTTGTTCCTCAATCAAGCTGTTTGGCTTGAATTTGTGTGCAGAACTACAGACTCCAGAATTCCAAAAGGCTGTGTAGTCACCAGTGTGGAAATCTTTTGAACTCACTGTAGTAAACAATAATCTAAAGGTCAACTCTGGATCAAATTTCCATAAACTATATGATGCAACACACCCATATCATCAATCCTAGATTATTTGTAGTAGTACTAACTTCTAAGTATAGAACACAGAGCACACCCTTCAAGGCTAATGCCATTGACTAAGATCCTGTACTGGGTATCCATAATCAATGCCCAAGAGTTTACACTATTTTAACTTATGGGTAGTTGTGTATTATGAACTAATATTAATGACTACTAATTACTAGCTAAATTTCTTAATTAGCATTACCGTTAACTGTTAAGGTTACATACAAATCAACGAATACATAAATTATAATACTAGATGTCTGATTGACCTGAGTACATACCATCTCACATGTAAATAATAAAAACACTAGAATGTGTCGGTGGTTAAGGATTGAAGATTCAGGACCATTCTCTATTTACTCCTCTAATAATAATGTCACACTTGAGAATGGGGAATTGTGGAGATGTTGGAGGCTTGACATGGTAGACCCAATTCCTATGTCTCTACTTGCAAGAGAATGGCATGAAATTTGGTTGGAACCCAGGTGTCAAGTTGATTGATTTCTATTTAAGTGATTGTTGTTCTAGTGTTGTGTGGTGTTAGAATCAGCTTCAGATACCCTCCGGTTAACAATTGAGGCATATACTCACTTACTCAACAGGGGTGAAAAGAATTTAAACCGGTCGAGGTATAGAACCTTGGTTCTCAATTTTTTGAAATATTCAAATACCCACCTTTCTAACCGCCGGTTCTTTGATGTTTCTGATATAGTATTGAATTGGCCAAGGTACTAGGGTATTTGAGGAAAAATTCTCACTCACGACACCCAATTTTGTTGCAGTTCAGGAATTTGTAATCATCATGTTTTGCAGCATCTTGTAGAGGAACATGGAATTCTAAGGTATCATTTTGATGGACATCCAAGGCTTTGCTGAAAAGAGGTTTGCGAATATGTTGTATAACCCATTTTTTTTCCTACAAGAGTCTGAAAATTGTTGCGAGAGAATTTATCATAGTGGAGCCAAATATTGTGGTTTTTAAATTGAAACATGCCTAATGATCTTTCGAGAATACTTGTTTGCATTCCACTTATAACTAATCCCTATGATATTGATTCACAGCTTTGTGCTTGGGGCAATCATGCAATTAGAGTGAGGTATATAAGAGATGTTTCGATTGTTAGTTGAAATTTATATGATTGGTTTGTGTTGTGAGAACTTTGATATCATCAAAAATATATATACAATGTGAACAAGATTTTTTTTTCAAAAAAATCACCTCTAATATTGAACTATGCAATTTGGATCCACCATTATTTACCCAGAATTTGTTCCAAACTTTTTAATGCCTCTTTCTATATCAGCAATCTTTGAAACACAAGTTCTATAGGTGATTTAAAGCACTTGAATAATTTTTACTACTGTATTTGGAGAGCGCCTTATATCCATGTGAATATAAGTTGAAGAATGTGCAAGTGTCAAGCAATATGCTAATTAATATCAACACATAACAAATTTATTTGAATAATGCTGTGAAAATGTATGAACCAACTATTTGTTAATTGTCACATATGAAAAACTATTAGACAAATTTGGAACACTATAAGTCTGAGTTATGAATATAGTCAATCATCCTCATGGAGGAGGTGAAATTGAAAGACACTCGAAATGAGGTAGGACTTTGATATCACCTTGGGGAAAGCCCCAACAAAGGTGGGTTTAAATGAGTAGTAAGGAAACATAAAATTAGTTTATGACATGATCTATGTGAAAAGGTTTTTTTAAGATACTTTCTTGTTGAAGCATGCATAAGATCAAGAACAAATTTGGTCACATAAAGCTTGTATTTTGCTTCAATGGTTGGTCACCCTTGAAGACCAACATCAAATCAAAAAGTAAGGTATGATAGTAAAGCTACAGCTCTAAATTAAATCCAATGTCGATTATATTCAAATTAAATTGTAGTTCAAATTCAAGTTGGTTTGGTGATTACTTTTATAGGAAATTATTGCACCAAGATATAATCTTTTAAATACTTTAATGCAGTAATTTACCTATCACTAAATACAGGAAGAGCCAATGTAAGATTTTGACAATTTCAAAAGGAAAATGTCAAAAATAATCAAGGTTTTGTAACCTAATTTTGTACACAACGAGCTTGCCACAAGCACAAGAACTCTCAATATATCAAGCTCAAGCATAATTCCAATCATACATGTGAAATGAAGATGATTAGGAACAAAATTAAAAGAAAAACACTTCAATAGGATATTACTTTCTAGCTTAACAAAAGATTGGAAACATGTAATGAGATGGACAAGAGTATGAAGTAAGTTTGTACTTTAGACTTGTGTTGATTTGGCATAAAAGAATAGATAGCATTAATTACCTTAACTTATATTTGTTTAACTTCAATTAGGTCATGGAGGTTTCCATCAGACTTGTTGCAGAACAATACTTTTACACAATTCTAAAATATATGCTACAAATGAAAAGTGGATGGTGATGTATGAATTTCATCTATAATGGATGAAAATTTGATTACATATTCCTGGTGGCTTCTCACAATGACAAATAAAATGGTAACAATAATGTATCCCAACGGGATCATATCATGTTTGAAAAAGATCTAAATTTTGGATGAACTTCATTCAATAGAAAGCTAAGTAACAATAGATGAACTTAATCCATGGATTATGATTTCAGGTAGATTAGTTATACAATATATATTATCACTCTTACAATTACGGACATAAAGGTTGCTAGCATGTGACAAAATCCACAAAGAGTGACCTTAGGTGTACTTGGATGTAGAAGGAATTTGTGAATAGAGGGCATTTGAAAAGTATTGCACTAGCTAATGGATGTATTTTGACATCATAGCTGCGTCAATGAAATTTTTTAATTTCAAATTATGAAATTTTATTGAATTTTTTTTTGAGTTTCATCTTTTTGTTTACTTGGATCTCAATTGGTTGAAGGTGGTTTCAAATCTTTAAAGGATTGCTAAATGGATAATAAGATCCAAAAATGGCAACTTGGAACATAAGATTGATCTTCATTGAGACTAAAAGTTTGAACCAAAATGCCATAACATTTATTCATCTAATGATTAATCATGTTGAATGGACTAAATAGTACATTTTTTTTCAAAGCTCCATTGACACATTGTCAATGAGACCAAAATTAATTTCCAATCTTGAAATTGATGGTTTTTCCTTACAATACTCAATTTCACTGTGCTTACACCATTTTTATTTTTATTAAATATGAAAAGTAAACTAAACTTATATATTTGATAACTACATTTGTTCAATCTTCAGTTGTAGGGTTTATGACCTTGTTTACTCCTTAACATGGGGCACTCCTTTTTGCATGCATAAAAACCAATAAATAATCTGGTCATGTATTATTGTTGTTAATCTCAATAGGAAAATCTTTACAAAGTTGAAAACTATCAAGAAAAAGATCAAAATTTGAAAACTTTGTTGAAAAAGACTCATAATCCAAGGGGAAACACTATTCTTTGAATTTAGAAGTGTATGAAAATACAAGATTGTATATATTGGTTGTTAGGTAGAAATTATAATTCTATTAGTCTGATAATAAGATTTTTTTAATTATGAAAATCAAGATGTAATAAATATAAAATATCCATTAAATTTCAATATTAAAAAAGAAGTAGAAAAATAATAATACATATATTTAAAAAATCTAGGCATTTGTTGTTTGGAGGTTCAATTCTAATAGGTTGATAAGTGAATTAATATTAATAAGTTCAATTATTACCAATAAATAAATTAGCACAAGGAAATGATATAAGGTCCCAAAAAAAATTGTGAACATGGGATTTTTTGTTAGGTTACATTGAAAGATGTCCTCATAATTGCAACTTCAAAGCTTTTGAGTTCTAACAAGAGAATTCCAATGGGTCCATGTGCTTGTATGTTATTAAGGTTGTGCGTTCATTGTTTGAACTAAATGAAAATTCTTGCTTATTCATTTTTTGTTTGGTCTTTTGTCTTTTTGAATTGTTAACCATACATTTAATGTCACATGTTGTAGATATCCCATTTTTTTTTTAACTAACAACAAAATCACATATCTAATCTATGTGTTGGCATTTGTGATAACATAAGGAAAAGTGAAGGTTACACCACCACCATCAAATGAAAAGAAAAACCTTATTTTCATGCTAGATTTTAACATTACTTTACCGTGTCTATCCTAAAGTGTATGGTGGCATGCAAGAACATGGGAAGATGGTTTAGGTTGTAGAAAGGTTAATTCATTTTTTGTAAACCATCTTCATTTTTAAAAAATTAGTGAGGTTTTGCACATCTTACACATCTTATATGTTGGGAATAAACCCTTTTGTAACAAAATTTTGAAAGCTTTACTCACATTTTAGACCATTATTCTTGGAAGAATTTGGCATAACATAACATGTTTAGCCATTTGAAATATTTCTTACTCCATAACATTTTGTTATCATGTCAATGTATGCTTTAATTTCATTCTTGTCATCCTACCTATTTGTGTTCAAAAAAGTCAATGTGGCAAATAAATATGCCAACCTTGATATTTTGAGGTCCTTTCACACCATGGATAATTTTGTCATTTTGAAAAAATCTTACATTTTAAATGAGTGTTTTATTCTACCACCTCCCAATTACCTAGTTGGGGGATATGTTTATGAATACTTGTAGTATGTTGAAAAAATAATAATTTTATCCCATGATTTGCCATTTTCAATTGCATTCTCATCACTCCACAACTTCAAGTACTAAAATTTAAAATATAAATAAATACATGGCATCAAAATTTTATGCAAAAAAAAAAAAATGTAATTAAATTAAAGCTAGTTCAAATTATATAGCATATTAAAAAATTACATAATAATAAGGTGGGGAAAAAAATTCCATCACATGATACTCCCCGCCCCTCTTTCTCTCCCAAAAAATATTTTATTTGACATAGGTACTATAAAATTTTAACATTTAGTATCGCTCTTGGGCTCATAAGGTACTATCAATATATATAAACATAAAGTCAAATTTTAATATAATGTTTAATGTTTCCCATGAAAATTCAAAATGTTACCTATATATTAGTTATATTATAAAAACCTTATACCATTATACAAGGTAATGAAAAGGTAGCCATTGAAAAGATTGATCCTTTGAATCAAATGAAGTTACAAAGGCCACTATGTTGGAATTATATTTGATGAAATGTTGATAAAAGTTAACAAAGTTTCAAAAAACATTGAACATCATGAACAAAAAAGGGGTATCCAAATACATGATGGTCTAAATTCATGATCCATACAAATGCCATTAGATGAAACAATTTATTTACGAAATTTTTATTCCATTTAATAAAATTCATTTTTTTCCCAATTTGTTATAAAGTTCCATGTTTTTCATCTTTTTGAAAACCCCTTATAAATATTTGCAAAATAAAATAAGCATAACATTTGTATCCAAAGTTTGGTCATAAAATGGGGTGATTTAAAAAAATAAAAAATACAATGTTATTAAATGCAAAAAGTGAAATTCAAATTATCACCAAATTCAATGGCAATTTAAATTTCATCCCCCCTCTTTTTTTCTCAGGTGCCTTTATTGTTGTTGTATGCAATATCATTATAATTACTTTCAAATCTCGTGCATTAAATATTGAGTTCCATCATTTTATACCTAGATTCAATAAAATAAATTCATTTTGTGAATAACAACGTTTGAAGTTGAAACCAAGGTTTGGGGTGAAAGGAGGGCCTTGAAGGTAGGGTTATTTTGTAGATATATTTATTGTACATAATGAATGTAGTTGTGGTAAAAGAGTCAATGTTATTATAATCAATGTTTATTTAACATGTTTGTAATTTTTATAAACAAAGATGTTGAAAATGTGTGTTGTATTTGTGATATGCCTTTTTTAAAATATCAATCTAACAATTGAATAGCTTTGAAAGTAATCCAATGAATATAAAATATTTTTTAACATTTAAAAAATCAAAACTTAATACTTTCAACATTACGAAACAATGTAAAAAAATTGTTTAACATTGTGTCAAACCTCTTGACCAATCTTGTGTTGCCACATCAACTAGTTATGACTAATTGCAACGGTTCAAAAAACTGATGTCGACTCCTATTACCTTTTTTTACTTTCATGTTTTTTTTTTGGGGGAGGAAATATATAAAGCATTATCAATGTAACAAACCTCAAAATCATTCACACCATACATCACCTATTAACATTGAAAAATAAAATGTGCATTTGTAAGGTCAAAAGCCATCACAACATACATAAAATGATCGTAATGTGTTTCACATGGCAATTTATAAATACCACAATAGTCAATTTTAAGGTACACTTTCACATGACCTAGTTGATCCAAACAATTAAATACCAACGTTGAAAGGTAGAGATTTTTTACAATAATTGTTGTTTAACCCATAATAATGGATGCAATTTGAAAAAAAAACCATCCTTTTCTACAAATGGGATTGGGACATCAATTAGACTTGGAATTTCAAAAGATTTCTATTAATAATGTGTTCCCAAAGGTGCAACAAGATCATTGTGTGATGTGAAGTTGTAAATGGATCCAATGGAGGGTTCAACAACTTTTTTAGAATCAATTGTGAAATCATATGGTTGATGTTCTCTTTTTGAAAACTTTATTTTAATCTTGATATTAAGAAAGATTCTTGTGTTGCCATGTTGTAGGGTTATTTTTTTCCTTGAAAAACATATTAAAAACACATCTACTCATTTTGTAGCATGCATGAAAACCCATTGTTCACATAAATAATGTGTTTTGCACCTCCCTATGCAAATGATAAACTTTTCTTGCATTCATCCATTTAAGTTTATTTATTTTCATGCTCATCTTTGAATGCAACTTCAATAATTGTGATTTTCATCAAACAACTTTTAATGGGAGCCTCACATTTCTCTATTTCAAAATGAAGATTTTGTGTGTGTCAATTCATACATGGATTGTGTAAAATAAATTAAGATAAGGATATTGGGGTTTGAAAGAGAAGGAATGACATTGAAAATAACCTTGCTAGTGTGTGATGTCATTATGATTTTTGATGTTTTGATTTCATATGTCATGAGTTTTAAAGAAAGACTTCAAGCATGAATGACTTTGACATGCACGGATGTGATTTTTCTTTCTACCATTGCCCAATGTTGTCTAAACAAATTTATGGATGAAACATAGTGATGCACCCAAATCAAGGATTTCATGAACAAACATGAACTTGCATTTGCTACATTTGATCATGATCGGTAACCTCCCAAAAAAGAAAACATGGTGCTAATTCTAAAGGCAAGTTGGGGCCATTTCCAATATGTATGAACACATCAAAGCTCAATTTCAAAGTCCTCAATAAAACTAGATGTCCTTGTTTACTTCATCTTTAGACCTTGAAGGGTGATGAGGGTGGCACAATGTTGGCATGTTAGTCATGTTTCTTTGGGGTCATAAAGTTTTCACAGAATTGATTCAGTGTTGCATTTTCTTTTGATAGAAAGTAGGGTTGAGCTAGCTGTACTGAGAAGAAAGTTGTGTGGTTTGAGCTCCTGTGACATTTGTCAGGTTTTTGTGTTTAGTTGTGGAGGGTTTAAGTTCACAGAGGAGAGCTGTCTTTCTTTCAAAAGTAGAGAAACTCTTTCCCTAAACTTTCTTCTTCTTTTTTATTTATTCTTATTTTCAGGGAGATTTTGCTGTGTAGTATAGTTCCATCTTTTTGTAGCTGAAGTGAAGAAATCATCCTCAAGAAATCACAGAATTTGGAACCCACAGGCATTGGAAGCTGGAGTTGGATTTCTGAGCTCAAGAATTCTGGACTGTCCATTGTGGAAAAAGCTTGGGATTGGCATTTCGATTCTACTGTTTTGGTAGAATAGATCAGAATCCCTCACAAGCAGAGTCACTCCAGTTGATGATGCACCATAACATCTCAGTAGATAGTAGCAGTGGTGCAGCTCTGGACAGAGATGTCATTGATGATTATGGTCATGAAGGTGACAATGACATGAAGAACAAAACTGCCATGGAGTGGAAAGCGAAAATTGTGAGAATGGGTATGGAGAAGATGAGTGCCTTGACAGAAGATGATGGGATTCAAAGAAGAGGTTTCAAGGACCTAAGCAAGAAAGAGTGGGTGCAGACATACCCTTGAGCAACAATTAGGGTTGTGAGAGGCAACGAAGGCAGGTATTGTACTATTTGTGAGGCTCATGGATCCACTGCAAAAAGGAATGCCTTTCAGATGGTAGGAAGTACCAATTACAAACTGAGTGCTCTTGTCACTCATGCCGATCAGCTTGGCTCATAAAAATGCTCACAAATGCAGTGATTTTGGATCAATGCAGAAAAAGTCACTACAGCTGATTTCTCCTCAGTCACAAAACATCTTGCTCCCAAGAAATCCAGCACAGGTAAAGAATCTTCAATACACTCCATTTGTGTTCTTTCAAGAATTGTGGACATTGTTACCCATACATCAGGCAGCACTAATCTTGATATGAGTCGGCAGTCAGCACAACAATCTAGTGTACTGCTACCTAGTTGCAGTAATTAATTTTTGGGTAGCCAAACAATCTGCTTCTAATCTTCTTGGTGGGTGGGACGATTGACAACATTACCATTTCTTGGAACAGTGCAATTGTCCCTTTGATGTTGATAGCCATCAAGAAAACACTAAACCCTAAACCCTAAACCCAATCTTGGTCCCTTGTCATGCACTTGATTGATCCATTTTCTAGAACAAGCATCAAATGGTTTTTGTAGTTGCTGCTGCTTTTGTTTGTCTCAGGTAAACCATGTTTCAGTGAGTTGCTTGTCAGTGGTCCAATGAAGTTTCCATACTATTGTATGGATTCTGGATGCATACTAGCTAGCATGGAAATTGATTGCTCTTGCTTTTTGGGGGTGGGGGCTGTGATATGCTCAATGCTGCTGATGTGCAGGGGGGCCAGCTGCTGTGCAGTTGGGCAGCAAGGAACTATCACTACTGATATGCCAATTGGTGACATCCACAAAGTTTTGCAGCTTCTGTACCAAACAACGCAAACAAATCACAGTTCATTCAGATCAGTTGACCGAACTTGGATGACAGATGACAATGTGTGAAAACAAGATTCACTGAATTGAGGACACAGCTATGTACACCCCAGTATGACCCAGATCTTTCAGAACATCAAGAGGATGGTCACATGAGCAGATAAAAAACATGGGGCATCAAGTGCGCACCTTGATGTTTGCGTTTTCTTATTGGATTATATACCTATCAGAGAAATGGTACTTCCAGAATGAGAGCACCAAATGGTGTGAAATTGTATATGTAAATTTGCTTTAAACAAAGAGAAGGCAAGATTGGAGCGTATGATAATCCACACTTTTCCTCAAGACCCATGAAGTGTGATGGCTCCAAGCATACAACTCTGCAAGAATGTGTTTACTGTAAGGTTGGTGCTAAACCTGGACAGACTCCATAGAATCAAGTTACTTTCATGACATAGGTACCCAAGGTTATTGGTTACCACATTATACATTGCACCGAATCCCTGCCAAAAAGTCATTTCCACGCAAGTCATGCATCCAGAAGCTAGCTGAGACATTATTCGACGGCAACCCAGAATTCACTGTTTTCTGGGCTCAGAAAAATTGTATATCACACAACTTCGGCAAAGTTGCAGAGAAAATTGTTCATTTGGGTTGTTGCATGGGAGATCCCTTGGATTAAGATTTCTCCCCCAATTTTTCAAAGGAACTTGCAATAAAAAGCTGCAAGAAGAATTTATCTAGGTCCCTTTTTGGGGTTCTCAGAACATCATGTTGTTGGCCTTGTCAGTAGATAAGATGTGTACAATTGCCACCAACATAAGGAAAAAGGAAGAGAGAGAAGAAGAAGAAACGTCAGAAAGGAGAAGAGGAAGAAGAAGAAGAAGAAGAAGAAGAGGGAAAAGAACAGTGGAAGGGTTTAGGGTTTAGGGCTTTTTCGCAAGTAGATTTTCTAATGCAAAGAAGAACGAAAAAACAGTGGAAGATTAGTGCATTTTTTTTGCAAGTAGATTCTCTAATGCAAAAAAGTTCATGGTCTTGGAAACCGGAGTCGCTCTGCCATTCGTTTTTCTCCGTGGGCCTTCCTTCCTTCAAAAGGGGAAAGAAAACAGGGTAGGGAAAGAAAATACAAATTTACCTTTTGGCCGTGTTGTCAGAGCAAGGAGGAGCAAGTTTTATTGACAGAAAGAAGGAGTGTTTGTGTAAAAGAATTTAGGTCGTCTCTCTCCTTTCGCCGAGTCCGCCATCGCCACTGAGCTCCGAGCACAATGAGAATGCAAAGTGCCTTCCATTCAAAATCCAACAGAGGAGTAATGCAGTCATAGGACACGAGTAAGTGGCGAGCTTCGGGGCATGCGGGTGCGGCCTGCACGATGCGCTCTCATAATTTGCAAGCACTCGGGGGTTCGCCGCCCCCGCCGCTGCCTCCCGGACATCATCATCTTGATGGCCGCGGCCTGCTGCTCCTCGACCAACCCTCTTCGCCTTGGACCGTAGCCGCCGCCCATTCTCAATTCGTCATCTGGCGTCTTCCGGTGCGGCAGTCCTGCATTCCGGCCGTGTCCCAGGTCCGTGACTCCGCGCTTCTTCGGAAACTCGTTACGGCTTTCGTCGCATAATGAAACTGTCTCGAATTTCTTTTGTTTATGATTTTTTTAGAGATTTCGGTTGTAGACAAGTCTGTTGAGGTGGGAGACGCGAAGCTCTGGCGATGAATTGATTAATTCAAGTATCTATTTTTTTTCCCCAGCTTCCGGCTGTCAATGTAATACCAGATTAGCAGCATTTCATGTGCGCATTGGTTAGGGTTTATAGTCATGCAAGTGGTTGTGGACCCAACAATATGTTTCCATTTGAATCGGAACCTGATATATGCTGTATGCAGCAGAACTGCAAAGATGCAAAGAAATTCAATCAATTGCAGAGCAGCCTATTTGGAGTGAAACTGAGACTCTACAATGGAGAGATCAAGCCACAAATGCAGCATATTTGTGCTCGAGGAGCAAAGCCTTCAGGCATGGGTGCTGTGTCAGGTAACCTAAGCTCTCTAGGATCCTGCTATGTGAAGGGAGGTGGAGTGGGCCAAAATGTAGAGAGAATTATTTGAGAGTTTGTGG
>Ga0209611_10005760_pt1 | contig 20601 bp, 19 predicted proteins | sample S1TSphgellanicum_3_FD_187693 | JGI IMG/M metagenome (GOLD analysis project Ga0209611, IMG submission 187693) | Host-associated microbial communities from peat moss isolated from Minnesota, USA - S1T2_Fc - Sphagnum magellanicum MG (SPAdes) (version 2) | ecosystem: Host-associated > Plants > Peat...
ACGGTTCTGAAAACCTTCTCCTTCTCCGATTGTGCACCTCTGCGAGCCGACCAGGGATTGGCAGCCTTGGCAATGGTGGTGACAGCACGATTCTCCGAAAGAGGGTTGTACTCCGGGGGCTGTGGCGGCTGCTGCTGCTGCGGAGGCAAGGAAGCCTGCGCATTGGTTTGGCCCTTGGATCCCCTGCTATTGTTCTCATTGCGGTCCCGCTCGTTCCTTTCGTTCTTGTCATTCCTCTGCTTGTTAGGGGTTCTCTCCCGCTGCTGCTGCTCCCGGGCCGCTCTGTCCTGCTGCTGTTGTTGCACGGCGGACTGAGGAGGAGGCGGCGGGGGGTTGCGAGCTCTCCAGTCACGCGAATCAGGCTCCGCCGGCAAAGCTACAGGCTCTGCTGCTACTCCCATCGCTCTCGGATCACGTCTAGTCCAGTCCACCTCTTGAAGGAGGACATCGCCCGCGGACATAAGCCCAGACAAACCGGCTTCCACAAGCTCATCAGGCGGCTGCGTCCAAAGCTCCTGAAACTGCAACAAACCATCTCGCGTGTAACGGATCCGCTCACGTCTGCTACTACCGCTACTCGCCTTACGCAGTCCGGAGTCAGAGTAATAAGACCCGGGAGGATCACCAGCACCGAAAACCCTGGGAGCTTTGTTCCCGTTGGTCGTAGACGACAGAGCGCCGGCAACGTCGTCAGATACTAGAGAAGAAGCAAAAGGCCGTAAAGAGAAAGCAGCACGACCACCACCAGGTCGCAACGAGACAGAAGAGGAAGAAGAAGACGAAGGTAAGGGCACTGCAGCACCGCCATCCATACTTCCAGCACCGAGTTCTCGCAGTGTGTATTTCAAGTGAAGTATCGAGTAGCTATCGAGCTCGTTCCTTTTGGCTCCCTGACGGGCTCGTGCGAGAGAGCTTCTCTCCTCGCGTGCGTACGCGTCTATCCTCCGCAGAGACTACTACTGGAGCTTCTCTCGCGTACGCGTCTGTCTTCCGCAGACACTACTACCGCGGTGAGTGACGAGTTTGGTTTGGAGACAACAGGGAAAGGTAAAATGCACACACAGGACTTGGTGGGGAGTTGTGAGCTAAACCTATAAGCGTTTGTTGTTGTTGTTGTGACGGCAGGCAAGCGTGTTTGAAAGAAAACCAAACCCCCAAAAAACGAGCAACCTGAAATTAGGTTTGGAATGGTGGTTTTTCAAAGGTGGAACCAACTACGTTATATGGACTAGGTAACTGGCCAGAGCTGCTGGGTTCCGAATGCTCGGTTACCAATGTAGTTGAGCCGATTCATCATTTGGAATCTACTTCTCCAGTGGGTTACCGAATGTAGTTGAGCCCATTCAACATTCGGAATTTACTTCTCGAGCAAGAATACGTTTGGTAAACCGGCAGCTTGAGCCAATTATTGAACATAATCAGTTGTGGAGGGGCACTGAGTGTGCAAACGCTCCCCTCTCACTGGGAACAGGTTATAACGCTCCACCAGTTGCATGCACTCCCACCAATGTAGAGACAAGGTTATCAACTTGGCCAAATCAGGCAACATGGCACACACAAGTTATGAGTTATAACCCTCATCCAGGCAACCGATCAAAACACGAGGCACCTCTCAATGACAGGTTATGTTTTGTAATGTGATCTTCTCGTCCTGAATATCACGGCGATGTGATCTTTTAATTATCTTCTTTCCAATGAAACCACATTAAAGCCCTAGGTAGGAAGGCCGCATTTAACTGTAGGGTAGAGCCCTCAGCTGTGGGGTTTACAGGAATAAGGGCCCATACCAGGCACAGCCAACAGGAGGCCTGATCCTGGTAAAAACCACAGCCAAGGGCTCTAACTGTGTGTAAAAGACCTGTGCCGATTTTTTTTGAATTTGTTTTCCTGTGATGCTTGATGGGTTCCTGAGAAAAAGATGCAAAATGGAATGCCCACTGCAAGGGACATGTTGTTTTTTAAAATGCCCCATGAACAATGGGAAAGTAAATACACTCTGGATGGTGCTCTCGGATCACACTAGAAATATCAGTACATATCTTGTTGTGTAATGTAATGCACAAGGGGCAGGGCATTGGCAAAACAAGTGCTTGCCCAAGGCACAGTCAAGGGGCACTTATTTCGTGAACACCCCATCTCCAAGGGCATTACCTGACATAAAGCACCAGGAAAAAAAACATGAATTTTTGTCTATCTTGTGACACCTGATGGGTATCCGCAGGGTATAACAGAATGCCCTGCCATTTGCCAAAGAGAAATTCCACCGGATAAGGTGCCCTCCAGATACACAAATTTTTTTCTGTCAGTCCATGCTCTGGTCAGACAATCTCGTTGGAATACAAAATTCATTTCCATCCGCAAGGGGGCATCTATTTTGTGATGAAGCCAAAGTGGTGAACATCCATAAGAGGATTAGGCAAATTTGGTTATATAAACAAGATATGAATGTAAAGAAATTTAAGTGTCCTTCCTCTGTATTTTTGGGCTACCTATTGAAACCAAATATAGAAGTATGGTAAATTACATATTTTTCTCAAATTCTTGTGATAATGAAAACACTTGAGACTTTGCCGGTTCACCAATGCCTAGTTGTGAAGTATAGCGCATCTAGGCTTTCACTATGACACTGTCTTCATTCTTTGGGGCCACAAAAAGTTGGTGGTCTATGCAGGGGGGAGATTGAGAACGCCAACTGACAGGCACATATTAGGTTACACAAAATATTCCCTTTCCTTTATAGAGTCCAACAACTAGGAATCCTTCTTAGAGGTATTTTGAAAGTTTCAACATTGTATTTCTTGCTAATACATGTTGACAAGTCAAAAATACCATGCTCCTGGTATATCCCTTTAACTCACCCATGAGATAAATAAATAAAATGTTGGTTTGCTGCAATTGAAAGACCTACTACAATTTGTTATTGATTAAAGCTTTGATATTTGAAATTGTCATATAATTGCATAAGACTAAATAAAGCATACTTTAAAACTACCTCATTTTTCCCCCTAACCATCTATATGGATATGAAAAAAAACATGTTATTGGGTATTTTCATGTTATATTTTGAATTATGTAAATATGTATACATACATATACCCCATGGCCAAGGAATAAGCTTTGGATTTATGCAACATATTTTAACAGCTAAATATTTTAAAAAATTCTATTGTAAGCTTCACTTTGAAAATGTGAGAAAAGTATAAGAATAATGGTAAAGAAGATGAAGATTCATCAATTTAATAATATCCCCCCCCCCTTTTTAATTTCCTTCATATGTTTTCATATGGTTTTCAATAGTTCATCATTATTTTATGTCAATATTAAATTTGATTTTATTATATAACATGGACATGAAAATGCACTTGTTATTATGACTTTTCATGTGTTTTTTATAAAAAGTGTTGGAATAATAGTTATCTTGAATTATATATATGAGCTGCTTGAAGCCATGTGTTATCACATGTCTAAGTATGGTTTTTTTTTTCAGATTTGTGATATTGAAATTTGGTGACATGTTCCAAGAAAATAGCAAATTTAGTTTAATTTTACACTAGAACAACAAAAATGCAAAAAAATTCCCAATTTTTTTGTGAGACAAAAATGTTCATAAGCTTAATATAATGTGTCATATTATTAAAACTACATTGTTTATAAGTAGAGATATAATAAATTGTACATAAAATGCATCATGATTTACAATATAGAAACATTAATGGAAATGATCATGCCCACATCCCATTTGTTTTGTTAATGGTTATTATTGTTTGAAAGCATGGTGAAAACACAAGTTTCACATTTTTTCAAGAATTTGATCATATTATTGGTACAACATGACATGCATTAAAACATAATCATCTAGAACTTGTGTTTATTTCTTGGGGCATTGTGCATGATGATGGGACACATGTTTGTTGAATTGTCATGGGTTAATCATGTGAATGATTGTAAGTATGATTAAATCAACATTAAATACCAAGGTACATTTAAACATCAAAAAGAAAAAAATCTAAATTGAAATAATTCAATTTGGCTTGCACACTATTATACGTTACCCATGCGATCAATTGGTCAATTGATGAAAAAATTAAAAATATTAAATGACATTGCATGCAAATTGAATTGAATTGAATTTTGAATGAATTGGATTGGATTAGTATCTAATTGAGTTGAATTCCAATTCAACCAAGTTTAATTCAACAATTGGTGGAGATTGTATTGAAAATCTACTTATGTGGATGTTAGGCTAAATTCCACCTTTGCACAATAGGTTTTTTTATAATTTATTAAGGCTATATTTTGACATTAATAACTTTCTAATGTAATACCTATAACCTTGATTTTACTTATTCATGTTCATAGCACATCATGATTATGAATGTAAATGGCTAGAGCCTAGATTGGACATTGGGGAGGTTTATACACTTGTGATATTGTGTAGAACAATTCAAGCTACAAATGTGAAATTCATGCCATGTTATATTGAAATTCAAAATTTCAAAGTGAGCCACACTAGATGAATTATTAGAACTTTTGATAATATTTCTTATTTTGAGCATTATACATTTGAGTTCATATGTTCATAATGTGAATACATGTTCAAGTTCAAAAGCTAAGCAATGGAATACTTATTTCACTAGTGTGGATGACTTGAAAAATGAATATTATGGCATGTGAAAGTGTGATAATATTAAATTTGGACTTCCATAAAATGGACTAATGGTGGAATTCAACACAACAGTAATAAAAATAAATTTTACTGATGATAGTTATATTGAAATTGGTTTAAGGGGGACAATTTATAGGGTACTATATTATTTTATCTTACCAAAATAAAATTTTGTTTGGAATATGTCTTAAATGGAATGGAATGTTGTCTTTTCAAAGGTTTTTTTTTCAACACCATAGTCATTAATGATGGACTTAAGAATGAGAAAATTTTCAATACTTTCATCAATTTGCATCCCCTCTCTTTTCAATTGAATTTGAATTCAATTCAAGTTGCATGCAATGTCATTTTAAATTTTCATTTGAGCAGAACTTAATTTCCAATTTTTTCATCATCATTGGTAATGCATAGTAACACATAGCCCAAGTTATATTGTACATGAAAAAAAGAAATGATTTAAGCCTTATCCTTATCATGTTTGGTTTGAGAAACAATTGTTTCATGTAAGCATGTTAATAATTGTAGAGACAATTGCTGGAAATGTTTATGATGTGTTTGTAAATAACCCCAAAAATGGAATTAATTTTGAAAATGTCATGGTTTGGTCATGGACTTGTAATATGGTAGAATTTACCATTTACGTTCATGATGTTTTTAATGCTAAATGTGGATTTGGTTTAAGTAAAGGCATGGTAAAGAATATTCTTAATTATGGTGGACTTGTTAAATGATGAAAGCCCATGGCATTAATGGCTTTGCATCATCATGGGAAGAGTTGAGTATTGCCATTGCTTTGATTTTATTTGTGAGAATCATGTATCACATACAAGGAAGTAAGAAACCCAAAAGCTGAAAATTTTGGTCACAATTGTTAGAAAGCATAGGCCTCTTTGTCAATCTTCATATTTTTATTTTTAGTTTTTTTGGGTGATTCTTTAATTGTTTTTTCCTTTTTGTGAAATTAGTTGTTGGTGCAACGGGAAGTGATGAAATCCTGCAGTTTTGGAGGTTGTCAGTTGTTAAATTGACAAATCTTCCCAATACAACTAAAAATTCAATGTCATATGAATCTTTGGTTCATGGGTGTTGGGTAGGGTTGTAGCTTAGTGAAACCATGTGCCTTGGGAGTTCTGTTGATTGCCAAGACTCATAGTAGTGTGTGTCTTGACACTTTTGGTTTGGAAGGATGCACCAAACTATTGGATAGAGAAAAAGTCAAAAAATTGGTTTGGAGGGGTGTACCAAACCTTAAGGGTCAATAAATTTTAGCCCAAAAATTGGAATTATTAAGTTTCAAATACTATAGTGCAATATTATACGTGCGTTTGAGATTCCAGTTTGTACTGCAACAAAGTGATAAATGAAAACAACAAAAATAAACAACAGTTTTGTGTGCTGCAAAGTTCTTAGTTTCAAAGGATGCATCAAATTTCTTGGATCCATAAAAAGGCAAGAAATTGGATTGATGAAGTTTGAATTTCATGGCTTGTTGTTATACATGCCTTTTGAATTCCAGTTACAAGTCCGACTTGAAAAGAGTGATTTCATCTCTAGAAATTATTTTAAAAAAAATTAACTGATTTTTTCACACATTACTCTGCAATAAGCCCACTTCTAGGGGAATAGTATTTGGATGGGTGACCTCAGAGGAGGTTTAATATACTTGGGCCAGCTGGAATAGGCCCACTAGTACTAATTAAGCAAATACGGTACATTTGTGTGTCTTGTTGGCCATTTTAGTGGAATTAGTCTGCCTCCAAAATTCAAATCAATTAAATAATTCCAAAAAAAACCTGATACAAAGAACAGTCAATTCTTATTAGTCCTAACTGGCTCTTTTTCATCAATTCCAATGTAGCCACTAATAAGCAATAAAGGCTAAAGCTTTATAAATTATTACTCCATCTCGATTCTACAATTCTGATATTGAAGTCAAATTTCTTGGATTTGTTTGCGTGAGGAGGTCAAAAGAGCAATTCAAAAAACATAGAATAAACATAGAAATTACCATTGATATTATTCTCATTATGGATTCAAATTTACATTTAAACCAGACTTTATGCATCATTAATTATGAATAATGTGGTCAAAATGAAGCAAGAGAAAAAGGCGTACAAAGTTCAAACATCAAATTGCCAACTAAAAACACATTAAAATATCCAAACATGCTATTAAGTATTAGCATGATATTAAGATTAAAATGACATCCAAAATTCAGATGCCAAAATTGAGCTCTCATGACTCTCATCAGCAAAGTTTTCTTTTGGAGAAGTATATTTTGTACACCGATTTTGTACTCAGTGTGAAAGAGTAAAAAGTTTTTTTTTGGGGAAAAAAAATGCCAAATTCGCCATATTTTGGGGGAAAAAGTCAAAAGTAGCCATATTTAGACGACAGGTTTCCACTGAAACAAAGCACGGTTCTAAAAGTTTTCAACTTTTCTGTCTGACCTCTAGCCAAATTTGGTTCATTCCTCCACAGGAGGATGATTGCCGGTCTGTCTACCTCACAAAAATTGAAAAAACAAAAACCTGGTTGTAAACGATTGCCAAACAGGGGTTTTTTTTTAGCGATTTTTTTCAAATTGGCGAGAATTTTATTTATTTAAAATTTTTAAGTCTCCTAGTTTCGAATATATATGTATCGCCAGATTCTGTCCTAAATGGAGCAGGTAGCCAGAAATATATAAGAAAACTAGATTTTTTTAACCGGCTAAATCCTCTTATGGCTGATCGCCACTTCGGATACATCACAAAATTGAAAAACTGCTGACTCACCTCACGAATTTGAAGATATAAAAACAATGCTGACTCATGAGTCATAACTCCAAATTAAAACAATTAAATCACTTTACACAGATGAGTTTAGGGTTAGGATTTCATGTACTTGCTCTTTGTCCAACAGTTTTAGGTTTTTCTGCATCTTCTCTCTCTCTCGGTGTCTGTCGAAGACTGTCGAAGACACGAGAGAGAGAGAGATAGACGAAGCTTGAAGAAAGCGCTAGTGCGCGCGCTATAGAGGCACACTCAAAACCCCACAGAGACAGGGCAGAGAAAAATAGGCTCAGAGAATTCCTAGTTTTTAGAAAAGAGTTTATGAAAAAGTTTGGTGGTTGGAAGTATGGATGCTGCTTCCCTGCTGCTGCACTCTCGTCTTCTTCGGGCTCCGTCTCATTGCGTCCTGGTGGTGGTCGTGCTGCTGCAGTTTCGTTTCGTCCTTTCGCTTCGTCTTTCTTATCCGACAACGTAGCTTCTCTGTCCACTAACGGAAATAACGCTCTTGTGTTCGTTAATAAGGGGGCGCTTTCTGAGTCCCTAGCGCAATGGGTCAGCAGTGGTGGTGGCAGCAGCAGAAGTGAGCGGATTCGTCACACGCGAGATGGTTTGTTGCGATTTCAGGAGCTCTGGACGCAACCGCCTGATGAGCTTGTGGAAGCCGGTTTGGCCGGCCTTATGTCCACGGGCGAGGATCTCCTTCAGGAGGATGACTGCACTAGACGTGATCCTGGAGGTATGGGAGGACCGGAGCCTGTAGCTTTGCCGGTGGAGACTGATTCACGTGACTGAAGGGCTCGTAATCCCCCGCCTCCTCTGCAGGCCGTCGTACAACAGCAGCAGCTGCAGAGAACCCCTAACAAACAGAGGAATGACAGGAACGAAAGGAACGAGCGGGACCGGAATGAGAACAATAGCAGGGGATCCAAGGACCAAACCAATGCGCAGGCTTCCTTGCCTCCGCAGCAGCAGCAGCAGCCGCCACAGCCCCCGGAGAACAACCCTCTTTCGGAGAATCGTGCTGTCACCACCATTGCCAAGGCTGCCAATCCCTGGTCGGCTCGCAGAGGTGCACAATCGGAGAAGGAGAAGGTTTTCAGAACCGTGAAGGGGATCTTGAACAAGCTCACGCCGGAGAAGTACGATGTGCTGCTAGAGCAGATGATGCAGGCGGGAATTTCGTCAGCTGAGATTCTGCAGGGAGTGATTTCGCTCATCTTCGACAAAGCTGTCTTGGAGCCCAACTTCTGCTCCATGTATGCGCAATTGTGCGTCAATCTGAGCAAGGAGCTTCCCGAGTTCCCGTCGGAACAAGCAGGTGAGAAACCGGTAACGTTCCGCAGGGTGCTGCTCAACACTTGTCAGGAGGAGTTCGAAGGTGCAGATGCATTGCGAGGTAAAATCAAGCAGATGACTGAGTCGGAGCAGGTGCGAGAGCGGGCCGACAAGGAGAAGTTGGCGAAGCTGCGGACTCTGGGAAACATCAAACTCATCGGAGAGCTCTTCAAACAGAAGATGTTGCTGGAGAAGATAGTACATGCCTGCATTCAAGAGCTGCTTGGCTCAGATACCAAATCCGCACCTGCTGAAGAGAATGTGGAAGCTCTGTGTCAGTTGTTTTCTATAGTAGGGAAGCATCTGGAGGAGAGTGCCCAGTCTGGAGTTGCATTTGATAACTATTTTGCACGGCTGAAGGAGTTTTCAGGCAGCAAAGCCTTGTGCACGCATCAAATTCATGGTGTGGGACATACTGGATCTGTGGTCTAACAAGTGGATTCCAAGGAGGGAGGAAGTGAAAGCCAAGAGGATCAATGAAATTCATGCAGAGGCGGAGCAGAAATTAGGGCTTCATCCAGGCATGGTGCAAATGAGGAATGGGCAGGCAGCAAATGCACCTGGCCATGCAAATATGCCTGGTGGCTACATGCCAGGTGCAGGAGGCATGCCAGGGGCACCTCTGATTAGGGGTTATATGGTAGGGTTGGAGGCTGATGGATGGGAGACAGTAGGTGTAGGGCGCAAGACAAAATGGGAAACCATGGGGGTGCGTGCCAATGACAATGCCAGGGATGGGGACTGCTGCTCCTACCAGCAGGTATGGAGTGCCTGTAGTGCGAGGAAGTGGTGTTGGTCCCAGGGGACTTGCTCAAGGTAGTGGGGGTTATGGTTTCCTGGGAAAGCCCAGTGCACTGATTGGAAATGGGACTGCACAATTGAATTTGCTGCCAAGCCAGAGTGGTTATCTGGCTGAGCCTCAGGGAGTACTGGGTCCACTCATTGGTTCTGCACAGGATACAGCAAAGGAGACAGTGAGGTCATCGCCACCAGCAGCTCAGCTCCAACCAGCTGAATTGCCAGCAACTGATTTGTCCAAAAAGACACTATCATTAGTTGATGAGTACTTCTCTGTTGTGGACCATAATGAAGCATTGCTTTCTATTCAAGAATTGAAGGCTCCTGATTTTCACCCAGAGCTTGTGTGAATCCTATTGTCCTTGGCTCTGGATCGGAGAGATTGTGAATGTGCACTGGTATTGAAGCTTTTGGTTCACTTGAATGCAGAGGAAGTGGTATCAAGGCAAGATTTGAGAGGGGGTGTTCTGCAGATTGCAGAGCAGCTGGAGGATATTGCTATGGATGCCCCTAGGGCTCCAAAGAAATTTGGAGAGATGGTTGCAGGTTTTTTGGGCAGGAGCCTCTGATCTGAGGCTGCTGCTTGAGGTGTGTGTGAAGATTGAGGATCCATGCCTTCGAGAATCGATCTTTGGGTTTGCATTTGATGAGTTAAAGCTCTTAGGGAATCAACCACAATTAGTAAATGTAAGCAAGACTGCCCCCCTCAATAGGGAAGCTTTGCTGAAGGTTGCAGATGAGAGTGACCTGGCTAAGCTTTTGGGCTGAATTTTTTGAGTGTCATTCATGCCTTGAACACTTGGTTCTTTTCATTTGTCAAGTGAAGTTTTAAGCAGTTAATTGGTATCACAGTGGGTACTAATTGTATCATCTTTTAACTTCTATCTCTTCTCTGAGTTTGAGTTTTGGTATCATCTTATTAGGGCTAATTCCTGTCCAGTTTTTCTTTATAAGTTATCCGTAGTAGCTAGGTTTGTAGATCATTCTGTTTGTTACTGACATCCGTGATTTTTCTAACTTCTAGTATCTAGACAAAACTCTATTAGTGCAGGCATATGCCCTAAATCATTTTGTGTACTCAATTGTACTCTCTTGCAATTTCTGGGATTCAGCAACTATCCCAAGAGTCCAAAGGCTTAAAACATTTTTGATAGTGTTCTCAGACTAGTGTGCAGGTATTGTCATGACTCATGTACCTCATGCGGATTCCAATTTGTCAGATTCTGCAAGATTAGAGTAGTCAAGAGTATGTTACATAGGTTCATTAGGCTTTGTGACCATCTGGTTTCTCTCTCTTTTCTTCCTCAACTCTTGTTTGCATTGTTTTACACCTCTCTCTCTCTCTTTCTAATATTCTGAAATAATCTGGATGCTTAGAAATTGACATGCAGTTCTTGGATAAGGCTTGTGACTTTCATCTGAGCCATATGCTTTCTTTCAGTGGCCTGATTTCTGTTCTCTTTTTGTGTGTTGGATTCAGTGTGTGTCAGATTGACCAGTCACCTCAAGGCTTGTCCATATGAGTCCCATGAGCTTTGCAATTAGTGCAAGTCTGGTGGGATAGCAGTCAATTTTGCATGAGAGACTCAGTTGCATATTGCATGTTTCAAGCCAGATATGCTTGTTTGAACAGTAGGAGCTTGAATAAGGATACTTGATTTTGGAATTAGATTTTGTTGACAACTCATCACAGTGAGGTAGATTTGCCTGCAGGTTTGTACGATAAAGGATGATTTTCTGTTTGTGACTTCATTAGTAAGCTCTTCGTTTTTTCCTTTTGCTACTCCGATGCATCCAGCTCTTTAATCCCTTTTGAACACTGCAAATTATGCTGTTTTCCTTGCCTTATCAACAATGAAGAGGTGGCAGTGGGGAAATTAGCTGCTAAGGTGCTTGCTTCTTTCTCTTGGTATATATTTCTATATACCTTGCTCGTGTGGCTGTGAGTTTGATTGATGTGCAAGTCTTCATTTCTTGCTTCTTGTTTCTGTGAGCTTCATCGATGTCTGAGTCTTCATTTGGCCTGCTTGCATTTCCCCTGTGCATTAAAATATGGTGCACCACTTAGTGAAGCTCTTATTTATGAGGAGCTTCTCTATTGCTGCCAAACCCTTCAATTCCTGTTTGTTTTTCTCTTCCTGTGCAAATTCTTCTATGGAAACAACTTGGGTTCTGCTGCAAACAACCGGGCTGGCTCTGTTTCAAAACCCTAAAACCCTCTCTGAAACCACATCAGTTAGTTAGGGAGCATGCCCTTTTCATGTTATTACAAACGATGTTAGTACTGGTTTGATGGATGAAAAAGAAGGCGACCAGACGTTGGAAATCTTGCGATGTGTTTTTCTTTCCTCTTTCTGCCTTCTTGATGTTATTACTAAGGATGAGTACTCTCTTGATGGATGAAAAAGAAGGCGACGAGGCGTTGGAAATCTCGCGAAGCTCCGTGTTTTTCTTTCCTCTTTTCGCCTTCTTGATGTTATTACTAACCATGAGTACTCTCTTAATGGATGAAAAAAGGCGGCCAGATGTTGTAAAATCTCGCGCAACTCCAGGATATGTTCTTTTTTACAGCGTTTGTCCTTGTCTCTGGGTCGCGTGTAAGACGGCGATCGCTGTGCGCCATCGCCACGATTGTGGTGAGCGGGTGTTCCAGAACCCGCCCAAGAAGGCGACCCACCATGGCGAAACAAATCAGCGAGATCAAGGACTTTTTGCTGACAGCGCGGCGGAAGGACGCGCGGTCCGTGAAGATCAAGCGCAGCAAGGATGTGGTGAAGTTCAAGGTGAGGTGCAAGAAGTATCTCTATACGCTTTGTGTGTTTGACAGCGATAAGGCGGACAAGCTGAAGCAGTCCTTGCCCCCCGGCCTTACTGTACAGGACTTGTGATACAGCAACTGCCGTTGCCGGCTGCCTGTGGCGGTCAACAAGCAAAGCTTGCAGAGGAAGAAGAAGAAAAGAAGAAGAAGAAGAAGAAGAGGGGAGTAACATGGAGAGAATGGTTTGAACAACTGTGAGTGTGTTGGACCATTTTCTTGTATCTTTTTACTGCCTTCACTTACATTTTGGCGAAGGGCATAGTCAGGATTTGAATGGCTGTAGCGACATTAGAAGACTTGGAAGAAGTTTTGAGATTTATATTGAAGGAGCTTCTCTGTGAAGTGGTTCTTGAATCAAAGTGAGCTTCCATGAGAAAGTCATTATTATCACGTTGTCTGTTATCCTGCATGTAGTACTGATCTTTTCGCGAGTCTCGTCTTTTTAGTGTTGTGTTATCTCCTCAGCCGCCTTCAGATACGTCTAGGCCTTCAACTTGAGTTTCAAGCTTTGCTGCCAGTGTTTGTATTGACCGGTTGTTTGGAGACCAACCCTCATATATTCCGTTTTTGCTCTCGTCGAGGTACAAGAGTGTCTTGACCAAGCCAGTGGAGATCTTTGATTTTCCTGAAAGGAGAATTCCTTGTGACTCGAGGAGCTTCCGTGTGTAATCTTCTCGTGAAGGTTCAGGGTTTATTGTAAACCCTAAACTCGTTGAGATTGCAATCTAAACCCTAAACCTATTGAGAGTCTGGAGCCACAAATTCGACTTTAATGGGTCCTGAAGTGATCTGACCCTAAAGAAAGGCAGGTGGACCCCTCTAACTGGGGCTGTGACTGTCTTGATTTACAACCCCATTGAGTCGCCCTGTTCACACATTCCATCAATTTTTTTGTATAGTGGAGCAGGGCATTACCCCACATTTTTGGTATATTTGGAGGTACTCTTACAGAGCATAAAGTCCCATGGGGCATTTTGGAAAACAAAATAGCCACTCCTGCAGGCAATTTCGTTTTTGGAAATACCCTGCATTTTTTCTGTGATACTTAGCAGGTTCCCCCTGGATGTCCCAACCATAAACAGAGTCTATTTTTATGGTCAGTAACACCATCAGAGTGGGGGAGTTCTGGAATTAATCCTCAGCTCCACCTCAGCCAGGTTCTTATTTCTAGAACTCCCCATTCTGAGGGCACTTACCCTACACATACATGCTCCACTCATACAGCAGGACCTGCTGCAGAATGGGGTCCCCATCATGGTGATGGGTGTTTTGCAAAGTATATATGTACATAGATTTTGAAATTGAGGCTTCCATGTGCCCAACTAATCCCAATCTGTATCATGTTACAGAAATAACACTCATCTGAACTTTCACTGTGACATGTGAGAGACATACTCTACATGTCCCAAAGGTACCCAATTCAAGAAAAGTAACTCCTATCTTATGCAGAACCTGACGTCCAGCAGAAGTCACACATCACAGCCAATCCCTGCCATGGAACTGCTGGACACTGCTTAAGGCAGAAAATGATTTGTAAACCTGATCCATTTAATCACATGGAGTTGATTCCAATTAACCAAAGACAAGTAGTATACCTATGTCTAGATTATTCAGATTAAAATTCTGGTTGTCAAACCCCTCCTGCAAGTCAATTTCAGAACTTAGTCCAGTTCCTCTACCCACTAGGTGAAGTGGTTTGAACATCTCCTTCAAGCATTGAATGCAATTCTGTCACATTCAGTCTTAATGCTCTAAGCAACCTCCACCTTAGAAGAGTCACATGAAAATACAATCCGAATGTCTAAGCCTTGGTATCTATCCTCAAGAGCTTCCTTGTCACTATCTAAAATAAATTTCATCTAGCTTCAATGAAGAGCTAAGTCTGGTAAGTACACAAACTCTTTCTTCTGATGTTGGTTCCAGATCTTGCAACCCCATCTGCCAAGGGCCTTTTGATTCACATCACATCCATTCACAAAGACCATGCCTTCATAACTTAATACCTTTCACTAGATTTGCATCCTCATCAATACTGGCTGGAAAGTGGTGCTCCAGCACAAGCCATACCTTGTGTAACCAATCAAACTTCCAGTTTAGGACACATTACCTCTGCTGGCACTAACTCATTTGCAAGGGACATCAACTTGGAAACTAACCCAATTTTTTGTCAAATGGAAGACATCAGGCTGTCTTATGAAGGTTTTGATGGCAAGGCTCTATAGTTGTTATCCTCACCCAGTGTCATTGGGTTTCGTTTGATGACATATTCAATGAAAAACACTGCCATAGGAACTGCAACCAATAGACCCCACACTCCAAGTGTGTGCTCTGCAAAAACAAGAACACCAAGGGCCAATAGTGGATGCAGCTTCAAATGCGCTGCAGCAAAAAAGAATCAATAAACCTTCAGGCCCACGTATGATCAGAAGGAATACAGTAGTGTAAATGACCTTATAATCTGGATAATAGGATCCTGCACAAGAGGCTGGAGCTTTTCTGAGTCATCAGGAAAATACAATGTGACATGAAAACCCAAGAAAATATCTAAAAAGGGCTGTGCAGTGCATACACCTGAATAAATAACAGGGTTAAGGATGTAAGCCTCAACAGCATGAATGAGAATCACCATGAGCACAACCAAACCCAGCTGCAATAGTCCAGACCTGCAATCCACCAACCAATCTAAGGCACATTCTCTAGGAACCCAATTTGTGTATCTTGAGTATTTTGAGATTCATGATGGAAGTCAAAGACTTCCTTATGGCTATCTTTGTCTTCCAACACTCACATAAGCTGGACTGTTGAGGTCAAAACAAATAGGGGGATAGGACAGATTTCTTACTCTGTGAATGCAACGAGGCCGATAGGAACAGTAGAAATGATGACCCCTACCACTGGCACAAAGGAACAGAGGAATACCAACACCGACAAGAATCCCAAACCGGAAACTTGCAAGACAAGAAGACCCAATGCTGTTAGGCCAGTATTCACCACAGCTATGGCACTCTGTGCTTGCATTGCCTTCCCAAAAATTGCACCAAAAGTTCCAATCTGCATTTAAACAAGCAGAGGGTTCTGTAATCAATCACACCTCTCACCTCCATTTGAATTGTATGCTGGATATAGAGGGATCTGAATGGAAAAATCTAATAGGAGAACGAATTTTACCACAGGTGCAATTTCTTCATACACAATGGAGAGACGTGATTGCTTAAGCGATTGCACACCTTGTCGTATTGCAGGCATATCCCAGACAAGCATGAAAGAAAAGATAAGGCTTACCAGACTCTGTCACCAGCAAAACATTCAATCAAGGTAATCAGTGTGAATAGTGGCTCAAATGGCACAATGCATCCCAACTTCAATCACTCAAGACAGTTCTGGGACATAATAGCCAAGGCTGCAACAGTGCATTGAACACAACCACAGTCCACACCTGGTTTCTGTGCCAATCTCTAAATGTGGATAGGTTTCTGTAAAACTCATACACAAGGCTGTTATTTAAGAAACTGTAAAATGTGACAAGCATAAAAAGCAACCTTGAAACAGAAAAACCAAAACTACCTCTGGTTCTTCAGCATCAAGGAGTAACTTGGAAGCAACATCCAGATACTGTCCTATTAGCCTAGCTAAACAAGTAATCGCAAATTGTACAACTGATGCCATGAAACATACCAATGTACCTGCAAGGCAAACCGACTGGTTGCAGAGATAAGTGTAGCTAACCACACCACCATAGCCCCTGCATACTCTTTGATCATTTGCTGCAGAGCCCTCAACCTTTGTGTTTTACTGCCTGCAACTGATTCCTGACACACAAATTATTCATCTCCAGTCTCAATAATTTCAGTTTTTTCCTGAGCATCACAACTTGTGTACAGTTTTCATCAACAAAGAATATATCTGTGAGATTGCAGAGAAAAATCCACAATAACACTTTGAAGTGTAACAATTATGTCCATTCCAGTGAAAACAAAACAAGCATGACAAGAATGAGTGCAGTCATGGCCTTGTGAGTGTGTCTAACGAAGTATTAGATCATCATAGATGGCAGTGACTAGCTGCCATTCCTCCCCACTGACTTTCATCAGCTATCAACAGTGGGTGTAGATGATTATATAGTAATCATCTCAAATTTCAGGCAAGCAAGTTCTAAAAAGAACTGTGTCATGAATTTCTGTCACAATTCTGGAACTAATGAGAAGACCAAGTCATCATGATGTTCGCTACCACATCCTCAAGTCTGAAAAAGCCTTCCACACCTTAATGAACAACACACTCTTTCCAAGTGAGACAACACATGAAGATATTCAAGTGCTAGTACTCACCTGCAATTGAGAAACACACAGAGCCAGACAATATTCTCTCAAAGTGGGAATGTGTTAAGTTGGAGACCTACCATGACAACTGTATCAGGCTTTGTCATCACCAGCAAGAAGCGCTCCAGCTGACAAACACAAGATGCCAAACAGGATATAACCATACTCTTCAGTATAATTCAGCAACAGATTTGGTGGAACAGCCTGTATTCTAGTGTAGGATAGTGCCATGAGAGGAATACTCATAATCCATTGTGTTGTCAGAACCAGGTCATGAAAGCTTTAAGAAATACCTGATCAGTAACTTTCTCACCCAATGCACTACGAAGCTTATCAGAGACCAGTGTATAAGGATCCTCATTCTGATTCACACAATTTCCAGACATTTGCAAAAGTAAGCATTCCATGTTCCTTCATGCCATCTTCAAGAAAAAGAAACCATCAAATCTAAGTCTTTGAAGAGAGAAGTAACCTGAGAACATCACAACTGAGCTAACACCAAATCACACCTCAAACTCTACTGCTCATCCAGATCTGTGCACCTCTAGGCATTGATATCAAATGGCATGCACACAAAAGGACAGAATTCACCTGGATGTGCGCAATGACCTTGGCCCCTTCTTGTGTGAGGCGGGGTATGTACACAACACCAACACCAATGAGTGCTGCAAGAATAACAACATACATGGTGGCTACCAAAAGACGCCGTCTGCCTGGCAAATAGTCCTCTGCCCATGAAACGACTGAATTTCCAACCACTGACAATACTACAGTTCCCATGATGATCTGTCCAGTGACACCAACATGAAAGAAAGCATAATTTCTAAGCAGAGTTTGAAAGCACACTTTGACATCATGGCAGATGGGACTGAGAGATGCAGCAATCTTAAACCATGAAGTGAATGCCACATGTCTAAAACTACTTAAAACCTTGTTTCTGGTGACTTGTACTGATTGATATGCAGACCTTGACTAAAAAGTCAAGAAATTGCAGCTGAATTTTTCACAGAAAAACTCTGACAGGAAACTTTAGAACTTACCCCTACAAAATCATGCAGTTGGAACATGGTGATAACAACAGCAGTCCACACAGCAAGGCGCTGTAATGGGACATGCCTTGACAGCGATCCCAAGCTCAGAACAACATAAGGATCTCGTCCTGCACCATTCATGGAGCTCATACTTGAGTCTGAGAATTCTTCACCGACTGTGGTATGAGGTGTAGCCGACCTTGCATCTGCATCCATTCTGCTGTCCCAGGCTGCAAACCTCCTTGTTGTTGATGGATGCTGGTTCCATGACCTGAAAACCCCAGACTTTTCTAACACCTTATCCATGTTGCCTACCCCAACCTTGCCTGCTATAAGTTGCTCCCCGAACTGATACTGTTCAGTATCAAACCCTGGTTTCAGTTGAGCATCAGAAAGGTAAAAACACATAATAGAAACTCCATAATTCAAACATTTATACGGAGGTTTCTCATGCTGCCTCTGCAAGTTCACAGCAAAACTCTACCATGTCGTTGATCACCTGCGTCCTGCTAAAGACCTAAAAGCTTTACAATCTCAGAGGACCATGCTCTCCGGGTCTACCACGTAGAAAACAAACAAAAACACGAATCTTGCTCAAAAGAGTTTTCAAAACCGCCTGCGAAGTAAGTACCTGGCTGAAACAAGCGCAGCAGAGGGAGAGCCGCGGAAACTGATACCTGCTGCCGCTGCCGTCTCCCCCGCAGTCCTTGGAACAAAAAAGCATGCGTCAATCCGAGGCTGCTAGGTCCAGTACGGGAGCAGGAGTAGGAGACGGAGACGCAATAACACGATGTCGAAGCGGGAGTCGGACAGATTGACGACCCTGCCATCGCCACTCCTTTCTCTTTCCGCCTCGTTCTTTGTCGCTCACTCTCTCTCTCTCTCTCTAGCTCGCTCACCCCACCGCAATGTGTTGTCCCTTCATCATAGAGTGCAGAAATTTCAAGACTTTGAAGTTTTTATTATTTCCTCAAATATGTACCAGAAGTACCTTTGACTGATAAAGACTGTGATGAAAGTTCAAGACTTGGAAGTTTTTGTTTCCTCAAATGTGTACAGTTCCTGTGACTGATGAGGATTGTCATGAAAGCTCTAGACTTTGAAGTTCTTTTATTCCTCAAATGTGTAAGGCTGTACATGTGATTGATGAAGCAATGATGAAACTTTAAGACTTCAAAGTTTTCATTTCCTCATGAAATTGAAGACATTTTTATTGTTTATCAATTTGTGTTTTATGTTAGCCTGGTTGTTTAAAACTGAGCCCAAAAGCAAACAATACTTTTTTGTTACATATCAGCGTATGTGGGCATAACTAGGTAGTGATAAATTCTCAAGCTAATTTTGCTAGCAGCAATTTGAGGGATTTTCATTGTTGCGTTATATATTGTTTGCAGGATAATATTCGCTTAAACCACTTTGACCAAAAAAAAATTTCATCAATGCTTTTGGACCAGATTTTGAATTGATTCTCAACTTGGCTTTGATTCAATATCTGTTTTGAATTGATATACTGGAAAACAGATATAATACAATTGGATGATCATTAATACTGGAAATGATCATCCACCTAGTACTTTACAATGGGTAATAAGATTCCCAAAATGCAGGGCAGGACTTGACTACCACCTCATCCTAGGCCCCTTATTTTGGGCATGCCACCTTGGGGCTTTGCCCCATGCAAAATGACAGGCTTCGACACTTGAAGGATTTTTTTGTATCATATACTTAATCTAAGAGTGGCTTTATACAAAGAAGTTGTATCATGAATTGTTAAGGACATTTCACCTAAAAAACAGCATACACATACCATTTGACTTCCTTGAAAAAGTCTGCTGAAGCTATTGCAACCAGACATGCACAAGAGACTTGCAGAAGACAGTCATAGCTAAGGTTTGATGCCAAAGAAGCTGAATACACATGGTACACACACAGGGTATGCACACAAGAGGTACACATACAGGGTACACCCTACACACACACAAGGTATGCATACAAGGAAGATGATGCAAATAATTAACACAATTCTTTGGACTGTTGAGTTCCATGGTTTAATGATTGAAAACCATGTGTGAAGATTAAGACTTTGAAGGATGATAAAAGTAAGGTCACAAGATTGTTGTGTTCTTTACTGCCCACGTGGAGATTGGCCAGTTATCATAGTGCCAGCGCCTTCATCACTAAGGATCTCAGGACGCAATGTATGGTGGGGCTCAGCTGTCAATAATATGTGGGTGAAAAGCATGTCAAAGTGTTGCAATTCTCGACTTATGCAGTACTAAAAGTCCATTACAACAATGTGATTTTGCTTTCAAATTAAATGACTAAGATGTTAAAACATATCCTTGTTGAGCTTAACCTTATTTGATATATGTTGACTTGGATTTGTAATGAAATTTACATTGATTTACTTAAATGACAGCATAATTTAGAGCTCCAATCAAATTCATTCTGAAAATTTCAAGTTATTAAATTGTTTATTGTACTTATGCATTTTTTTTCAATGAATTTAAATACATCTTTTTGGACATGATATTTTTGGATCATGGCTTAAGGCGTGCCAAAATTTTGGTTAATTTAGTGTAAGTCTCAAAACACATAAATTTTTTAAAACAATTAGTCTATATGTTTATGAATTGAAAATGTCATTTCAACCAATGACTTGAAGTTTTTAAAAACCTTGATGTTCTTGTTCTTGTTCAAGAATATAATGATGTAGAACATTATAATGATGTTCTTTTAGCACATTTGTATCAACAACACTGATCTCTCTGACATATCCTAAGCCTCCACCTACAGACCTGGCTGTTATCAGCCATCTTTTCCCACACATACCAATAGCACAACGGCCTGCTCAGTTGTT
>Ga0209611_10005761_pt1 | contig 20599 bp, 13 predicted proteins | sample S1TSphgellanicum_3_FD_187693 | JGI IMG/M metagenome (GOLD analysis project Ga0209611, IMG submission 187693) | Host-associated microbial communities from peat moss isolated from Minnesota, USA - S1T2_Fc - Sphagnum magellanicum MG (SPAdes) (version 2) | ecosystem: Host-associated > Plants > Peat...
CACAAGGAGGATATCATGGTCAAGTATATGTTATGAAGACCATGTACGGTTCCTCCAAATAAAAACAATGTCATAGGTATGAAAATTGCACAATTAAATACATTTTCAAGGTACACAAAAATTGTGACAAACTATGACAAAAACAAGTTTAAATCTAAATCCAAACATATAATATTAAAAGATTAAAGACAATAACATTAAATTTTATTTTGATAACATATGAAAACATGGGTTCATAAAATGAAGTTAACAAAACTATGGTGCAAAATCATATTTTGAATTAGTGTTAAATAAACTAAAGGTAATGGGGTTTTTACTCCTATTTTATATATTTTTGAAGACTTATTTTAAGGAAGTTTCCATGAAAACCTTTTTAAACTACAAATTAACTACATGTTATAGATGAAAAATGAATAATGATAGATGAAATTCATCCATGACTATGTTGATAATGGTCATGTTGACTAATGTTGGTGTCTATGACAAACAACTCTTTTATCAAAAGTTTCTATGCTTACAAAGGTAGCTTTTGCAATACATAGCAAAACCAAATCAAATCATATAGTTGTGGAGCCAAAACAACTCGTACCCACCACTACCTCTATTCGTGAAATGAACAAATTTTTACAATGACAAAAAAAAAGTTTCTATTTAATTTTGATTCAGACAAGACTTGAAACAAAACTTGGAATACTTGAAATAGTTATTTAGATCTATGAGTTCATATTTCAAATTATAGTTGATTGATAATGTTTACAACCCCATATATAATATATTCACATGTGCATTCAACTCATGATAGAGCTTGTGAAGACACCTTACAAATAATTAACGAGCAAGTTTAAAAGAACATAACTTATAATGCAAAAATAGTGGTTGTCCAAAGGGTGAAATGTGAAAGGGTTTATGGTTGGTAGTATGCATAAACTTTAATACTTAGTAGTTGATATATGAAAAGGGATAGTCGACATGTGAAAAGGGATAGTCGACATGTGAAAAGGGATCTTGATAATGAAGTGAAAGTTCTTTCAAACTTACCCTTACAACAAATATTATAAAAGCGCCGACTCACAAAAAATATACACTACAAAAGACTTGAATTCAATAGCGGGTGTTATAGTTTGGTTATTGGACTCTTAGTAACACGTGATTCAAAAACCAGTTATGTATGTACTCACATTGCTAGCTACATGCCAAACAACTATGTTGACATTCATAGATGATTCCAATCTTTTACATGCTAAGTAGTTTGTTTTTTCAAATCTTTAAGGGAGGGGTGTCCTTGTTTATTATCCTTTGTGACATCACTTATTCCTTATTTGACATTTACTATCGTACATTTTAAGACGGCTCTCGATCAAATGACATGTGAAGGACAAAAGGTGATGAGGTAGGTTTAGGAGAATGAAATACCAAGAGGTTTTTAAGAAACCAAATTATTCTTTGAAAAAAGTGTCACAATTCACTTTTCAATAATTCATTTTGATTGGCTCATTTGAGAATTCCAATTATCTCTTCATTGACACTTCTCTATTAGATAATCAGGCTTGTGACACCCATTCATGAAAGCACTAATTCAAAGCAATTGTTACCAAAAGCATTCAGAAAATATACAACAAATGACTTGGATTCATTCACCTGAAGATGCTAACTCAAGCATCTCTTACTAGAAAGGCATTTGCACCCTTTAGAATTTTATATTGCTACAGTCTAAACTTCTTTGAAAATTGTATAAGACCGTACTCTCAAGAAGACTTCATGTGTATGTTTCTTGGCTAGAATGGGTAGGTAGGGTATTCTTTGCAAATGCTATTATCCCAGGCCAAAAATGGTGACCAACTCTTTTGGGAAGAGAAATTTCATGCAGCCAATGGGAAGGCATTCAAGGTGGCTTGCTTTTGTTCCTTTTAAGTGTGGGGGCGAAGGATTTTTTTTTCACTTTTCTTTGGTTCTCAATATGTTCCTTTAAAGTTCCCAATGGGTTCCCATCAGATTCTCAATATGTTTCCCAAGTTCCCAATGTGTTCCCCAACATGTTCTCCTCCATAGCACTCCTCACTTTTATCCCATATACTTTGGCAAATGTTGTCCACCTTTGACCTATATAGGTGGGCCAAAAGGGAGGAACATTATACTTCAAAATAGGACTTTCTATTTTGGGGAGCCATCATAGTTTCATTTTTTTGGAGTGATGGGTCAATCACATTGATTCCTTGCAAAATAAAAATAAAAATAAAAATAATTGAACTTGGGAGACACCTCATCTAATTAATAGAATAGGAGAGGTGGACCAGCTAGTTGTTAGGAATTCAGCTTGCTCTTGCCTAAATTAAGGAATTTGAGCTTTTTCAACTCTTAACTCATTGTTGGTCTTCCTACCTTCCACACAACAAACGGTGTTGCCCTAATATTAAGGCCTGCTTTACACTAGGAGTCATGGCTGAACTTCAACCCAAATCAAGCATTCCTATTGGGGCAAAAATTGAAATCAGCCCCAATGGCTCTACATTAGGAGTCAAGGTTGGAGTAGAAAAAATCTTTTCAATCTGCCCCAAGTTGCTAATAACTGCTGAACTTTATGGCCTTGTATTGTGGCCCCAAGGCTGGAAAAAGGATACCATTGAATTTGGGAGGCCAATTTGACCTTTGAGATGCACCCACAATTAATTAATTAATATGTATTGCAAGTAGATATAATCACTAAGGATGTATGATATATACACTTACATGCCTCCAAATCATTTACATGGGGTTGTGGAATTGTACATGAAAACTTTATACACTTACCCACACAACACTGGTTCACACCAGAACCAGTGTTGGGCGACTCTTTAAATTTTAACAACCTATGGTTTGTTAAATATCTGGTTATATGCACTTATATACCATAATACCATAGGTACATGAGCAATGAATATCTTAAAATTTTACAACAATTGTCATCATTTTCAAATTCAAATTCATTTCAACCTCTAATTGTTTTAATATTTTTGCCAAACATGGGTGTCAATTATCATATGTGTCGATTGTTATGGGCAATCCTCAACCATTTGTCTATGCCCAAATGTAATTTGTGAGGCACATAAAAGATCTTTCATAATGGAAACCTCAAGTGTTCCAAAAGGGTGTGAATTAAATTATGTAGTAGATTGTTGTAGGAAATCCCCCAACCCATTTGTCTATATGTCCAAACATATATTGCAACTCACACAAAAGATCTTCAGTAATTGAAACTTCAAGTGTTCCAAGAGCTTACAATACATAGAAAGATGACAAGGTTATATCTTACCTCTAAATTAGGGCACCTGCAATGGTGGAAGATGATGGGGGGAATATGTGTACAATTTGTACTATCGAACTTTTATAATGAATTACTTTGGAGAATCAAAAATGTGACAAGAAGTTCAGTAACATGCAGAAAGTGGTAGGGCACAAGCTTTATCGGAATAAAGGGCCCAAGCGGGGCAAGCCCAATAATGATAAATCACATGGCCTCAAGCTTTAGCAATATATAAAGAATTGGACAAATTTTTGTTTTAAAATTTCCTTTTAGTGATACCCATTGCTCCGTACTATAAGAAAAAATTAAAATAGGAGGGCAACTGTTTCAAAAAAACAAAACTTCCATAGAAGCAGACATTATGCTTTTTACAATGCATGCCTTTCATAGATGAAAAGTAAAATGGTGAGGAACAAATGCCTTCCAACAATACTATTTTCTTTTTCAAGGTCTTTACATGCATACTGTAACACACAAAAATGAATTAGGAGGCATTGCTTTTAAATTGCAATAATAGTTAATGAAAGCATACATGAAACCTAAAACATTTTATTAGTGCAAAAAAATTTCATTGAACAATCTTTCCCGAGTCCTTACTTTCACATTGTCTTCTTGACTAAAATGACTTGAAAAAAACATCTAAAAGGGTCCAGGCCCAAAGCAAGGTGTCGCAACATTTGGTGATTGGATACCTCACAAACAAAAACTTGTATCACATAATTTCAATTGCAAATGATGTTCAAAATAGTTTTTGAATTTATTGGGACAGGGATTGTCGCATTGGATCCAACTTTTGGAAGTTTTACCTTATTAGAACTGGTTTAGTTTCTTCGGTGAAAGTGTTTAGACTCTTTAAATTGGAACAGATTTTTTTGTGGTGTTCAGAGAGTGTGGACGAAGTAGGTAGATGTACAATATCTTATCTATTGGCATGGCCAGCGTGTTTGTGACGCCTCGTTTTCCTTCAGGACAGACCACGTACGTTAGGCACACGTCACGGGCTATGTAGCCGGAATCGATAAGCTCAAAGCGATCAAACATGTGATGTATTTGGGGATTCCCTATCGGATGCCCAAATCTGGGCCGTCCAGTTGGCACCGTACACCGTACTTCGCGGGCGGACTTCTCAGCGGAAAGCTCCGACGAAGGCTCGGCTGCGGTACCTATCGTATGCATCTGGACCGTCCACTTGGAAACCGCACGGCAAGTCGCGGGCTTGTCCACGGGAAGCGCTGGCGAAGGCTCGACTCGGCTCGACTCGGGACCCCGTTCCCTCCTCCTCCTCCTCCTTCTCCTCTTCCTCCGCCGCCGCCACGGCTCCTTCCTTCCCTCGTTCAGCTTCCCAAGGATAGCCAGGCAGAGATTGTCGTCAAGCTAGGCGGCGTTTCAGTGTACTTGCCGACGTAGACGAGCTGCCGTACACGATCATGGTGAAGAAGGCTCCGTAGAGCCGCCTTGACGCTGTCGAAGCAGCATCCCCGAAGAATTCGTGTAGCTGCTGCTGCTGCTGCAGTAAACTATTGTTTCCATAGTTACTAATATGCCAGCAGCTGTGTCATAAGTTAACAAAATCATATTGCAAGTCTCAGTGTCTGATAATCACCAGCCGGGTGCAGCTCTGGAGCGGCCTCTTAGGACCTAATTCTCCTCTACAATATAACATTATAGTTCAGATTCCAGTGTCTCCAAGTATTGCAGGCTGTACCAGATCTAGCTAGTAACCTTGTGATTGTGAAGTGAATTTGAGTCTAGATTTTGATCAAGTCGAAAAAGATCACTTGGTGTCTAAAAATTTGATCACGAGATTAGAGGCGGGAGAGATCTGCTGCATCCATATTCGCTTGGAACCTTATCTACGTGCTAGCAGCGATATGGGACAAGTCGATGGGTCACAGCTTCATTGGGTGCTGGTGCACGGGGCGATGCATGGAGCATGGGCGTATTATAAGACGATGGCATTGCTGCAGGCAGAGGGGTACCAGGTAACGGCGGTGGATTTGGCAGGCTGTGGTGCCAGCGCTGTCGACCCCAACACGGTCTCCGATTTCGAAGTCTTAAACCAGCCTTTGGTCGACGTTTTGAATGCCATCCCTGCAACGGAACGGGTAATAAGTCTATGCACTCCTCTATCCAGCTTGAAAGAAATCTAGATATCTAGAGGTAAAGATCCGTCGCGAAGAAAGTTATGGTCTCTTACATGAATAGTTTATTTTCAAACCAATGTCCATCATCAAAACTTGCCACAAATTACGTATCACTGATTTTGCTAAAGTTCTTAGAACTCGCATTGAAGTACTCAGCATCAGAGCTGGAAGTGCGTCATTGTAAACTTGATCAGACGCTGTGTTTTAGACTCTGTTTTGGTTTAGCTTGAACTTCAATGAGACGCTGCAATTTCACGGAATCGGTACAGTACTGCCATGGGTTATTGAATTGGTGGTTTATATACATTATCTTGGGGACCGGGGTGTGTTCTTCCTGCAGGTGGTGTTAGTGGGGCACAGTCTTGGATCGATAAATCTGTTACATGCGATGGAGAATTTCACGCATAAGATCTCCCTGGCTATTCATGTATCTGGTGCTCTGCTGCCAAGTGGAGTCTCCTTCGAAACCACAGGAGACTACTTTAAAGGCGTGAGTATAAGTCCAAACTCTGATTCTCTCACCACCTATGATCCTTGTCAAGTCTTGTAAAATTTCCAGTTTGAAATCATGCAAGCTGTGTGCAGACCTCAGATCATGTCGCATTAATAATAGTTGTAAACAAATGGGGAAAGGGAAAAACACTGATTTCCGGCTGCACTTATGTCGATACTCTGACGCTGTTCATGGACATCTTTCCATTAGGCTGTTGTGATCACAGTAGCTTTCCATTATGCTCACAGCCATCTCATAGCTCTACCGGTCAAGTATTGACCAATTGTAGGAGGTCTGAGTCAAACTGTGACTTACCATACAATGGTCAACATCCGTCCTTTTCTTCATGAAGACATGTGTTCCCAGAGTTCCTAACACGATTAATTACATATTTTTCACCACAGTTGTTGCAGCTCTCCAATGGAAAGTGACCGTCCCTGCAGCAAGAAACAAGGCCCTATTTCAATGGCTTTCCTTTAGGCTAGTGTGATCTAGTTCTTCCCAGCTGCATGAGTGAATCTTCAGAAACTATACTAGAGTTTACTTAACATCTAACAGTGAAATTGCAGCTTATTAATATTATGGGATGCCTGTCGTGGTTTGTCTCTTCAGTGTTTCCCGCTAATTGGTCCATTCCAGATACATGCAAGGCAGATTTTCGGCAACGGGCCTGAAAATCCTCCCACCGCAATCACCATCGACAAGGCAAACCTGCAGGAAGTTTTTTACAGTTCACCCACAACACCAGCTGCGGTACTGAGCCTTCCTAATTTTCATATCCAGCTGCAGGTCATGAGTTCATGTATTCTGTTGATCAATATAATTCGGTACCACAACTTTATGTAATCAATCAGGTCTAGGTCTGCAGTAATTTCATGATCAATCCTGCACTGATCTGAATGCTTTTGAAGAATTGCAAACACTTTTTTAAAATTCTGGTCAATTTTTCTCTGGACGTTTGTACCTGCATATGGATGGTTGATCTGGTCATATGATTCACAGGATTTGGTACTAGCACAAATCATGTGCAGACCAGCATCTTTCAAGATACAATTTTCCACAGTGGTGCACTATACAAAGGAGAAGCAGGGAACAATTCCATCCGTGTATATCAAGACTTCCATTGACCAATGCTTACCTCCTCTATCTCAAGATTACATCATCAAGGCATGTCCCCAAACTGAAGTGGTGGAGATAAAAGCTGATCACACGCCTATGTTTTCTGCAACAGACGAGCTTCACGAGGTTTTTCTAAGACTTGCTGCAAAGTACACTAGTGCATAAACTAAAGCCATTCAATTATATTTTTGACCTGACCCAGTCAAGCTGGGTAATATTTTATTGTGCAAGATTTTCTTTTCCATATGGGCAAAAGTAAAGAATATAGAAATTTTTAAAAATTGATATTACAATAAAATTTGTCCCTATATGTGTATGTTAAGTGATTTCACTAGATTTGAAGTGAATTCACTAACATTAGTAAACTAGGGCTACTTGGAAAATACTGAATTCATTGGTCTTAATAAAGAAAGACTAGTTGAAAAATAATGAATTCATTGGTCTAGTGAACAAGGACTAGTGAATTGTATCCACATTTTATAATAATGTGGATAATCTAAATCAATTCATATCTTAGTGATCTTGAGGAATTAAATTCAACCTCTGAATCTAGGGTGTTTGAAATGACAATTATTCACTTGTATTGTCTGAAATGCGTATGATATCCTAGTACTTATGCATCCGAAGCCTCCAAGATTTATAACATTTGAAACAATATATATTCAAGTAGTTATTTTCTTTCCATGGAATGGATTTGAACTATGTGACCTACAAAATTTGAGGGTTGAAGCATATTAAATTAGATTGCTTATGTTAGTTAAAACATAAATGAAAAATAGTCATAAATAAGCTTTGATATATTGAATTTTAAAACATTATTTAACACAATATTTAATATGAAAATGTTTTTAAATTTTTTAAATAATTATATTTAATAATCACATGTTTGAAATAGGTATAAAGAAAGTTTATTGAAATACAAGCAAAGATCATAATTTATTTTTAAATTAAAATTTTAAAAATTTCAAGTTAATGGTGCATTAAAATGCACTTGTAAAATTTCATTTTTTTATTATTAATATCAAAATTCATCAAACTGAATTAATATAAAAATATTTAAAAAAAAAATTACCAATCAATTTAAAGTGTATTTATTATTTATTTTTATTATATTAAACATTTTCAAATTTTATATTTCTCTAATAATAAACCCAATGGAGACATTGATGTTTTCATAATGACATTTCAAAATGAGTTGAATTATTTTTTGAATGTTTATGTTGAAAGTTTTCATATTTACAAATTATATTTTAGGTGGGATAGTTTTTTGAACTAATTTACCATGCTTTCACCCTTGAAGTGTGCAAAAATATATAATTTATTACACATTTTTTACATGACATATTTAAGTTAAATTAGTTTTTAGATATGAATGAACTAAATCAAGCTTATTTAGGATGTAGTGTGATGCTTAAGTGGAAGTTATCATGGGAGTTACTAGTTAATACTAGTTGGACTAAATTTTAAATCAAGGACTTCAATCCCATTTGCAAGTAATCTCTTGATGAGAAAAAGATCAGAAGTACTACTACCAAGCCTTTTGTAATTTTGGTGATCATGGCTAGGTTAGGAAATGTTATATTCCAGTGTTTAATTGTGCTTGTGATAAGGAGAGTTGTTATGCAAGTAATCAATTACGTATAAAGAACTTCAAGAAAACTACAAACTTTTTTTTTGAGAACCCTAAAATCTAGTCTGACCAAAGATGGACTTGGAAATGCCATGAATATTTTTTTGGCTTTGTTATTATTGAAGGTTTTTATTTCTCTGACTTCAACAAGGCACAAATTTGATTCAAAACTAAAGAAGTTTTTCTTGACTTGAAGAACAATATCGCAGCTAGAACAATTAATGTGTTTATCCGATTGGACATCCAAATTATGTTGAAAAGTTTGTAGATTTCTATTCAAATAGATCATTAACATAATTTGATAACTTTCAAAATTGAAATAATTTTAACTTCCAAAATCACACAAGAATGATGATTAAAATTAAAAGCACTTGACATTGTAAACTTACCAACAAGGTTTGTTTTTTGTGCATTACTAAGAAACAAACAAGTACAAATCTATGAATTCAAGCCTTTGGTCCCAACACCACAAATTTAGGCTTGACAAACTTTGTTGTTACATCCATGGGACACCAATCATCATATCAAACAATGAAATATTGTCTTGGATAGTGAAAGGGTTCTTCTCATTTGAGAAGGGTTTCAAAGTGAATGTGGCAAGTACTGGTACCTTTTAAACCAAGAGAAAAAGCTCCCCAAAGGAGATTGAGATTAGGAAATGTTTCCAAATGCTTTACTCTACTATTTAAGAGGAGGTTGTGACTAAAGACTATGAAAAAAGAAAAAAAAGTGTTTTACACTCCCAAGGATGAGGTTGAGAGATACAATATTGGTTCAATTGATTTGTTGAATTATAATAATGGCGGTTGTTTAATGTTTGAAAAGTTAGAAAAGAGTGGAAGGTTTTTTTAAGTGTAGATTTAAAAGGATATTTAGGGTTGAGGAAACCATTGTGATAGAATTTCAATAGTGTTAGTTATAAGTTCACACACCCCTACAAAATAAATATTATTTCATTGCAAATTTAATGAGTAAATGCAGTGCATCATGGCTCACTTTTGGTGTCATGGTGTTTATTTTGGCAAGGTGCCCTTTCCTTGAACATTTATAACAAGTAATACAATTTGTCAATTTGTCAATTAAGAATTGAATCTAAATTAATAAGGTGATTAGGAAATCACCTTTGTAATTACTTTAAAATAAAAGTATACCCATTTTAAATGGTGAATTTTAGTCCGTGCTCAATACCAATGGCCCTTATCTAAACCATTTGAAAACACCTTTCGAAATCTAAGGTTACATGAAAATTTCCCATTGAACCCCTTGTTGGTCTCCAACATCTAGTCTATCTTGAAAAGCCCCCCCAATAGCATGCTAATATGAACTATAATGGACAATGACCCAAATATTTGTAGGGTAACACCCAAGGGTGAAGGTATTATTAAAAGGCAAGTCATCTCACAAGGCGATAACTGAGTGTTGGTCTTATTGTGGTAATGTGCTTGGACCCCATCCAAGGGCATTACCCCCAAATAAAGATTTTGACAATTTCAAGTTGCACACTTTGGGAATTTGAAACATTGTACATTTGCCAAAAATGTCAAAACTTCAAAATGTACCTTTAATATATAAAAAGTTGCACTTTGGGAATTTGAAACATTGCACATTTGCAAAAATGTGAAAATTTCAAAATGTAACTTTGAAATTTAAAAAGTTGCACTTTGGGAATTTGAAACATTGTACATTTGCAAAAAAATGTCAAAATTTCAAAATGTAACTTTGAAATTTAAAAAGTTGCACTTTGAGAATTTGAAACACTGTGCATTTTCTAAAAATGTCAAATTTTTAAAATGTAACTTTGAAATTTAAAAATATAAGTACCTTTTGAGTGTGGGTTTTTTTTTGTTTCAAGTAGGCATATTATGTAGGTTCTAACAAAAAAAAAAGAAAATAAAAAAATCTTTTTCTTAATGACTTGTTCAAATATATGATGATCTTCATATGCTAACTTAGTACATATCTATAAATCATTACAAATTTTAATGAAAAAATGCACTTGAACAAATATTAATTAATCATTCTAAATATATGTATATTTAATTTTTAAAGTTCAGTTTCTTTTTTTTAAAACTGGATTTTTATAAATTTAATAAAGCAAACTGGATGATACTTGACATATATTTTCATCTAATTTAATTTGATGTTATTTTAATATGATTATATAAATTCAACATAAGGTTTAAGTGAATTTTTTTTTCTTTTTAATCTTAAAATTATTTTTAAATTCCCACAAATTGTATACTAGAAAAACTAGTTTCACCAAAATCAAAGAATCAAATGACAAAAGTGAGAAAATTTGCACACAATGAAAAAATGGGGAGTGAAACTACTAAATCTGCTCCAAAAGTGGTAAAAAAGGAGTCTGGCTCCTAATTTAAAGTATTGTCCACAAAAAAAAAACCTAACGGCCAGCATTTATGCCTTGCCTCTATTATCTTTGACAACAACATGTACCTTGTCATTATTATGTCACAAGAAGCGAAACTCCTTTCCACAATTTTTAGAATTAGATGTTAATTGTAGTTGTTTGGTGCTCAATTTGGTTACCTTAATAGACAATTTATAATTGATTCACATAGATGGTAAATCAAGGACGAAATTGGCACCCAAACTTGTATACTTAATAAGGTATACTTTATGGAAAATTTTATTAATATGCAATGCCAGTCTAGATGACTATTCTTGAACTCAAGCTCAAATATTTTCATATAGCTCATTTGAGAGGGAGGAAAACCTAAGGGCATCTATTTATTGTGGAAGGTAGTTTATTAAATATAAATATATAATTTAAAAATTAAAATTTATTTGTTTTCTTTGGGTTTTCATCTCCTAAACCACATCGTCACCCACCACACTTTTGGTAAACCTTGGAAGCCTTCAATGAGTAGGGGCACATTCACATGGTTTCATAATATTTAGACTTATGATGCAAGAGTTATCGAATATTGAACAATATCACTGAATTAAAAATTCCATAAAATCATACCTAAAATGTTTTTAGAAAATTGGGGTGGGCTGTTAATATTGTTGGAAAGCCTTTGATGAATGGGATTTTATGGGGATGATTTCATAACTTTTAGACAATAGGTAGAGGGAGATACTGAATTTAGAATATTTTTCATCATTCGCATTTATTAATTTTATATCTATAATAATATTTTTCACAATTGGGCTATAGTTAGAATCTGTTCACACTTGGAGCAATTACATTATCATGTTGACACTTGCGCTAGTGACACAATCCACACCAGTTTTTGTCATTAGAAGTTCAATCGAAAATAACAAATTTAGAGTTCACATCAAGGCCAATGGCATTGGCCACTCTAGCCTAGTACCTACTATGGCATTTAGACACTAATAAATTATTTTTGGAATTGCCAAAGAAATTGAAAAAAACATGTCTACCATGTCAAAAATGTGAATCAAGCTCTCCAGCACAATAGCGTCATTATTTAATATAATGTTGAATTGTAAATTATTATGATTTCTAACATAAATAAATATTCAGCAAAGAAGTGCCAATTATCAGCCTATATAGATACAGTATACAATATTTAATGTTCATTCTATCACCTTACTATCATCCCATCAGTACCATATTTTCTTTTTGTAAAGAACTGGCAATTTTTCTTAGTGTATTTGGAGGGCTTATTCAATAGAAGTTTTCCTCTATGGAAGGGTGAGGTGTTTTGAAAAGTGAAATGTTTGTTTATGTGGGTGTTTTACTTTTTTTCTTTGTAAAGACTTGTCATTTTTTTTCCCTTTGTATTTTGAGGTCGCTCCTCAGCATGAATCTTACCTATTTGAGTTTTCCTGACTAATATTATCTAGCTTACCTCACTTAGAAACCAGCAGAGGCTTCCGTATTTAGGAAGTTCCAGTTTTTTTATTTGTCATTTCAAAAAAAATAAAAATAAAATACTGAATCTTTACCTACCAAGTAAGGCCTTTCGGGCAGAAGCAATTGGCTCAGAGGACAGTGTATTGATGAAATTCTCAGACTCTTGTAGATGGCCAACACACCCAAGGAGATCAAGCATGCAGGTGTAAGAGCATCTCCAAAGGTGCTCAATATGTGACTCCAGACAATAAAATTTATTGCAAACGAGTCAAAATCTGCCGGTTTAGCTCAGGAAATTGGTTTTTCTGCACCAAATTCGTACAGCTTGCCGTGGCTGGGAAATGGCACAACACAGTTGTGCACCCCCCAGAAAGAGTGTAATAAATTGCACACGACTGCAGCTCAGTATTTCTGATTGGTCCATCACAATGATTGGTCCAGGTGGCTTGCTATTAGTAGTCCTCCATGTATATGCAATTCCAGTTTCAGTTTATTGGTGGGGTTGCCAAAAAAGAAAACAGCTCAACTTAGACATTTAATTTTACTATCCAGAGTTACATACTGAGCACCATTGGAGATGCTCTAATGCTCCCCGGTTGCAGAAACAACATAAACTCTTTACCCTCGGTATCAAACTAGCCTAGGACTTCATCCATTAGGCCTGCATGAGGTACAAGCAGACAGACCAAAAAACCAAAAGTGACTTGATAAATCTCTCCACCTTCATGACACATCCGTTCAAAATGGGCACTTGTGCTTCCTTAACATGCCCCTGCATGGAAAATGCTCTAAGCATGGCATTCAACAGACTACAAGGCGTATGGAAATGTTGTGGAACACTCTCCAAGCAGATGAATCCTCTATACTCCCATAATTAGCATACAAGCCAATGAGGTCACTACATGTTGACAAAAAGATGTCAGAGTCCAATCCACTTTGTGTGAACTTTCATGAATACACTTGCCGTCCTCAAGTGTTGCCACAGTAGCATATTCAATCACGACTCTGGCAAAAGTTACAGGGTCTGGCTCCACCCCTTCCTGTTGTTGCATCTGTCACATCAATTCCAATACCTTATGCAGCATCCTGCATGCTCCATGGAATACATGCTGAGAAGGCTTCTGCCCACATAGAAATTGGAGTCATAACTACTTTGAATGATCTGTTAATGAACAAGCTTACCCTCAGTAAGTGCAAAACCACAACAAAAGTGACATGGTCTGTCCAGGCCTCCCCTTCCCATTGCATTTGATGAAACAGTCCCAGAGCATTCTGTCCTTACACACATTTTGGATGCCCCAAAATCATGGCCCTCCAAGAGACAACATCTGGCTCCGTGACTCCTTCCTGTTGCATTTGCTCAAATAGTTCCAATGCCATTGCAGATGTCCCATGATCATGGCAGTCTAAGTCAGTACATCACATTTGGGCATCGGTGTTGAACATTCTACAAGTATCTTCCATGCTCGCACACTTGGCATGCATGTCAATGATGCTGTTATTACCCACATAGACACCATTCTGCATGATCTGAATATCAGTATGCCTGCCCCCTTCCAGTATTCACACATGCATTGAGCACTTGACCATATAAGTGAACTTGTTATGAATCATGCCACCTTCTTGCATCTGTTGAGAAAGCTCTTTTGTCCACTCAGGCTTGCCAGTCCTCATATAACTTGCAAGCCTTGTATTCCATGACAAAACTTTCAGACGTTGCACTGTACCTCATGCTATAGCAGCCACCTCTGCCTTCCAATTATGGGGGTTTGCTTTGGTCATGAAGCCAAAGTGTCTCCTTCATCTTCCTATGCTTGAAATCAGGATATTATCTTGCATTAGCCTACAAGCACAGAATCCAGATTAACGCATTCAGATATACATTCCTCTCACCAAGAAAGCTGACAAGATTGACAGCAATCATGTTTCTTACCTTCTCTGATCTAAGATCCCCACCACTGTGAAGGATCTGAAAATAACTTCCACCAAAGTTTCTCTTTCTGGCATGCAGAAACCAACAAAGTTGCTGCAAAAACATAGGCATCTCATCATGGGGGACTTTCTCTCATCAAGCAAAGACAACAAACATTTTCATGGATCAAACTAGCAAATTCATCTGACTGAGAATGGGGTTGAAACAAATCTGACAACCGTAGCCATGGCCTTCTCCTCTTCACAAAATTCTCCAAACGAAAACTCAGTTTGCAGTATGCACATCTAGAATTGTAGGCAAATATGTCCTTCAACAATTGAATTTCAGTTTAGCACTACGAAACCATGCTTACACTGAACACAATGCAAAACAATGCAACACTACTTCTGAAATCCACATCTTTTTGCTGCTTGTCTCAAAAAGTTATGCTCAATCCCAGACATCACCATGTGCAGTCTCAGGTATACTCTCAGTGGATCAACTGCCATCTTGAAGATTTGCATTGAAAGAAATAGTGTGCAATCCAAGGCTCAAGCTGAGAAAGAATCCCGGGCATAAATTAGCATCAAAACAATGTATAATTGAACACTTCCTGCAAGCATGGCTAATGACACGACTTGTTCTCTCTCATCTTTCGCTTGTCATCACCAATTTTTTTTTCCAACACTCTTTGCATCAAGTTAAGCTTTGATCTTACTCCTAGAAAACGAAAACTAAATTTAAGCTCACAAGAAACATAAAGACCTGCCAAACATTTTCTAGGTGAGGATAGGTTTTAAAACAAAACTAATCTAAACGTTGTGATAAGATCTTGCATTGGGTAAGGCCTTAGGACCAGGGCACTATGAGAAGCATGACCACATTCAGCTGCCATCTCACATGGTCCCCTTCTTTTGGTAATGCCCTCATCCTAAGGCCTTACCCTGACTAAACCAATTAGTTTTCTCATAGCTTTCATCAATAGTTTTCAAATGTTGTGTCAAACGTGGATGCAGTTAACTAGTCCCCATTCACTAGATCATAAAATCACTACTTTCCCACTAGCTCCTGTTCACTATAATCACTGAATTTCAGTTATAATCTAGTGAAATCACTTGATATATAGGGACACCTTTTGTTGTAGTTAACTCTCCACTTCAGGACACTTTTTATTTTCAAATCATGTTTTACATAATCAGTATTCTATTTGACTATTTATATTTGAGATTGGTTCCATAAACGTTCGTAATTATTACCATACAACTTATTTTGACATGAAAGTGACAAAAAAGTTGTAAATTTCATTTGAAATCTCTTTAAAGGTGCATTCACACTTGATGTCTAGTGTTGAGTCCCCTAACACCATGCTAGTCATTGAGGACATAAACCTACTTACCATGAAAAATTTATTTTAAGCTAACATGCACTTAACATTAAGTTATTGCCCATTTAATAATGAGTGCCACCTATGATACCACCCAAATTTTCATTTAACACTCACTTAACATCAAGTGTGAATGCACCATAAGAATAATAAAATGATTGTCAATATAATAATTTTTTCATAACTCAAGTGATGCAAATGTTTTTGAATTAACAAAAATAGAATATTAGAAGTTAGATAATCAAACTACAAATAACCAAAAAATGTTCATAAGTCAAATCTACAAGTTGAGCCTTTCAAAATGTCCATAAGTCAAATCTACAAGTTGAGCCTTTCAAAATGTCCATTTTGAGTTTTTAAATTTATATTTCAACTTTCCATTTATTAAAACAATTATTTTGAATACAATAACATAAATCTAATCATCACCAACGCTAATAAAAAAATATGGAAAGATAGCATGCATAAAATGGACTGATACCGAGTTGAGAGAATTGGCCCCAATCAAATCAAAATATTAGTCAAGTCAAAAAATTCAAAAGCACTATGATTTGGGGTCCCAAAATTTTGACCATCTCAATGTAGTTTGTACATTGGTGAGCTAGATAGAATATAATATAAGCTTGAAAATAGTGTATTGTTTAGAGGTCTAAAGCAAGATGAAATTTATGTGAATCCATGATGAAATCCATGTGAATTCATGATGAATCTTGAATTTGGTTTGAGTTTAAATTACACTAAATGTCATCTTCTTAAGTTTTATGCAATTGAAATGTTGAAAATTTATTAATGAAATGCATCAACTCATTTTAGTGCTCCCAAAACTTTTCCCACCTTGATTCAATTGTGAAAAACTAAGAGCATGGCCCAAGCTTCAATTTTTTTTTATAACGTAATTGATAGTTATTAGACCAATATTTTGATGAGCTTCAAGGTGCATCATGCAATGTTAGATTACACATGTTCTTCAATTTTTTTATTTACATAATTGATAGTTACTAAACCAATATTGTTTGATGACCATCAAGGTGCATCATGCAATCTTAAATTACATGTGTTCAAATGACATGTTTTTTTCTTATTTAGGAATGTCTTTGAAATAATATCGACTTATATATGTACCTTATGTTTATTCACCCAAATTGACATGTTTCAATAATCATTAAAATTTGTGTTTCACATTTACTTACATTCAATATTTCATCATGTGATTTAGAATTAATAAAATTGATTTCAATATCTCATTAGTTTTCTCAAGATATCTTGTGCACGGGTAGGTGCAAGCTACGATGGTTCACTTTTGTGACGAAATGATGTTTTTTCCATGTGTACCCTTTATTCAAATGTTTGTGATGATTAATATATCTTTAGATTTATTAATTGGGACTTGGATCTCAACCAATAATTTCATTATGAAAAGAATTGTGTGGTTATTCATTGATAGAAAATCATTTATTACCAGTAATGGACTTTTGAAGTCAAAAAATATGAATTGGTCATCTGACCGGAACATCACAAAATGGAAAAATTCATATTGATTCACATTTTAAATTTGCTATTGGGATTCAATATATAATGTAATATTAGATGATATATTTATATGAAAAATCTTTTCTTTGGAAACCTTAATCATTCAATAGTTAAGGACTTTTGAGTGGTTAAAATTTGACCATATTTTCATAAGTCCATATGAATTGCTTTTTTTCTTTGTTTTTCAAAAAAATTATCCCAAGAGGATATTTCTTGAAAGTTTTAAATGGGGCATTATTCTTTTGAACTTTATGGGTTTTTCTTTTAAGACTTCCAAATCAAAAAATGACATCAACTATATTAAATATTAGTTTTCACATAGATTTGAGAAGGTTTGTAAGTGATTGAACATGTATTATTCAAATATTAGAATACTAATATTTTTTAAAGTAACAACCATGTCCATTTGAATCATTTTAAAGAATTTTGTATGGATTTATAGGGAATGTATTTTCTATCGCTTTTGAACCATTGTACTATGCATTCACCCACATGTGCATGGATTATTATTTTCAAGACTCACATAATTTTGAATTATTTTGTTAAAAACTATAGAATAGAATTTTTAAAACAAAAAGTTGTGATAACATTGTGTTATCAAGTTTTATTATCAAAAATTCATTACTGGATTTCAATATCAAAAAATTGTAACCAAAATATAAGTACTAAGAAAAAAAATAGTTTATTTTTAATATTGAAATTATAAAATTTGGTCCGAATTTTCAAATTAGTTTTTTAAAAGGTAAATAAACTATTATTTTAATTTAAAGATGATTTTAAGAGTTTTTACGTATTTTCAATGAAATCATTATTTTTGATTTACTTAAAGAAGAATTTGAATGAAACTAAGAGGATTTGATCATTATATTTGGTGTGAAATAATTTGAAGTTCTTTATAACTTTGAAATCATCTTTCCCATTACAAATTTTTGTTTTATGCTTTTGAAGTTGTATTTTCTTCAAAAATAATGTGTTGTTTGTTCAAATGTTCATTTTTTCTTTCAACTTTGTTATTAAATGACAAAATAAACCTTAACATCCATGTTCACATCATAATTTGTTATAAAGTATGATATCTAGTCATAAAACTTATTTCGGATCCATACTTGTGGTGCATACACCCAATTCAAATAAATTGTATTTTTACACAAATTGCAACCATAAATTCAACTTGTATGCACTCCAAAACTTGATCATGCCCATTTTTCATCACGCGTTCATGTTGCATAATCATATCCCTTTCACATCCCTTTACCATACTTTTGTCTAACAAATAATATGGTCATTTTCAATTTTGATTGAACTTATAATCCTTTCCTAATACTATGCATATGGAATCACTGTTTTCAACAATTCAAAGATTAAAAGATCTCATCTCACTCTATTTTTTTAAATATTTGGATTTCCTTATGATATTTTTGTACAACTTATCCCCATCAATTAAAATCAACTAATGTAATGTTATTGCTTATTTCAAGAATGTTATGATCTTGATATGTTAGTTAATCACATTTTCAGTTTTGATTTGTTGTTCATTGTTCATGTTCTTACCTAATTTATTACAAATGAAAAAGGCTTTAGCTTCTAACCAAAATTAAATTTAGGGGTGTAGTCATACTAATAGGACCCACGAACAAGTGTAACCAATATTTTAAAGTAGAAATGACATTTTTGGCAAAATTTTAAATTTTAATATAAATCTTAACATAATATTATAAAAATTAAAAATATATATTTAATCAAAATAATCTAAATTTTTCCAAGAATAAGTAGTCACCAAGCAAATAAATGTGGTTTTTTTAATCATGCTTGCACCTTTAGTGGTTATCACCAAACAACCTTGTATATCTCATTTGATAGGGCCATATTTGAAGAGAATGCCTAGTCCAAACATGTGCACCATCCATTGCATGCCAAGTAGTCACAATACCCATTCAATGTCAGCCCCAATTTGTTGCCTATGATCAATCATTGGGCAAAATATTGTTAATGTTCAAACAAAGGAACTACAAGTTGGTTCATCATAATGACATTTAACTGTGATGAGGGTTAAACAACAGACGCAACAAATTTCTAATAAAATAAAATTTGATATGCAAGATGAAGATGTAAATGAAGAAATGGAAATGGAAGAGTCGTTCATGATTACATTGGTAGATCACTTAGAGGAGGTTGTTAATGTGATACCTAAAATGATTCATAGTGGTAGTCAATTTGTGAGAGGTGTCAACCTGCAATGAGATAAAACTGCCTTCATGAAGTATCTATCTTACACAATTTGTCATTGAAAAGCAACATAAAACCATGACACAAAGGAAATAATGATGAATATCTTTGAAAGGTATCCTATTATTAAATGAAAAACCAACAACATATTTATCATCCTCAACAACAATTTTCAGTTTTAGTCAAGGTATTATTTTCTAGTAGATGGTATTTAGCCAAGACAGAAATGTTTTATGCAAACAATAAATATGGGTTGCTAACCAATAATTGATCTCATTTTGTTGTGATCCAACAAGGTTTGGGGAAGGATGCCAAATGATGTTTTGGGTTTTTATAATAAGATGGTAGATTATTCAAAACCTGCATATGCAAAAGACATTAAAAAAATCACAAACATAATGGTAGTTGTCATCATTTTACACTATATGATTTTACAAGATGAACACAATTCAAATATAGACACTATAATTGATTAAATGCTTACCATATTTTGGAGTTCAACTCATAATACAATTGGTCGATTTATGAAATATTTTAAAATGTCCTTTTTAACACACCAAGCATGAAATCAACTAATTGCAATTGTAATATGTGTTGACCATCTAACCCTAATTCCCAAATGTAATTACAACTCCTATTCATATTGTCCTTCACATGATTGTCAAATCTACCTTGGAGCCAATACATACCACAAATATCATAGGTTCTCCAACATCAAGCTTGTAAAGTCAATATCGGCAACACCAAGAGACAATTATCATGGCATTCTTAAATTGATCATTCTAATTCAGCAGGTTTACATCAATCAAAAAAGCATATATTATCACGAGTTTGTATATTGGAAGCCCTCCTCTAATTTGAGGGCTGTAGGCTCAAGGGTAATAGCTGTAGGGTTTATGGTTTAGGGCCCTAAAATTAAGGAAGGCCTATGCGAGCAGGCCTTCCCCAGTGTAAACCCAAAAAAAAGACTTCGTTTTCTAAATGGGCAAACCTTAGTAGAAGGGTCCTTCAACTGATGAAAGAATCTTCTTCTATTGGGG
>Ga0209611_10005762_pt1 | contig 20596 bp, 10 predicted proteins | sample S1TSphgellanicum_3_FD_187693 | JGI IMG/M metagenome (GOLD analysis project Ga0209611, IMG submission 187693) | Host-associated microbial communities from peat moss isolated from Minnesota, USA - S1T2_Fc - Sphagnum magellanicum MG (SPAdes) (version 2) | ecosystem: Host-associated > Plants > Peat...
TAAACTGAAATGGTGAAATCTAGTGGATTGCATTAGTTTCTATTTTGCAATCGGGGTCCATAGAATTTGGGACACAAAGTACTATTTTTTTTCTGAAGATTTTCACAAAACCAAAAATAATATAATTTGTGCCAAAGCGGCCCTAGGGTCAGTTTTGTTATTAAATAATCTTTAAAATAGTGAAATGAATTTTTGAGAAAACATGAAGCTGAGGTGTTGAAAACCATTGGGTAATTATCACAGGCTACAATTTAAATAATTTCAGTCCTCTTATATGACAATATCATAAGTAGATCATGAAAAATAAAAATTTTAAATATTAAAAAATTTTGAAAAAAAAAACTAGTTATTAGTTTTGTCCATGTGGAAACTGACCCTAGGCTACAACAGTATAAGCCTGTGCCTGGTATCAACACGGGTCCTAGCAAGGATCCTACGGGTCTGGTATATGTGTCGAGGCAAAACAAACGACCCTTAAAACATATACACCAGCCCTTGTAGGGATGGACCTGAGGCATCATCTAATAACCTACCTGCCAAATTTCTACAATTCTTTTTCGAAATATTGCCAGATTTTGTTTATTGGGTTCTAGCATGTAGCCAAAAATGTGAAGAAATCTGAAGTTTTAAAAAAAAATTCATATCCTGTTGATAGCCAAATTTGGCTAGACTGTATTATGGATGATCGCCAGTTCAGCTACATCACAAATACGAAAAAAAAATCTTCAAATTCTTCAGGACTGACTCCGACTCCAACCCTGGTTCGAACCTCAGCAGGTTTTTTTAAAAAAAACCTTAATCACGTTTTCACTTAAGCAGATTTTAAAATAAAAATGTGATTAATTAATTCTAAGTAAAGATTAATTAGGAAAGTCTGAGCCCCATGCACGCCTTATGTTTTTCGTCTTCCGTGTCTTCTTTTGCTTGTGTGTTCTTTGTCGCGAGCTCTTGTGTGTGTTTGTTTGTGTCCATCGCCATCGCACCGAATTCGATTGTTTTTCTTGAAAAAAAAATGATTTTCTTCTGTTCCACCCCCCCTCTCGTGCACTTACTTACTTGTCTCCTTCTATTTTTTGCAATCGATTTTCGTCTCCGTCTGTTCTCGTGGTGGCGGGCTTTTGATTGTTCTCGCTTCTTGTTGGCTGCAGGTTGCAGGCGGGCCGTTTGGTTCTTCCGCTTTTCCGATTTTGGCGGTGTGCGGGCGCTTCTTCTGGTTGCATTTCCTAGGAGCGCTGGCTGGACCATGCATGAATGGCGTGTTGTTCCTTGTAGCAATCTTGATGAGGTACTTCCAGGCTCTCCGGAACCTGGCGGAAAATTCTTTCTTTCTTTCTTTCTAAGAGCTTGCTGTAAATAGTAGTGATGAGGAACAATGGCTTTTCTGTTTTTCCTTGTTGAAACTAAATGCCTTTTGTTTTCTTTTTTTAGTCTTGAGTGCTTTTGTCTGCAGCTCTTCTGCTTTTGCTCTGCTTTAGACCTTCTGCATTGGCGCTTCTTTCAGTTCTTTCGAGCATTTCAGGAAAAAACACATATTACAGGACACTCGTTGTTCACGTGGTGGAGTCTTGACCCTTTGGATTTGTGCATACTTTGTATCTCCGACTCGTCCTTCAAAATGTCTGTAGAGAAACGGCACATTCTCGGTGAGGAAGGGAAGGGAAGGGAAGGGAAGCGAAGCTTGCGCCATCATGGTTGTTGTCGTTTGTTTGAGACATATTTATTGATTTTTACCAACCATCTGAGGGCGGGCGGGCGCTTTTAGACATCCCTGAAAGAATGTCAGACAGCCGGCAGGCATTGAGTATCCGGGCACAAAAGGTATGCGGGATCTTTAACCAGTTCGACAGCAACAAAGATGGCTGTCTCAACCGAAGTGAAATGGCAGCACTTGTGATGGCTGTCAACCCCCGCGTCAAGTTCACCAACGAGCAGATAGAGGCCATACTTGACGAGGTCTTCAGGACATGCTGAGTTCATCCTTGAAGGCCCCGAGGGCTTAACCTTCCAAGGTCTCCTAAGGACTTATGATGATGGAGCTGGAGATGTTGACAGAGATTTTGATGCCCTAGGTCTACAGTTGGATTCTTCTTCTGCTGTTGGAAATGGAACTACTCCTCAGGAGCGATATATAACAGTAGCTGCAGCAGCTCAGACAAAGGTTAGTAGGCCTGGTGAAGAGGAGGGTGGTTCTGGATCTAGGCTTCCATCTGAGCTATCCATTGCTGATGATGAAACCTCAAGCATTCATGGAGCCATAAGGTCATCAAATAAGCTAGGAGCAGCGTGGGCCAGGTCTCCAAACCGTGGCATAGCATACCAGGATACCTGGCACTTGAATCGAGGATCTAGAGCTTCACTTGAGGAGACTAGATTCCAAGATTCAAGACAAGCAGAAAGAGAGGCAGGAAAAGAAGGACAGGGGTATTGTTCATGGGGTGGTAGACAGCAAACTGGGAAGATGGAGTTGATAATAAGGGGCATGCTATTGGAAGGCAAAGAAGAGGGGATGATGATCTAGGGTCCAACTATGGGGCTTTCAAGACAGCTCTTGCAGGGTTCTGGGAGAAATGTGCTAATGTTCGGACACCAGAACAAGCCTTTGAATGTCACATGGCTATGGTCAGTGCCTTCTTGAGCACCATTGGCATGAAGCAGCTATAAACAGCTTTGAACTTGCAGTCCAGCTCATACCTCAGGATGCCTGGGCCCGCTTTCTGATGGGAAATGCCTACTATTCACTCGGGAAGTATACAAATGCTCAATTGAACTATCAGAATGCACTTGAGGCAGGGGAGGTGAATACTGTTCTGTGGCAAGGTCTCCTTCCACAGGTAAATCCTTTCTAAGCTATGTATTAACTTTCCAGATTTTTCATTGAGGCCTATGGGCACTTCACTCACAAATATGGGACCTTTCAGGATCAGTGCGAGCTTGTGTATACTCATGTGCTCAAACAATCAATGGTTTCTGGGAAGTTTATGCTCTCATGGGGGCCAAGCCCACTTTGAGTTGCCAATTAGAGGATAATGCCACTGCTGTGCTTTCTTTATGTGTCTATCCTATCTTGGTCCCATAAAATCAATGTGCTCCTCCCATAAGAGCGATGGAGTCTTTGTCTTTTCTGAAATTTCGGAATTCAGACTCAGCAGCTTAAGTCACAGTCTGCGTATGTGCAGCTGTGAACCCTTTCTTGCTACTAAATATCTTGAACTGGTCCATTATATCAGCTTTGCTACTGTACTCCCTAAAGACATACTCTTCCAGGTTTATGTCAGCTGGCACCTTCCCCTCACTGTAACAGGCTGGACACAGGTTGAAGCTCTTTGTCATTTCTTTAAATTGAGGCCCAATAATGATATAATTACATGTTGCACATGTGACTCCAGTGTGTCGTACACAGTCACCAGTCTCAACCTTCACTTCAATATGCCAAATCCCCAGTTAGTGTCATTGAACATGTTGAGAAACTCTGGGTATGAAACTTGTACCTTTTCAGCATCTCCACGAACCTCTGCAAGCTCACTCACCCCCTGCAGATTCCAGCAATAACTCAAGAACTACCAATGCATGCAAAAAAGTAGTCACTCATGCCAACCCCTATAGTAATAGACTATAGACTATAGACTATATGCTACATGAAAGACTTGAGGTGTTGCCCATTTTCAAGAAGACAAAGGGGAGAATGTATTGAAGTTTCTAGAAGCCTGTGGCAAACGTACCTGATCTGGAAGATAAATGGCACGTAGATACTTGATGTAACTTTTGGCATCAGTGTACGGAATGATTCCTTCTCTAGCAGGTGAGATATGCCATTTCAGCACATCAAAAACTAAATGCTTCCTCTTATCAGTTGGCCCAGCACACAGTGGGGCCAGCACTCAAAGAACATTCCAACATCCACTCCACCTGACCCTGCACGGTCCAGTACTGATAAGATCCGTTCATTGATCATCCTCACTGCACCCTGCAACCATTGCAAAACTCATCAGATACAGGCCACCTCAGCAACAACCATGCATCTTCTTGGAGTTGAAAATGCTTTTAGTCTCTGTGATCATGTGACACTAAAGGGGTTGGTTTCTGTCTTGGTATTACCTGGAATGTGTCTGGAGTTAGAAATCCAAGAAGCTGACACAAAATCTTCTCAAGCTCTGCTTTGCAAACCACTTTATCATTTCAACAGAAAGAGCTCCAGTGGACTTGGAATCTCCTGGGAGATATTTGCATTCCTCAACTCTCCTCCTCAAGTCACTAATATCACAGTGATGTAGCTGGGTGTGTTTTTGGAAGTTGCGTATGTCAAGGGCATAAGCAAGGAACTCACGGGCCATTGTTTTGCTGTGGGGTGCTGTTCGAAACCTCGCATTCTCCACTATCATGAACATGGAGTCAACATCTGATTCAATCAATAGGGGACAATGAAATGTATCATTCTGGAATGTTAGATGTGAGACATCCAGTTCAAGACAAAAACCTCAAGATGTGGATACACTCACTTCAAAAATCCCTTAGTACAGCCTGACCCCACATTAGCTCTTTGGAATTTCAACTGGGCTTTCTTGAGGAATGCAACTTGTAAAAATGACGATAACATGTGCAAAAGAGATGGTCAGACACATTTAAAGATAGTAGCAGGCATAACAGGAATATAAAGAGGGCAATGACAAAAGATGTGAATACATGACAGTTCATTTCCTCCACCCAAAAATCTCACCAGCTATGCTGTCATGTTGACCAGTGGCACTTTGCTCAGCACTTGCAAAAGCTAAGGTGAGACCCTCGGGGCACTTCTGCATCTGTTTCAAATGATTGATGGCATCATAGAGCTCCACTCGGTTGGTCATCTTGAAGGCTTCCCTGAAGGCCTTCCTGGCTTCTTATGGTCCCCAGCTCCCAACAGGGATACTCCCCTATTCAGTTGTGCCCGCCATTCCTGTGGCTTTACATCACCATTGCATACATCTCTGCAGCATTTCTTATACCTGCCACAAGTTGTTGCATAGTAAAGCAATTGTTGCACAAACAATAAACAATGTATAAGACCACCTCTGAATGTCAGAAACGTCAACTTTCCTGCTTTTGTCCCAGACTGCATGCACTTTCCTAAGTCAAAACTTAAGCAAGAAAGTTTGCTTGAGTAAGAAGTCATACACAGCCAAATTAGTGTGTTGCTCTGGTCTAGCTGCAAAAAAGTTTTCCCAGACCCATCTTCTGCTGGTTAAAAGTCAAGCATTCCAGGAATCTGGATGTGTGTTTCTGATTTTACCTCCCAGAGTCTTTCAGTAAGCCACCAAGATTATAAAGTGCATCAAGATGGTTAGGATTCAAGTCAATTGCTTTCTGAGACTCCTGAAGAGCCTTGTCATCATTAGCCACCGCATGTAGTGCTGACCCAAGGTCGCAATGAGCATCTGCATAGTCAGGCTTCAGGACTAGAGCTTCTATAAGGCATTTCTCAGCTGCATGGTATTCCCCCAACCCATAAAGGGCACTCCCAAGAAGCTTGAGTGCACAGTAATGGTCAGGGTTCAAAATTGCAGCCTCCCGGTAATGTTCACAAGCACATATGAGCATTCCCTCTCCTTCTAAGGCAATGCCAAGGTCGACATGGACCTGGAAAGCAACAGGAGATATGAATATAATGATCAAAAATCCTAACAAACTGAGAAAATCTCACTTCCTTCATCTCAAAGGCTATTTTCAGGAAGCACAACCACCCTTGAGTGTCAAAGATCTCTTTTACAGACATTTGCATAACCTTTACAAAGCAGTGCATCTGATGATGAGGCATCAGATTCTCTATACAGATGGCCAGAAATTTCATAAGAACAATTCAGAGAAGCTTGTTGGAGTGCTCCACACCATCTGGACTGAATAGTTGAAAAGGGAGAGAAAAGCAAAGAGACTGAAGGTAGTGGCAGGACTACCTGACAGAACCATGACAGAATTATTGAAGGGAGATGTGAATTCCTGAGGTTGGATTTGAGAGTGATAACGGGTTTTCTTTGACATCCTTAAGAGGATAGGAGAGTATGAATAGTTAGTGGAGTTGAGAAGATGGGAAGTTTTCTGATGGGATGCTGGTGGAAAGCTATGGGGGTTTCAGTGGTGGGTTTTTCAGCTATTTGTAGATGGAAGATATTCTTGACCTGGTTGGCAGGATGTGAATAGTTTGTGTATGTTATAGACATTGCACAGAAAAATTCTTTCTTTAGATGTAGATTCCAAAATAAACCTCTCCCATCGTGAAGATCAGCGGCTGTATATTATTGTTGTCTTCCCTTACAATATTGTGTTTGGGACATGGTCAGAGATTAAATCATGCACAAGGTATGTGGATGTCAGTTTTGATGACAGTTGATTGAAAAGGGAGGTGCTTAAATTTGGGAGAAATTCCATTAAAATTGTCTGAAATTGCATTATAATGCCTTCAAAACATCAAGCTTGTAGCCAAAGTAGTTGTGATTCATGACTAGCTTGCAAATGGTTATGGCTTCAATCCGTCAGCAGCAGGGTGCTACATGTGTGTGCAAGTGACATGTTTGCTAGGTGCATTATGGAGGTGGAGGCCATGATGAGTGTTGTTTCATGTCCTTTTTATTAAGTCCGTGTCCACTTTGTGAATTTGCCAAATCAACTTTGCCAAGTTATCAAGGTCACATTATTAAGTTGCCAAGTTCATTTTGCCAAATGCATATCATCCAAGTCACCAAGTCCATATCCAATTTGTCATGTGGACATGTCACAAGTTGCTCAAAGCTTGCAAAAGGAACAAAAGAATGCAAAAATGTCATAACAACGTTCATTGTTTTTTGTTTTTGAAAGGAATTCAACAATCCTAAAGCTTATCTCGTAAGAAAACACAATGCCCAAGAGAAGGTCACACAAGGAAGAAGTTTCAAGCATTGAATAACTTGTGACAAGCTTAAGTATAGGGAATTCGTTGCATATTCTAATAGTTTGTATTTAGAAGTGGAAATGTACTTGGCGATGTGAACTCAACAACTTGGTGGATTGGATTTGATGATTTGACAAAATGAGTTTGGTGAATATGCAAATTCAACTTGTCAAAGTAGTCAACCAAATCAATGGTACTTACATTTCCTTTTGTAGCTAGCTTCTTTTTCTTAGTTGAAAAAGGGATATAATAAAAAGTGTCATATGACAATTCTTGTGCACATGATGACTATGAGATTGGTTTAACTTGTCATGCCCTATTGCATTGGTGCTTACAACTATCATTATTTACACACACATCACAAATGACATAAATCACCATAATGATGCATCATCTCCAAATAAGTCCTTATATGATTTGGGACTTTACTTCATTCATTATGGAGACCAATGTGCATGAGAAGGAGTGGGCCATTGGGTTCCACATTGGCACCATTGTCATGCTAGTCATTTCCAAAGGAGTTCACACAAATAGCTTTTGGGACAAGTGATGAACATTAATTGCCTCACCTAAGTATTTAACTTATTATTAACAAAATAAAGATGTTTGAATCAGGCAATTATAAAAAAAAATGATCAAAATGTTGAAATCTTAAATCATTAAAAGTGATTTGTGATTTCCACCAAAAAAGTTTTGATCCCCATCAACAAAATAACTAAAACATGTTCACAATAAAACTAATTCCCCACTAATCAACACTAAACCATATTAATTACATTAATCAAAATTAATATTAAAATAATTATGGTTAACTAAATTATTAACATAACACACCTAACAAAGTTGTCCAACATTTATTTATTTTTAAACATTGAAACAACAACAAAAGTTCCAAATAGTTCCCACTTCATTTAAAAATTTATAATTGATGTGATAAAAAAAGTTGGTGATAGTAGCAAAAAGATGCCTATGCCTTTTTCATTCATCAACCGTGGACAAAATGAAAAGGTGGAAATAATACTTGAAAAGTGTTGCAACACTTGTTGCAACACCAATATGGCATGTGATAATGAACTTGTGATCTTTAACACATATCCCCCTTATATCCTTCCAATCAAGCATTACATTTCACCATGTTTGACATGTAAATTACTATTTGCACAAGTTTGAAGAAATGACATTCATATTTCACATCTACATAGTCTATGGTTCAAAGATAGCCAAATCATGCCAAAAAAGAAAAAAAATACCAAGACCTGAAAAATTGTACATCATGACCATTGTGACCTTCAGATGTATTGGAATTGTAATTACACCATCCTTGAAACTAAAAACATGGGATTGTATCTAGAAAACCTATCCAATTTTGAACATAAATGGAGAAAAACACACAAGTCAAAAAATGCCCCAAAGGCTTGCCCTTTATTTTGGCCTTGTGGTGGTCAATTTTCTCTTCACCATTTATAGTGGGTGATTTTGTCGCATCACATCACCAATCTTTCTTCTTCAAAATGTTGATTCAGCTTAGCAAAACAGAAATATTTTTCAAAAAAAACTTCCTTCAATTTCAAGTAGATTTGAACATAAGAATGCACCATGTTCAATTGTTAGAGGCTGAGATTGTATGCAACGCACACATCACATGTACTAAATTGCCTTTACACAATCAAAAGTCCAAAAATGGAGTAGTTGCATTAAGAAAGTCATGTTAATGAAACCAAACAAAAATGTTTGCAATGATAACAAATTGTTGGAACTACATTAAAATTTGTGTTCCCTTAAATTCCTTATTGATATGATCCTTAAAACCAAGGGAAAATAGTGAAGACGTCTTTACTTCTATTCATTAAATGATGAAACAATTGTTGAATTGTGTTTGAAAAGTGTTTATTTGGATCTATGTCTTTTTATAGCTTTTTAAAAAAACATTATAATCATCATGAGCAAGTTTTCAACGCACATTGCATCAGTTTGTATCTTAGTTTTTTTCAATGGAATTTGAATTTAATTCAAGTTCCATACAATCTATATAATAAAAAATGTTGTTTATTTCTATCATTCATACCTACAAGTATTCTAAGCCTAACTAATTAAAGTCTACCCATCAATATGGATATGAACAAGGTTATGTGCCTTTTCATGTCCATGGCATTTATGTTATGAAATTTTGGAATTGTGTTTGTGGTTTTGTATGTGAGAATTAAAACATTTATTCAATAAAAAATAATACATCAATTCAATATGATGATGAGAAATTGAAACAAGTCAATATGGTGATAAAATAAAATGAAATAACAAAAATAATAAATTTGAATATAAACTTGATCAAGCACTCTAGAATCATCATGCCTATAAATGATGATGTTTTTCTTCCCTTCTTTTAATTGTAAAAAATCCATGGGCATTATTAAGAACTAAAAGCATTTCAACGAATGTCGTTCAATATTTTGACTCAAATGGAACTTCAATTTCACAAAATTGATTCATTAATTGATTGTTATTAGTAAATGTGTAACCACACAAAGCCCAAATAAATATTTCTCCCTTTTTTTTTGTTTTTGTTTACCAATGTCATTACGATGGTGTGATCTCCATCCTCTTCCTTCCAACTTGTTGTTGCTTTGTAAATTTGGATATATTTTGTCATCTATGATTGACCACTACCACAACACATATTGAATGGATTCATAAAATTGGTCTAAATAAATAAATGAAGATCTCAAACACAATATCTTCATTGTTTAGTATAATGTTGAAAGGTTTTTTTTTTTTTTTTTTTTTTTTGCTGAACATAATTTACAAAAATTAATTAATTAATTAATTATTAGGCACCTTATTGCCGAACGAGCCAAGGTACTACTACAGCATATCATGTCTCTTCCTTTTGGGGCTGTTTATATAGGTTACAAGACTAGAACTTAGGGCAAAAGAAGGGGATAAAGTAAGGTGCTATTGGGAACTTGGGGAACACGCTAAAACCCTTGTGAGAACAACATTGACAACCAAAAATCCAAAAAATTCCAATACCACCCTAACCCTCCCCGAAAGGAAAAAAAATTAGGTCTCTTGGGTGGATGTTGATTCACCTCATTTGTATGTTTACCTCTATTCTTTACCATTTTTGGCTTAGGCTAATAGGTACCCACACTCTTAGGAAGTGGTATTAATTCAAGCAAAAGAATGGCTACAACCATTGAAATGGCGGACAAGCAATAAAGAAGGTTCAACTTTTTTCCTTGGGGGCTGGAGGTGGCATAGAATTTTTTAAAAAAACATTTGTGTTCCCATCATGTTTTTCACATGTTCTCAATGATGTTTCCCAAGTTCTCCATGTGTTCCCCATTATGTTCCCAATAGCACAAGACTTTTATCCCATAGGCAGGCCAAATGGGAACACTAAATCTTCACATGGAAACTTATATTTTGAAGAGTTTCCAAATTTTTTGTTTGGTTTTTCTTTTTTTTGGTGACAGCCAATCAAAATGGTTCACAATAAAATAAAATTATAAATAAATAAAATTTTTAAAAAAAAAAAAAAAAATTTGGGGGGAATCCCATTTAATTAATAAAAGAAAAAATAGAAGTAATAGGTACCCTAGTTATAATGGGTGAAAATGAAAATGGTGACAAACCATTTTGGAAATAGAAATTTCATGTAGCCAATGAGAAGGCATTGGGGCCTTGGTTTTTTTCTCTTGGATTTGGGGGGAGAGGTGAGAGGCAAGGATTTTGTGTTTTTTTTTAAAATATTCCCATTGTGTTCCCATCAACCTTCATAAGGTGTTCCCATCAAAGTTCTCAAAATGTGATAGAATAGGGTTTAGGGGATAGATTACAAGGTGGAACTTGGCTTTGTTTCATCCACAACCAAGTCATATAAAGTGGGCTAGAGTGAACCAACACATGCTCTATTGTTTGGGAAAGCCCATTTTAATTTTGTCATGGGATATTGCCAAATTGTGAAGACATTACAACTTGCATGTAGCCTTGTAGGTATCACCACTAGAATTTATTATATTATTTTATTTAAATTTTTTTTGTGATGTAGCCACATTGGTGATCATTAACCAAATTTGGCTATAGATCAAAGAGGAAGGTGAACTCTAATGACAATTATTCATCAAAACTAGTTTAAGTAGGATAATTATAGAGTGTCATAGTGTTTTGTCCAACCATATTCTAGTTTGAAATTTGTTTAGCCCATTCCCAAGTAAAGAGGCATGAAAAAATGTATTTTTGGATTTTAATTTTTTTTAATTTTTTTTTTCCAACACTGTATTCACAAGAAAATTTCAATATCTTGCATCAATTTTCTTTTCTTTTCAATTGAATTTGAATCTATTTCGATTCAATTCAATTCATGGTGTATGCAATGGAAGTGGGGTATGCTATAAAACAATATTTTAACAAAGTCCTAAATCAATACATTCCATGATCACTCATGTAGGTCTTATTATTATTTTTTCCCAAGGTATGCAATAATTTTAGAATTCATATGACTAAATTTAATGTAACCATGCAATTATGTAAATTAGTTGAAGATATTGATTCATGTTCACATATTGCATCATAAAACAAATGTCCAATTTATTGAGATTTTTTGGAGCATATAGACATTGTCTATAGTCTTATTAGTGTTATTGTATAAAATCTAATATGCAAAGGGCTTAACAAAAGGAAATCATTTGAAACTATGTTAAATTGTCCGTTGTTATAATCATTTCAATTTGTGTTAATTAATCCTTTGTTATGATTACAACCCACGTTTCTAAATCAAAGAATTAATAAATTCAACATGTGAGCAAATTTGAAATAGAAATAAGTTGCAAATATTTTTTCATGGGCAATATTGATTATTTTAAAATAATCATTTTTTTTCCTTAGATGAAAGGTTCCTTGATAAGGTGCAATATATTGGTTGTTGGCTGAAAATTATAAGTTAATTAGTTCAAAAATAATGGTATGTAGGTATGTATAAATTTTTAATACTATAAAAATTTATTAAAAAATAGCATGTGCATTAAAGATTTAAGGTATTAGTTATTAGCAGGTTCAATTATTGTGAAATAATGTTTTGATTAATTGTATAAGGTGATTATAGGGTCAATAAGTTAGTTTAAAATTGGGTTTAAAACATTTAAGTGAACATAGAGGAAAACATTTAAAATTTTAAGTTTGACATTTAAGGTTTTAAATTTTAGGATTATAAGGAGGCAATGAATTCTTCTTGCAATAATAACCTATTTTTTATTTTAAAAAGGTTTAAACACAAGTTTCTACGGTTTGTTTTCTATGTCAAAGTGGTTAGAGAGATTTTTGGATTTAGGATTCCAAGGAGCACACAAGCAAACTTTTCTAGCTCCAAAATTTTCAAATTTTCAAACTTTAATTAATATGAGGTATTGAAATTGGATGCTTTAAAAAAATTATCAACCAATATAGGGTGGCTTAAATATATGCATATTAGAAAATTAAATAATAATAGGGAGAGGGAAAATATAAATCCAAAACCTAATACCCCAAAAATAGTTGTTTGACGCACATAAATAATGAAAATAATATCAAGTGTCCTTTCCCCAAGACAAAATACAAAGGATTTTTCGACAAAAATGCACCAAAGTTGCCAAATTTTGAGGATTTGTTTTTTGAAATTGCCATATTTAGATAGTAGGTTCCAACATGTTGCCAAAACATAACAAGATTCAGCCAAATTTGGTCAAATTCCTCTTGTGGGCAATTGCTAATGTGGTTACATCAGAAAATTTGGGGAGGAAGGGGGTGGTACCCATGCTTAGAATATATGCAAAAGGCCATGACATTCAATTCAATTATCAAATCCTATTGGAAGTTCAAAAACATGGCTTGTGAGTTGATTTGAATACAAATCTATCCACATTATTATTATTTTAAAAAAGGTTGAATTTAGCCCTTGTTTAAAGTCTTCAATGCATCAAGTGAAAACATTAAAAATACATCATTCAAAAATACACAAAATTAATCAATGAAAATGTCTTAATAAAAAGGTTTTAGAAAAATATGCCACATTTAAAACTATATACTAAATATTATAATGTATTGATAAGTTTCATGTCATATTATATGTGAAACTTGCTTTTCAACCATTCAACACCTTCCTACCATTCTCAAGTTTATATATATATATATATAATTTTAAATAATTTTATTAATTCAAAATTTCAGATTTGTGTCTTTTCAAAGTTTTTAATTAATTAATCAATTTTCCAACACCATAGTCACAAATGATAAAAATGACAAGAGAATTTCAATTTCAATACCTTCTTACACCAATTTGCATTTTGTTTTTCTTTAATTGAATTCAAGTTCAATTCCAATGAAATTTGAATTACATTCAATGTTTTTGACTTCAATTGAGTTCAACTCAATTGAAATTTGGAATGAAATCAAATCAAATTGAATTGAAATTTAAGTTGCATGCAATGTTATTCAATATTTTAATTTGGGTAAAACTTAATTTCCATCCATTTTTTTCCCATCATTTGATAATCCTTGGTAGCCCATTTTCCGGCATTAATAGATTTGGTTGTCCGTTAGTCACTTAACTTACATTTTGCCATATGGAAGGAGTTTTTGACAAGTTGTTTTTTTCATGTATTAGGTATGATAATACTTATGCTCATTCAATGCCGGGTGTTATTTATTTATTTATTTATCTATTTATTATTCAATGTTTAATGATGAAGCAAATATGTGTATGTGTGTGTGTGTAGGGGGTGGTCATGGGTGTCTTACAATTGGTACAACAAACCCAAGAAAAAACAAAACATTTGCAACCGTATTTGGATCTACGTAAAATATATTCTCAATATTTTTAGAGCAACAAGTGGGGGGGGGGCAGGGGAGCCAAAGCACTAGGATCGACCTTTCGAAGTCCATATCAAAATACATTATTTTCACAAGCATATATAATAAAACCAACCGATGACCTTTTTACTCTATACGCTTTGTCACAACTCTCGAATTAAATTTTTTTCAAGGTAGAGGAAGCTACACCAAGGAATTAGATGCACCCCTCCCCCACCCGGTCCGCCGCCCGAGGGCATCCTCCAATAGAGGATCCTCCGCTAGGTTGTAGAATGTGTCGTAGTGGTTGCCTTCTTTAAAAAACATGTGGAAATCCTTAGATGAGTCTACAACATTCATCCATATGTGCACTTTGGGATTGTTGTGTGGGGGGGGGAGGGGGGGAGGGGGGGAAGTGTAGCTACATCACATGATGGGGAATTTTTATTAAAAAAAACCCCAACAAACACCTTGAAAACCCTAAAAATCTGAGGCTTAATGTTTTTTCCTTGATTTCCGTCTAGATGCTGAAGTTTGAACCCTAGAAGATTTGCAATCTACGAATGCAAGATTTTCTATTGTTGGCCTTGCCTACTACTACCAAGGCAAGGATATTGTGTTTACATTCATTATAGAGTATAGTAGCTAAATAAGGGATTTTGGCCTCATACGGTCTAGATTGCAACTTATTCACCTATATTTGTCTCAAAAGTCTTGCTCGAAGTCGGATCATCCCCTATTTGGGCCTCTACCCTTAATTACCACATACAACAACATAGAGTGACAATTAATTATTTTTCCATACCTTCCCCTCAATATAAAAAAAATTGGCCAATGTAAAGTTAGAGACTCCCCATTTTTTTATAAAAAAAATTCTGTGTGTATTTTGAGGGATCTTCCCTAGCCGAAGAACCCTAGGGCATTATGCCGGGGGGGGGAGCTCTCTCAATTTTATATGTTCCTATGTTCTCATGGAAATATTTCGTTTTTACGAAATGACTAAGAAGGGAGGAGAGTGTTGTTTACACGGAAGGGGAGGTTCCTGTACTCATGTGTTCTCTTGAGATTCTTCAGGAACACCCCTCGGGCTCACACCCTCAAGTGCCCCTTCCTTGGAAGGACGCACTTGTACTGGAACCCTCCCTTACAACTTAAATGCTAGATTTCATCTACCGTACTGTGTACAGCCCATTTTGCTGCTGATATGCTAGTGTGCTTTTGTGACACAACCACAAGATTCTTTGAACTTTTAAACAAGTTCTTTCTTTTGGTTCAATAAGTAGCTTGGTGTAGGGTAACTAACACCAAGAGCATCTGGACTGGTGCTCAGTATGTGACCCTCCACATTAAAATCGGATGAAATAAAGTAAACATGTGCCGGTTTGGCTCAGCAAAATAGTTTTTCTCCTGCATATCTGATCAGTTTTTTGCTGAGGCTGGTAGAAAGCGCAGCAATGCTCTGCACACCTGCTAGAGAAGAGTGTAATAAACATAATCTGATTTCTGCTCCCTGTTTTTGATTGGCCGATCATAATGATTGATCCAGGTGGTTTGCTGTTAGTGGTTCCCACCTGTTTGCAGTCCCCCCTTTGAGTTTTATAGGTGAGCTTGCGAAAAAGTAAATCACTAAACTTGGATGTCAGAAACATTTTTGCATGGTCACATAGTGAGCACTGGAGTGGAGACTCTAAGTAGCAATTGAGGAGCAGGGCATGAAATAAGCATGTCGTTGAAGCAAGCGTCTCATCTTTGAAATTCAAAGACATCTTCCACTTGATAACATGCACTACAGATACACTCTGACAGTTCTGGCTGTGCTTTGAGTACGGTTGCTGTCGCCTTTTTCTTTTGAGAACATTCGTATCAATGCATCAATTGTTTGAAGGCCCCATGATGTTTCAGTAGTTTAATTTTGACATTGCACCGCATATCATTGAATAACGTACACATTCCTTTGTCTAGTCACATTGTTAGCATTATGATTGTGTCCAAACACATATCAATGTGTTAATTGTGCCATCGTACTTCCTCATGGTGTTATGTTAGTAGTTAGTACCAAACAAAGCATGAACCAAAGATTTGGCAACATCAAGCTTCTTGATAAAAAATAGCTTTGTACCTAGTTGGTAGCCTACGAGCTTTCTAGTGCAACCAATTGAACCAATTTGGCACAAGAAGCAACCCCCAATGTCTCTATGTACACCTCGCAATGTTGGCTTGGTGTCCTTCTAAGTTTTTAGTCCATCTCTTTGCACAACTTGTTTCATGCTATTGGTGATGGGTTTAGGTCCTAAGTTTCATGTTTTATCCTCTTAGGAGTGCCCATTGTGTGTTTCGCACCTTTGGGTGTGATCTTTTGTTTGGATTTCAATCTTTTCTTTTTTCCTTCAATAGCTCCCTTGATGGGAGTTTTTTCTTTATTTATTTGTTTATTTATTTCTCAATGCCTTGCGCTTAGATGCTTTTGTACCTTGTATTATCCTAACAAGCTAAAATGAAGTGAAGCTCATCGACTATTTAAGCTTGTTGTAGTTTGAATAAGGATATTATCATAATGACATATTAAAACCATCACTATATATATATATATATAAGGGTTGTGTAAAATTTTAATGTCAAAACCCTTTGTGCGAGAAGATCTTTTGCAAGAAAATAATAAAATTATATTGTCACCATGCAAAAAAAATTCTTTGGTGGAGTGATTATCATGAATTATATTTTTGAATTTCCTTTCATCATTATTTTTGCAAGAAAAGCAAGTTGTGAGATCAAAAATTAATTAATGAAAGGTTGTGTAGGAGCCAAAAAATTATCTCCCATTTCTCCAAAAAAGTTATGTGAAAAAATTATATTAAGTGCATTTTTCAAAAAGTGTGGGGTTTTACTTCTCATTATAGTATTCACTCCTATGTTAGTTGTGTTTCTTGAATGCTAGCTCAACATGGGAAAATAGTTGGGTTACATCACAAATTGCATCCTCATTAACAATATGGAGTTTTATACAATTTTGAACCTTTGCACTTGGGCACTATGGGCACATTACTTGTAATCCACATTGTTGACAAGCTTCTTTGTGGTGGATTGCTACAATGTGTTTGGCTTTGCACAACAAAGGTGACCTTGCTTGCTTGAATTCACATTCCCAAATACCCTAGGCATGTAAGAAATTTGCATTATTCAACCCACCAAAAATAATCAATAAAATACAATAGATTGAAAACTAGTTGAGAAAAAGGTGAAAACAAAACTTATGTTTTGAAATAGGTTGCATTACGTTTTAGATGTGTTGAAAATTTAGCAAGTTTATTATTCTTGCCATTAACATCAATATTTGGGTGATTTTGACTTGGCTCATTATGGCTACTACAACAAAAAATTTCAAAATTATCATGAGTTCATTCCACAATGTTGTGGAGTATTTTTTTGAACTAACACCTAATTATCCTAGTTATTGAGTGTGTATATTTCATGCTCCAAATGTTGGGATTAACACAAGGTTAATTTAAATGCAAAATTCATCTTTTTTTTTAGATGCAACTTCCCTTTATGGAGGGAAATGAATCTCACCAATTCATAGATTTGATCTTTGACGAATTGTTAGCACCTTTGCCATTTTTTTACTTGTTAAAAAAAATCTTACATTATTGATGAATGTCAAGGTTCTATCAAGGTTGAATCTTCCATCATGTTTGTTCTAAATTCATTCATAGATGTGTCATTCATTGATAAACAAAGACCTTTGAACACACATCTCTCGGGAGGATGATATCTTATAGCCCCTAGAGCTCAAATTAATTTCATCAACACCTTTTGGTACCTAGTGTATTTTTTTCAACTTTCATATAAAATATGAAAGAGATTTGCTGAAAAAAAGATGCTTTAATTTTTTTAAATTCAAATTAATGAGAAATTTCCATCCCGCCAATTTTTAAAAAAAATCATACTTGTTGCCATCATGCTCCAAAACTAAGCTTTAAAAACCTTTTCATCTTACCACAACATTTCTAAATGCTAAAAATATCTCATGGGCTGATAATGAAAGAATAACAATCTATCTATTGATCATTAGTCAAATCTAGTTGTCATGGAAAAATCAATGGAATGCTATGGTCGTCAAACCTAGAATGAACATAGCAATGCCACATCCATAGTAAAATTGATTTTTTTTTGGGTATGTGACCATTGATATATATATATAGTGATGTTGTTGAAATGTCAATATTATCCATAACACAATTTAGTCAAATTTTGGCTATACACAAGATATAAAGTTTAAAAGTTTAAACATCATTTAATTTTTTTGCTACATGTTAAAACCCATTAACGAAATTTGGTGATTTTTCAAAATATTTTTTAATATAATTTTGGTGGATAGAAAATAAATAAAACACATAATCTTGATCATTTTTGAAAAATAATCTCACCAACTAACTAGCTAAATTTAGACCAAAAAACCCATGATGACCATGTTGTAATTTTCCCAAACGATGAGCCCTCATATTTTGGTTTTAGTACTACAAAGTTCTCAATGAGGGGTTGTAATTTTATAATTTCAAACCAATAAAAATATATATATTGAGTTTAGAATGATTTTGATTTCGAAAAATTGATTATAAAAATTTAATGATTTTTTTCACAATTGGATTCCATAAGAACGATGAAGTTAAACCCACTTTGAATTCTGTAATCATTATACATGGGTAAACTTATAAATGATTTAATATACTTGGGCCAATGACACAAAGGCCCATTAACAGATGAAAACATTAGCCCCCAATTGCCATTCAAAAATCACTATTGTAAACTTGACAATGTTAATATGGGGTCTTGTTACACACAAGTCTTTAAACACCATTGAAATCACTAAAGAACAAGAAGAATTTGTTTTATATACAATATCAATATGCATTCCTTTGGTAAAGTGACAAAAGTTTTTATAATATTACAAAACTAACACATTGTGAATAATTAAGCATAAAGGAATGAGCAAAAATATGAATGTAAACTACATAGAAATATAAAAAAACAAAAATTGAAACATTTAACAAGGCTCATGAAAACATGAATGAATAATGAGCCAATAGAAATAATACATGTTAATAAAGTCTCTTGTTTGTGAGATGAAAGCCACCAAATGGATTATATTATTTTATATTATTTTCCTAAAGGTTAAACTCGTTGAGTTACAACTTGTGTATTGATTGCATCTTTGAATAAGCAATTCCCAACATTTGTCAAATGATATTTAGATCATGAAAAAATTGTTGGAAGAAGGTGTTCAAAATGAGAAAAAACAAGATATATTACTCATTGCACAACCATCAAAATCCATTAACCACTATTTCAAAAACTTTGAAGTTTTATTTTTAAAATCATTTTAATATAAAAAACAATGAAACTAATGGTATATTTACTAAGGAAAACACATAGATTCAATGTATCTTGTAATGGGCAAACCCACCTATCATTAAACATTATATATTCAAATTGTCAAAAAAAATTTGAAACAATCTAAAAAATAGAAAGAATAAAATAAAATATGCTACCCATTGCACAAGCACCACAAACTAGTAACAACATAAGTTCTCAAAAAATTAAAATTAACATGTCTCGTAAAACATAAGTATTTGAAATGTTATATCACAATAATGTAATTAATAAAATAAAGTTCAATTTTCAAAAAAATAATGTATCTAATCTATGTTTTAATATAAACTTTTGTTTTTAGCTAACTAAATGGTTATAATTTAAGAAGTAAGATAAACTTAAATTTTCATATTTTTAAATAGTTATAATTTAAGTAATAAAACATAATAGATTATTTAATACTTGAAACAATGTCATTAAATTGTCAATTCTTTCAACGATTATTTATTAAAATGATGTAACCCCACCAAATTTTATTAATGAAAGCACCATTATATGGAGAAAGAGTTGTGCCTCCACTTGAAATAGAAGATGCTTGCATTTTTTGAAGTGGGATGAAAACTTGTTGGCAAAGGGAAGTGATCAAAACAAAAAGTGGACAATTCTTGAGGCCTTTCATTCCCTAAGTTGCATTGGCATAATCACATAAAAAAACATTTGTTCATTTGTGTAAACATTTGGAAACTTCAATTGCTAAAAAGAAAAGGGAATTGATTTGTTGAATGTTAATCACAATAAATCCTTTCATTTGCATGTGATATCTCTAAGGCAACAAATTAAAGTGTAAAACATGATTAAAGAAGCAAGTTTTTGCATCTTAGATCAACTATGACAACATCAATTAAGATGTTGAATTCTGTTTTCAAACAGAACAATGTCAACTTGTCAATGAAAAGAATTAAATGTGATTAAAGGAAACATATGCACTTATTTTCATCTTGTGTAAAAGCCAAGTTCACAAACAATGGTTGCAAAGGTGCCATACCACATAATGCATCCCTACATGCTTGCTATCATGAACATATCACAAAAAGTGAACACAGACATTGGATTAGTGTCTTGTGTACATGCACTTAAAAAAGCTTGTGATTGAAGTATGGGAAAGTTTTAATCAAATTTGAAACGTTGCATCATTACAACAAAAGGTGTCCATGTACACCAAGTGATTTCATTAGATTTTTAGTGAATTTACTGATTGTAATGAATGGAACTTAATGGGGAAGTAGTGAATTCATTGGTCTAGTGAACATGGACTAGTGGATGCACCCACATTTTGTAATACTAATTACAAAAAAAAATGCAAAAAACAACCAAAACATTGGGAGAATAGGTCAAGTTATGTATGGATTAATAAGTTGCGTATGTGAATTGAAGAAGGCCCACAATTAAAAGATGAAAGAATCCTAATCAAGTATAGGGAATGCATCCCTATATGCTTGTCATCATGAA
>Ga0209611_10005763_pt1 | contig 20594 bp, 16 predicted proteins | sample S1TSphgellanicum_3_FD_187693 | JGI IMG/M metagenome (GOLD analysis project Ga0209611, IMG submission 187693) | Host-associated microbial communities from peat moss isolated from Minnesota, USA - S1T2_Fc - Sphagnum magellanicum MG (SPAdes) (version 2) | ecosystem: Host-associated > Plants > Peat...
CAGGAACTGCCTCGGCTTCTTCCCCCCTGCTCCCCATTTATTATGGGTTCTTGTCCAATTTTGGTGAACAACACAGAAACGGGTTTTAAGGCAGCTATGCTGAAGTTTGATAATCCTTGTGCTATAAGAGTTTTGGAATTGACAAGTGGCCTTTTACCACTAGAGAATGCCCGAAATTAACTTGCCAGTAAGGACAGAAAAAAAGTCTATTAAATTGGGATGGGCACTACCCACCCCAAAATCTACTCCCCAGTAATTGAAAGTTCATTCACCCAAATTCTAGGACAAACACCCCCTGGTGTTAGTTCGACTTCCTTTTCCACATAGATAATTGACTGCAAAAGTTCCAAAAAGTCACCAGCCACAGTTGCTGACTCAATACTAGTCTTAACTCCCTTGTTAATCAGCCAACCATCAAACGGTAGAGAAAAGGAACCTTGCAGAGATTTAACTCCCGCATGGAGAGCTTGTAAATCGTCAATCAAAATCACATTTTCCACAGTTTCTAAACTAAGTTCCTGTGCCGGGATTCCAGAGGCAAAAACGTGATAAAAATTAGGACTAACGCTAACTTTTGCCCCAATACTAGCATTACCTGTGGGCTTAGCATTCAGCCTTTTAGCAGTCCCCGCACTGTGGAGAAAACTTTTTAAAATCCCCTTTTCTATCAGTGATACTTGACGGGTAGGAGTACCTTCACCATCAAAAGTTTCTGCCCCAATATTAGCTGGATGTAGTGCATCATCAAAGACGGAAAGTAGGGGTGAGGCAATTTGCTTCCCTAAATCATCAGGACTCGATAAGCTTTGATTGTCCAGAATACTCTGGGCATTGAACAGGTTAGAGAAAGCAGATAGTAGACTTAAGAAAGCTTCAGCAGAAAACACAACTTGATATTTGCCAGACTTAATTTTCTCATAGTTGAGGTGGCTAATGGTCTTCTGGACAGTTTCTTGGATACAGCCGTTGATATCTAAGTTATCTAATTTGTAGTCAATTCTAAAAGCACCTGCACCCCGTGGTTTTTTGCCTTCTTCCTCGGTTTTGCTGTAGAGAGAAATTGTGGCCAAGGAGTGTGATTCTGTTCTCAAAGCACCATCACTGTTCAAATAGAACCTGTCAATATCTCTTTGTGCCAACCCGTTGTAAGGTACTCCCTTAATGGCTGGGTGAGATGCTAGGACTTGTTTTTCAGCTGCTAATAGCTTCTCTATCAGTTCAAAAACAGGGGCTTGGGGTACTTTCACCTGGGGTTTGCTGGGTATGGGAATAGAAGTCTCTGGACTAAAATCGGGGACATTTTCTTTCACACCAAAAAAACTCGCCTCATAGGCAGTTTTCAAAGCTAATTCTAATCCCTGAGGGTCTACATCCGTGGTGCTAGTGACACCCATGGTGTTATTTTCATTCCAGACGCGCACAATCACACTGGAATGGTTTGCTGATTTAACTTGTTTTGGCTCTCCTAGATCAACTTGAACACTAGTTCCATCTGCCGTTGAACCATAGATGTCGAACTTCCGAATCCCAAGTTTATCAGCATTATCTTGGGCGTAATTGGCAATTTCTTGAATTGTGGGCATAATTAAGTTTTGGATTGGAGATTTATGTTAAAGAAGGCTCTGGAAATTAGGTAATCCGCCATAGGCCCTACATCCCGGAGTACCTATATATTCGGGGGAAACGTAGTCATCCTTGCCTAATAACAACACCGGCACCTAATTTCTTAGAAGCCCACACTGACCCAAAGGGCAGTGTGTAGAGTTGTCACATTCTACGATTTATATCTTTCTCGTAGTGTCTTGATTGATGCCACTGTCATAGACAGTATCTCAGTGGTTTCTTGCATCAAATTTGTCAGCTTTTCTGCTGTGATTAATCCTGATTCGATAAGAATCTCTAGCCAATAAAGAGTTTCATCAGCTTCTTCTTCCACGATACTCAGTTTAGCGATAAGATCAGCCGCAGATTTAGCTCGACAAGCTGCTCGATAGTTAGCACCAACAGAAGTAGATGAGCGTAAAAGCTGCTTGCCAATAACATCGGCAGTGCGTTTATGGGGGAGTGCTTCAACTAGCCGAATCACTCGCAATGCGAGCTGCTTGGTTCTAGTTTTAAACTCGTGCTCATTCACAATCTAAAATCTAAAGTTTTCTATCTTCCACCGACGGTAATCGAATCAACTTTGATGTGGGGTTGCCCAACTGTAGTGTAAATACTGCCACTGACAGAACCGCAAAAGCCAGGTGCTAGGGATAAATCTTGGGAGCACATGGAAATTTTGTTCATAATTTCCTTAGCTTCCCCAATCAAAATAGCTCCCTTGAGGGGCTTGGTAATTTGACCATTTTCGATCAAGTAAGCTTCATCCACACCAAAGTTAAATTGACCTGTAGAACCGACGCTACCACCGCCCATCTTTTTACAGTAAATGCCTTTATCAATGGACGCAAATAAATCTTCAACACTGTATTCGCCAGTGGCGATATAAGTATTACGCATCCGGCTAGCGGCAGCAAAGGTATAATTTTGCCGGCGACCGCTGCCTGTTCTGGGATGTCCTGTGCGTACAGAACCAGTTCTATCGGCTAGGAAGTTTTTGAGAACTCCTTTTTCAATTAACAGGGTTCTCTGCGCTGGCATCCCCTCATCATCCATGTCAATTGTGCCAAAGGCATTTTCTGATCGCCCTTCATCCCATGCTGTCAAACTTTCATGGGCAATTTTTTCACCTTTTTTATCAGCAAAGGGGGTAGTTTTCCGTTCAATTTGCGTAGTTTCCAACAGGTGTCCGCAGGCTTCATGGAAGATCACACCGCCAAAGTGATTAGCCATAATGATGGGGTAAGTGCCTGATTCTACGTAGTCTGCGTACAGCATTTTGCCAGCGGATTCAGCAACTTGTTCGGCAGCTTGTTGATAATCCCAGGTTCTCAGGAAGTTGGCATCACTAGTGTTACCAGCACGTTCACCAATGGAGGCACGATGATTACCATCAGCGCACAGGAGGTTAAAGCCTACGGATTGGGTGAGACGAATATCACGGGCAAAGGTGCCATCGCTAGCAGCAACTAGGACTTCTTGCCAATCCCGGAAATAGGAAGCGCGGCGCGATCGCACGTAGCTAGCTTTGTGTTGGAGTTTGTCAGTCCCCTCTAGGAGGATTTCTCCCATTTCCCGGATGGAACTGCACAGGGGTAGCCAGCTATCTTTGCCTCGTTTTGTGGCGTAGTCTCTGAGTAATTCGAGGTTTATTTCGGGAATAAAGGCATTAGGTGCTGGTAGCTGTAATCCTAGGATCGAAAGACCTTTTTCTAAAGCAGCTTTCAATCCAGAAAAGCTCAGGTCATTGGTGCTGACATAGCAGTCGGCTTTACCCCGAAAGACTCTGACTCCTGCACCTGTGGCTAAACTGGGGGAAATGCTGGTAATAGCGTCATCCTCTGCTAGACAGCTAATGTAGTTTCGACGCTCTAGGAAAAGTTCAATAAAATCAGCACCTGCGGCGCGTCCTAGTCCTAGGAGAGTGGCTAGGGGGGCTTCCCAGGTTTCATCGAATCGCTCTGGAGTGGAGGTGTATTGCAGTGTAGGGAGTTGATTTGATTGAATTAGCGTACTTATAAGCATGGATAGCCTCTGCTGCTGGCGTGTTCTACAGATGTGACTGAAACGTCCTGGTGTATCTCAGTCTAACAAATTGATCAAGGTCGATATGAGCAATATATTTCGGGAATTCCTGCAAAGGGTTTGCAGTGGTAACCACACAGTGGAAAACTTAACTCGCGCTCTCTGCTGCCGCGACAACGAAAGTGACGGCAACTCCCTGCTTTAATTCCTCGACAAAATTTTGATGCTCTACTGTCGTTAGCCCCTGTTGCAACACAGCGAAAACTCTGGCTAAGTCCCCAGATAAGTAATCGTGCAGAATTATTTACACAGGACTTTTCAGTCTGGATAAGAGTTTGATGCCTAAATTTTGTGCAATTAATTTTGCACACTGATTCCGTTGATATTGATTTTTTTCATCCCCTTGATTCCACTCATCCTCGCCCGATGCAAGTTGTATAATCTAAATCTGAGTATTTAAATTTTTGCCCCTGGCGACTGTTCGAGTTCTGTCAAAGAGATTGTTGTAGTGACTCATGCTACAAAACGGTCTACTACATCCTCTAAGGGACTTCCAACTAAAAAAATATCGAATTCCTAGGGGAGCAGAGGGAGTAACAGTCGTGTTGAGTCCATAAAATAGGATAATTTAATTTCTGGAAGTCCCTAAGATACAAGGGTCAGGTTAAAAGAGAGTTCATTCATATTTGGTGTAGGAGATGGGGAACCCTAAAACCAAACCCCCAACAATTTCTTGCCCCATAGTCCGACACAGAACCTGCACGAAGCCCTGTGGGGTAAGGGTTCTCAGAATTAACACACCAGTGTGTTTCTATAGATTTACTCAAGCAACTATTACACTAATTGTTAATCATTTGCGATCGTTGCTAACAGAATTCCTAAGAGGCGATCGATAGGCGTTATATCATATTCAGTAATATCAACCACAAGTTCAGTTCCTGAGAGTTTGAGGAATTTCCAACTGCTGCCGTTAGTTACACTACCGTAGATATTGGGAATATCAAGATTGTGAGTTTGATTAAACTGTTGTGCTGCTACCATGGCGGCGGCACATTGTCCTAGCCCATTTTCTAAAATGCCACGTTTGGCTTCAGCAATCACCACAACTGGAGCTTGAATCACCGATTGAATGGGGCTAAGGCTAATTAAAAAATCACAGTAGCCATTTAACTTGCGTTCCGGGTCTACGTTAAATTCTTTACCAGCAAATACACTAATCTGCTGCTGTTTCATCTCTCTTACTTCCAGCAGCACTTGGGCAATAATCCCGCTATAACGAGCAATTTCCGAACCCACTGCGATCGCCCAAGGCATTTCCCGCTCCAGAATTGCCACTAGGAGTTCTGTAGGTTGCACAGGCTGACTTTGAATTAGCGATCGCGTTTCCCGAATAGTGAGATTGAACTGTTCAAGCACCATTTCCAGCGTAAAGTCACTATATGCCATCGTAATACTACTCCGCAGTGCAAAAATGGGAGCTTCGGAGATTGATCCCCAAATTAACCCTGCTTACCAACTCTTCACAATCCGAACTAAACATCAAGTGCAGGATGGAAGCTGATCTGCATAACCATATCCTATGGCTTATGTGAGTTAGAGTAGCAAAAAAGAAGGGGAAACATTTTGCTGCGTCAGCGTTTTTTTGAACAGCATCCTCTGGCTTAATTCACATCAGGCGTATTTTTGAATTTGGAATTGCTGGAACTTGTGCGGCAGTCTAGACTTACTGGCTGCAAATATGTCATAAGTAAAAAAAGCCTGTTAATTGCAAAGTGATTTATGACTACTGCTGTCAAAACTACTCCTGATTTAGCTTCCCGGTTAGTAAACGGCATCTTGGCAATCAAGCCCCTAGCTAAATTTGCCAAACACCAAGCTAGACAGATGATCATCAAACGTGCCGAAAAAATTGGTGTACCTTGGACACAGGAAGTCAGAAAACTCCAAGGGCGTGATTGGATGCCTGATTTGGCTCAAGTCGAAAATCCTCAGATCACTTACCCTAGTTACTATACTACATCATTCCACGCCTATAATACAGGAAATCTCAACTGGCTAGCTGCATTTGAGCTAGAACCTGCCGCTTACGCTGTCCACGCTAACATCTCTCCTGGTGCTGGGATTCAAGGGGACTCACAACTGCGCCAAAGTTACCATGAAATCCTCAAAAACTCCCTGCCCTATTCACCGCAAAACATTCTCGATGTGGGTTGTGGTGTGGGCTTAAGTACCTTTGCGCTGCAAGCAGTCTATCCTGAAGCTCAAGTCACAGGCTTAGACCTGTCCCCCTATTTCTTAGCTGTTGCCAACTATCGCACTCAGGAACATCAAGCTAAAATCGACTGGGTCCATGCAATGGCCGAATCTACCGGACTACCGGATGCATCCTTTGATTTAGTTTCTATGTTCCTGATCTGCCATGAGCTACCCCAGGCAGCAACTAGGAGGATTTTTGCTGAGTCACGCCGATTATTGCGTCCCGGAGGTTACATGGCGATTATGGACATGAATCCTCAATCAGAAGTCTATCAAACTATGCCAGCCTATATTTTGACGCTGCTTAAAAGTACAGAACCATATTTTGATGAATATTTCGCCTTTGACATAGAGGGAGCCATAATTGAGGCAGGGTTCCAAACTCCCTCAGTTACTCGCAACACCATTCGTCATCGTACTATAATTGCTCAGGTGAGTGGTTAATTTATATCTACTGCTATGGGCAGTAATTCCACCCTTACTGTTGCTTTGGCTCTATTACCTTCGCACCCCCTTGGCTCCCCCTGTATTTCGGGTCCTGTTGTTTTTTATCTTGGGGGCAGTATCAGGTTTTGCTGCCCTGGGAATAGAATGGGTTGAGGAGTTTTTAGGTAGCCGATCGCTCTTGGTTGTACCACAAGAATATTTGGGTAACTGGGAGCAATGGTGGCTATCGCTCCCTGGTACCTTCCTACGGCAATTGCTGGAAATTAGTTCAATTGAAGAAGGCTGTAAGTTTGCAGCATTCATAATCCCCATCTACTACTTGCAACGTAAGTATAAACTACGAGCAACTAGTGTTTTCCTTTTTGCAATAGCCGTCGCTCTGGGATTTACCGCCCAGGAGAATGGCATCTACCTATTCCATGGCGTAAGCTCAATTTTAGCACGTACCGTTAGCACCCCAGTCCATGCGATGTTTTCTGTGCCTTGGGGATATGCCTTAGCTATATATCTTGGTGCTAGTCTTCCCTTAGATCGAGATCGACAATTAATTCCCGCAGCTTGGTTAAATTCGGTGATTTGCCATGCTACCGCTAATACCCTCTCCATAGCTTGTGTTTATCCACTACCAATCCGTTTACTTGGTTATGGTTTATTTCCGTTCCTGTTATGGATGTTTTGGCGGCTGGAACAACTAATGCGACGGGTAAAGGGTAAACAACCTCCGCTCCTGATTTGGGGTGATACATTGCCACAGCGTTCCCGAAGGCGGGTTTTGGTTTTGCTGTCCCTTTTTCTTGGTGGAAATTCTCTAGCTGTGCTGTTTCTCCTGGCCAGACAAGTGAGTTATTTAAAACCTGACTCCCCTATGCATTGGGATCTACTGAGCCAGTTACTGTTCAGTCTGGGTTTGGGGATTTTAGCTTGGTGGATTTATCGTCACTTGCGACAGTTGGCCCAGGATGGGGCTTTTAAAAGCAATCAACAGTTATAGCTAGAACTGCTGATTGCTGATCAGTTCTAAACACTAGCTAAAACCGGGACACCCTTGACTGACATTGATTCTGGCTCAGTGGCATAAACTTCACAGGAATTATTTGGACTTTCGAGTAGTTTGACTTTATAAAGTTTGGCTCCTAGTCCCTCAATGGGCAAACGCACTAGGTTGCTGATATAGAGTGCAATGTTCTCGGCAGTGGGGACGATTTGTGCGAAGTAGGGAATATCCTTGTTTAAAAAGGTATGATCGAAGGGTTCTAGCACGTAGTCTTCAATTACCTGATTCAGTTTCCCCAAATCAATAATCATCCCTGTGCGCGGGTCAATTTCTCCTTTGACGGTGACTTCTAGGTGGTAGTTGTGTCCGTGTCCGTGGGGACGGGCGCATTTACCATAAATCTGAGTATTTTCCTCGTTGCTCAAATCAGGATGAGCTAGCCGATGGGCGGCACTAAAGTGAGTACTAACGGTGAGATAAGCTTCCATTCCGGTTCCTATATAATCTGCCCAAAGTTCAGGATGTTCAAACAACTGTACGCGGACTAAAGGCAAGTGGGGTGCTAGCCGTTGCCAGATCACCCGGGCAATATTCTCGCTAGTGGGCAAAGTTTGTTGAAATTCTGCCCACACATCATTGAGATATGAAAAGTCTAGTTGGCTGGTAACTTCTTGCTTGATTATCTGTTTGACATCAGACAGGTTGAGTACCATGCCATATTGATCTAATTCCCCAAGTAGGGAAATAAATAAGACATAGTTGTGTCCATGTCCAGGAAATCTAGAACAGGCACCAAATTTTTCTATATTCTTGGCTTCACTCAGTTCTGGTAACCAATACCGATGGCTAGCCGAGAACTGGGCACGGCGGTTTACAATGCACTGCATGAGGATTTTGGGAACAGAATTTAAAATTTCTTAAACTTTTGCTGTTGATAGTATAAGCTAATTTGTTGACCATGATTCACTCCGCCCCTCCAGAATTCTCGCAACCCTTGATTGAAAACGTAGGGGAGCCTGTGATCTGATTAATTTTTCTGGATGCAAAACTACTGTTTAATAGCTACTTGAGCTTCACAGTGTAATCTTGTGGCAATGCGGAATAGTTCCTGACCTGTATGTAAATAGTGATCGTCGTAGTTTAAGGGGAAAAACCCTAGTTCCTCTAATCCATCTCCGATTTGACTCAAGCTGTAGTAGAGGTTAGCAGCTGTCCTAGCGAAACTTGGTGGATTGGGGAGGGAGCGAAAAATAGTTTGGGCTTGCCTGAAGTCTTGCCGACAGTTTTGTAAGTAATCTTGAAATTCTTCGATCAGTTCATCATCAAAGGGATCGGCAGCTAGCTGCTCAATTTGCTGCTCTAGGGAGTTTAGAATGCGACATAGCAGGCGATTAACAGGCCGATAGACTAGGCGTAGCCATTCTTCGACTTGTTCATCTGCATCTCGCCCTTTTTTCCTCGTTACCTGGTAATATTTTTGAGCGGATGCTGTTCGCTGTTGTCGGGAGCTATTCACTTTTTGACAGTCATCCCGTAATTTTTGGTCGTAGTTTAGGCGACTTTGGGAGTCACCTAAGACCTCGTATGCTGCATTGATGCGGATAATTTCTTCGTGATCTGCTGTTTCCAGATGACTATCAGGATGAAATAGCTTAACTAAACGGCGATAAGCTTGTTTAATTTCCCTTTGGCTAGCATTGGGATCAACTTTGAGTGTTTGATAGTGATTAGAATTGACCATTAATCTAATTTAATCTTTTAGCTTATCGGGACTGGGAAATCCTAGGTGTAAGCAATCACCTCTATGTTCTTTTCTCCTGCTACTCCAGTAATTGTACCACTTGTACCTGCTCCAGTGTTATTGGAACTAAATGTAGTACATGATATCTAAATGTCGCTTTGCGTCTCGTTTTTCACATAAATCCTCAAGGGAGTATTTTTGGAAAACTGAGTTTGCAGCCTGACAGGCTTCTTGCCATATATCTTCAATTACAGAACAGTCTACGGTTTTGTCATGGACATTTTCCTCGTAGGTACCTACATCTAAGCCATCCAGACATTCTAAAATATCCAGAATACTGATTTTTCTAGGTTCCCTGGCTAAAAAATAACCACCTTTGGATCCGCGTTGACTCTTGACTATGCCTCCACGTCTCAAGGTTGCTAGTAGCTGTTCCAAATAGCGATCGGGTATGTTTTGTTGTGTTGCAATTTGGCGAATTTGCATTGGTTCGCCGTTGTTGTAATGAGTCGCCATCTCTAGTAGTGCCAAGATAGCGTATTCCGATTTACATGATAGTTCCACAGGCTGTAAGGTGAAAAGGATCAATTCTTTATCTAGTATACTCCGGCTATCCCGTGGGGTTTGTTAATTATGCCAACTAAACACAAAAAAACCCACCATATGGTGGGGAGGAGTAAATTTAAGGACTTTAGTTTGGCAGATAACTAGAAAGTGAAAGTTGTTCTCACAGTGCCAACAATTGCATCACTGTTATTGCTATCCTGACCAATGGAGGTCAACCAAATCACCCCTGGGGTGATGGAGATGTTATCTGATACGCGATACTTATAGAAACCCTCGATATGGTAGGGTACATCGCTACCACTAGCTACGTTACGATTGTTGAAAGAATAGGGTTCTGCACCGCCGAAAATCCCCAGCACGTTACCTTTTTTCCCAAAATCTGGTAGGGCTATCCCCACTCCGTAGCTCCAAGCTTCATAATCATTGAGAGAGTTCCCTTCACCAACAATATTGCTGTAGGAAACAAAGCCACTAATTGACAACTTATCACTTGGTCTAAAAGCTGCTGACACACCGTAGGAATTACTTGAGGAGGGACCAACTAGGGTATTGGCTGCTGCTGTACCAACTAGCGCAGTATTCACAGCTTGGATACCACCATCATCAAATAATACGCTACCTGAGCTATCATAGCCATGTACGTATGTAGCAGCTAGGGCTAGGCGATCGCCTACACTAAAGTTCAATTGTCCCAAAGCTGAATAGTTACCATTGGTCAAACCTCCACCATTAGCTGGATCATTGGCATTTGATGCCAAGTAACCCAGAGTTAGTGAACTGGATTTGAGAATACCAGTCGGTTTACCAAAGGGGACGTTAATCCCTATACCTGCTCCACCACCAATGCGATAGATGGGATTTTCCGAGGCAAAGGTAGATAAGGCTCCATTGCCACCATCAGTTTTATCGAAGAAGTAGGGGTTATTGACAGCAGCATAATCACTGTGTTCCCCTCCAGCAGCAGCGATATACATTTGGGCAGAACCAATGGGAACCTGATAGGTTAACTTATCTATGCTGACGGAATTGTTGCCAGTGTTGCCAACATTGAAGGTTTGTAGGCCTTCTGCATCTGCATTACTGCTTACAGCTGCACCGTTTCTATCCACAAGAGTGAATGGTGTTGCATTCCCCGCTGCTAACCGAGTAGTTAATATATCTCTACCGGTGAAGCTGGTTTGCAAATCCAAACGCACCCTATCTTGAAAGACAGCATTGTTGTTACTTCCGGTGTTACCACTAAAGGCATCACTAACTGCAAAAATAGCTTCGCCATCTAGTTTGGTGGTGGTAGAAAACTGATGCGCTTCCAGTTCAGCTGTCCGCGCTTCCAGGTTATCTACCCGGCCCCGTAGAGATGCTAGTTCGGTAGAAAACTCTTCTTGTAGACGCTGTAAGGTGGCTAAATCCTGTTTTGTCACCAAATCAGATGTGGCTGTGGCAATTAATTCGTTGACCCGATCCAAACAGGCATTCAAACCTGCGGCAAATTCGTAACGGGTCATTGCTCGATTGCCGCGAAAGGTACTATTTGGATAACCGGCAATACAACCATAGCGTTCAACCAAGGACTGTAATGCCTGGAAAGCCCAGTCGGTGGGTTGAACATCGGAAAACTGAGAAACCGATGTTACCTGGGATAGGGGACTGCTGTAATTGTTGATTTGCTCTAGAACCTGGTTGTCTCCGGATGTTTGAGTTGCTTGATCTGATATCTTTGGCTGTTGGGTAACTTCACTAGTGGCACTTGGAGCGGCAATTGCTGTACTTGAAACTAATAACGCTGCTCCCAAAACTGTAGGGCTAACCACCAAGGATTTCCATAAGAGATTAGACATTTTTTCTTTTCTCCTCACACCTTGTAGAGATCATCGTATTTGCTGTACTCCACTTCGTAGCGTTGCATCGTAGAGATTTCTTAATGGAGTAGAGCTGTCACAAATATCATTTTAGTTTTGGTAAGACTAATAACCGATTAATTTAAGGTTAAATATTTATGCAATTAACTTATCAATTTTTGATAAGTTATGAGTTTAATTTATCTTAGGTGCAAATATTCCTGCAATCACTTGAGCAAATTGGGATGTCCCCTAATTAGGGTCTGCTGAAAAACTCCCCTATTGCTAATCTAGATCCCACACAGTGCAAAAAATGGGAGCAACGGAAGTTGATCCCCAAATCAACGCCAAAATTTTCTACCGAAATGCAAGGATTTTGAGCATCTATTTGCCAAAAAACGATTGAACCCCTTATTTAGACTAGGTTCTATCTTTATTCATCTGCCCTTAATTATCGGGTCCAGTGGCAGAATGTAGTGCCATTGACAAATTTTACTGGAAGCATCTTAATGAATACTGGGCAATAGTACTTATGTATTAGGAAGGGTAGATGGGTTGTTGTCCAGATCTCCCCTAGGATGTTAACTCTGAAATCTTGAGGTTATAAGACTTCATGCACAAAATGTGTCGCCTATTTTCGGGGAATTACCCCGAAAACGCACGAAATTAACCAACTAGATCTCCCCTGCTCCCTACCCCATCTCCTGCCTCCAGATAACTGCTGTTAAAATACTTGCTCTTCAATACCTTGCCACCACTCCCCTAAATTCATCAAAGCCTGGTGAATGTCTTCTAACTCCTCAGCATAGGCGTTTTCAGATAATATCGTTTGGCGCTCTTGCAGCTTTTTTAGGCGTAGTTGTACTAATAGCCAAGGTTTGGAAATGCTATCCGTAGCTTCAAGATACTGTGCGAATTGTTGGCTGTCCATATTCGAGGTAAATCAGCATTACTCCTCAAAGTTTACACCCTAAACTGAATTAGAGAGCTATGAAGCTTATTATATCTACGTTTTAAATATTTTTGTCGCCACTTCAGGTGGTCAAGTAAGTAGCAGCGAAGAAGGTGCTGACTACAACAAAATTAATTGACCAATGCGTTTTAATACACTTAGTACCTGTTGAAATTCTGCATCTCGTTCAATTGATAACGCATAAGAACGAGCATATTTTGGCTTTTCTTGCTGAACAAGCTTGACAAAAACAAACTCTCTACCGTTGACAAGTAATCCAAACGTTGGTTGTTCAATATTGGGAGTATCAAGCATATAAGCAAGTGCTTGGGGTAATGTGGTTAAAACATCAAATTTAGTGCTTTTAGATTCAATAACTAGTACCCAAAGACGTTTTTGAATTACTAAAACATCAATATTACCTTTGACTATTATGCTTTCATCTACAGCAGAAATCTCAGTAGATTTTTCAGTTTCAATTTCAAAAGGTGGCTGATAAAAACCTGCTAAATCTAGCAATGGAGATAGCACTACCATCTTCACTGCTTCTTCTGACATTGGGCGACGTTGAGTTAAATTTAAATAGTTGCTTTTAACTCGTTCTAGCGATAAATTTTCTGCATCATTCAAGGATAGTAAATCATTTGTCCATTCTGTAAAGAAATCAGCATTTGTAACCAATTGTAAACCGAATTTTTCTTCTAGTTCGTAAAGGCTGATATCCCGCGATTGGATTGTTTGTACCATAATCAATTGAGGAATAAGAAATACATCTGTATTATATATGATGACTAAAAATTTATCTGTTATTGCGTATCCCTTCGGGGAAGTAAACCATGTGAAGCGTATCTGTAAGGACTCAATAATCTCCTGATATCTCGTTGTCAAGAGGTTGCTGCACTTAGCTATCACTCCTTACCCTGTGGGAACCTTTACAAGAAGGTGTCGAGTATCAATCCTGACTTTTCCCGTTAAATCGTGAAACCTTCAAATAATCAGGGTTTTGGAGTGTAAACTAATTCTTAATAAGTAAACTTTAATGAGAATAATCCACAAGACAATAGGACTTTGGGGCTGGGGTTATAGTAAGCGTTGCAAATAAAAAGATAACGGGAAAAGTCAGATCATCGAGAAGTTTACGCCGATCTGTACTAGTCTCTGGCTGGCATTTTTATTGTGGTTTATAAGCAAGTTAAGCCAAAAAAGATAGGACCTAAATCGCAAAAACCATTACCGCACCTACATTTTACCTCGTTGATAAATCTTCCATTTAGCAGCTGGCATTTCAATGAAGTAGTAGGTAACAGTTGCTAGTATGGTTGATAGAATCAGAGTTGCTGTGAATCTGGCATAAAACCCTTCAATGGGAATATTGGAGGTAAAAATTGGCGCAATATTATTCATGATGGGGACATGCCAGATATACACCCCATAGGAAAGATTACCTAATACTTCGAGGATTCGCAGCGGATTTGCCAAAATAGCTGCAAATGTTAATTTCTCCCTGCAGCTAAAATTATTATATGTGTCCGACTCAAAGGCCCAGATAAAAAAAGATGTAATTAATGCAGTTACGGGTTGGAGAATAAAAAATGTGGCGGCTGTTCTGATTCCTTGCCCTGATTGCGTTGTTAGATTCCATAGTTCTTGAGTATATGCATGATAAGCCGCAGATAAATACAGTGTGATTACTAATATAACTGCAATCATTTTTTTATTTAACTTAGACCATTGCAGTATTTTAGAAAGTTTAGTGCCAACTTCTAGACCTGAATTAAATGGTTGATATTTAATCCAAGCATTGACTAAAAAACCACACAGAAAAAGGTCTAAATTTGTTACTAGTGGAGTGTACCAATATTTGACCACATAGGCAAATTGGTCTCTAATCTCTTCTCTCAAAGCTATCCAGAATACACAGCGGATGAGAAAAACTACCAAAAATACTCGCCAGCCAAATAACCAAACTTGTTTGAGTTGTGATATCTGCTGTTTAAGATAACTAAAAATAAAGGGGACAAAAATATAATATTGCATTTCCGTTGAAAGTGACCAAAATGCTGGATTAAAGTTCATATTCGGCTGAGAAGTGACGGAAAATTCATAGGTAAATGTAAACAGTCGCAACAAATGACCCCAATTTTCTACTCTTAACCAGTTGGGATAAACGAATAGAGTTAAAATTAATAACGCAAAATAATAGAGAGGTACAATTCGTAAAATTCGATTACGCCAAAAGCTGAAAACTCCTGGGATGTCAATGGTGTATCTTTCAGTGTAGAAGACTTTTCCCATCAAGTATCCAGATAAAACAAAAAAAATCCAGACTCCTACCCAGCCATGACTAAATATTAGCCAGCTGAGGTTATGGCCTTGATAAATAATTGAGTCTCTAGGAGGATAACAGTGATGCAATACTACCATTAGACAAGCAAAACCCCGCAAAGCCAGAAGTGCATCTAAATGGTTATTTGGTTTCATAAATATGATCTGGGGGCGAGGGAAATATTGGCTAGAATAGCTTAAGTTAGGACCTATTGATAGGCATAAACTGTGTCTTCTTGGGTTAATAGTACATCTGTATTTCAATAAAAACAACTATGCAAGCAGAACATCGGCAGCGTCGTGAACAGGTATTGGAGAAAATTGGCAATGGTATAGCCGTTTTTTGTAGCGCACCCACAGCGGTGATGCACAACGATGTCGAGTATGTTTATCGTCAAGATAGTGATTTTTATTATCTTACTGGCTTTAATGAACCCGAAGCGGTAGCAGTATTAACAACTCATCACTCAGAACATCGGTTTGTGTTATTTGTCCAACCCAAGGAGCGAGAAAAGGAAGTATGGAGTGGCTATCGTTGTGGGGTAGATGGGGCCAAGGAAATTTATGGTGCAGATGAAGCCTACCCTATTACTGAATTGGATGAAAAGCTGCCACAGTACTTAGAAAAAGCTGATCGCATTTACTACCACTTGGGACAACATCGCAGTTTTGACGACAAGATCCTCCGACACTATCAAAGCTTACTCCGAACCTATCCCAAACGGGGTACAGGCCCGATGGCAATTGAGGATACTGCTAAAATCATGTATGGGATGCGGCTGATTAAAAGTCAAGGTGAATTAGAATTAATCCGACAGGCAGTGGCGATCGCTACTGAAGCACACAATCACGCTTTCCAAATAGCTGCACCTGGACGTTATGAGTATGAAATCCAAGGGGAGATGGAACGGATTTTCCGCGTGCGGGGTGGTTTAGGCCCTGCCTATCCCTCCATTGTCGCTGCTGGGGTAAATTCCTGTGTTCTACACTACATTGAGAACAACTCCCAGATGCGGGATCGGGATCTACTGCTGATTGATGCTGGCTGTGCATATAGCTATTACAACTCGGACATCACCCGCACATTCCCGGTCAATGGGAAGTTTACCCCAGAACAAAAAACTCTGTATGAATTGGTTTTAGCAGCCCAAAAAGCGGCTATTGCCCAAGTGCAACCCGGCAACCCCCATAATTTAATTCACAAGACTGCTGTCCGGGTTCTAACTGAAGGCTTAGTTGACCTGGGAATTCTCAAAGGGGAGGTTGATAAACTAATTGAGGAAGAAAAATATAAACCATATTATATGCACCGTACCAGCCATTGGTTGGGCTTAGATGTCCATGATGCAGGTGTTTACCAACACGGTGAGGATAAACCACAGCTTCTGCAACCAGGTCAAGTGCTCACAGTAGAACCAGGGTTGTACATTGTCCCCGATACTAAGCCAGCGGAAGACCAACCAGAAATTGACCTGCGGTGGGTAGGGATTGGCATCCGCATTGAGGATGACCTTTTGGTGACAGCCGAGGGACATGAGGTCTTAACGGCAGGGGTTCCTAAAGCTACAGAAGAGATGGAGAAGTAAACTACCTTAGTAGCCTTGAAGAGTTGGCACTGAAAATACCATCCAAACTATTCGCACCTCCGGGCTGTTTAATTGCAAAACAACTCCTGCGAGAGCATCGGTCCAGTAGAACGAAATAAGTAGGTTTCAGCCTGTAAATCCTTGGTTAGGAAGCGCCGAAACAACCATTTTTCGTTGAGAATGATTCTACTGGACCGACTCTCTAGGACTAGGCAGTTAGGGACTTCCAGAAATTAAATTATCCTATTTTATGGACTCAACACGACTGTTACTCCCTCTGCTCCCCTAGGAATTCGATATTTTTTTAGTTGGAAGTCCCTTATAAACTATAAAGTGAAGCTAAAGAAGCTTCCCTGACAGATTCCTACAGCCACATTCCAAAGGTTAAATCAAGTTGCGAGGTAAAATGTCTCGTCATCGAACAATAACACCCAAATCTAAGTCTGATATCTCCTCAAAATCCTAGTCTGAAGGGGGCAATGTCACTGATTACAACCCTGTGTAAAGTAGTAAAAAGAGAGGAAATCACACATACAACCAGAGATTTGGGTGTTGTTGTATGTCAATCTATCCTCTGTAATTGTGCCACCCGAGGATCGACAATCTTCTGCCCCAGACTGACAAACTTAATTGCCACAGATAACTTATTCCCTTCACCAAAAACATGGGTGATCTCCCCTGGTCCAAAGCTTTTATGTAATACTTTGTCTCCGACTTGCCAAGTCTGACTTGTTCCCTTGGCAGAGGTACGACTACTTTTACGTCGGGGAGCTAATACTTCCTCCGGTAATTCCTCCAGGAATTGCGATCGCACAGCAGGTTCACGGGAACCATACAACCGACGTTCCCGAGCGTGGGATAGAAATAGCCGTTCCTGGGCACGGGTGATTCCCACATAACACAAGCGGCGTTCTTCTTCCAAAGTAGCGGGATCTTGGAGGGAGCGGTAGTTGGGAAATAGCCCCTGTTCCAACCCCACCAAAAAGACGACGGGAAACTCTAATCCTTTAGATGAGTGCAATGTCATCAGGGAGACTGCCGTTTCTCCTTCTTTTAAGTTATCTAAATCGGAACTCAAAGCCGCGCTTTGGAGAAATACTTGCAAGGTGACATCTTCGTTTTCCTCTTGAAATTGCAGGGCAGCGTTGTAAAGTTCCTTGACGTTTTGGACTCGATCCTCGGCTTCATCTGTACCTTGACTAAGTAAGTCTTGGACGTAGCCAGAGTCTTCTAGTATTCCCTGGAGTACTTCTGTCACTGGCATGGACCCCATCTGCTCTTGCCAACGGCAAATCATCTGGGCAAAGCTATTTACAGCTTTTGTGGCTCGTCCGGCTAAGGTATTCACGGAGGTTTCATCGCTGAGGATTTCCCACAGGGTTGTCCCCAGTTGTTGGGCAGCATTGACTAGAGAATCAATAGTAGTTTTGCCAATGCCTCGCCGGGGAGTGTTGATAACTCGCAGTAAACTAACTGTATCCGCTGGGTTGGCGATCGCTCTTAAATAGGCTATGACATCTTTAATCTCTTTGCGATCATAAAATTTCATCCCCCCCACAACTGTGTAGGGAATGTTGTTTTTGACTAACAATTCTTCAAAGGGACGGGATTGAGCATTAGTCCGATAGAGGATGGCAAAACTACCCCAGTTTAACTCGGGGTTTTGTTGGCTTAAAGTCCGAATTTGATTCACTACAAATGCAGCCTCCGATAGTTCATCATCGGCTTTATGGTAATGAATTTGCTCCCCTGCTCCCCTTGTCGGTTTGAGAATTTTATCAATCCGCTGGGTGTTATTTTCAATTAGTTCGTTAGCTGCTTGGAGAATGTTTTCACACGAACGATAGTTTTCTTCTAGCTTTACCATTGTCCGCGTATCTTCATCTGCTAAACCATCGCCAAAATCTTGCTGAAATTCTAGCAAAATTGTAAAGTCTGCCATGCGGAAACTGTAAATTGATTGGTCTGCATCACCAACGACAAAAACTGAGCGATTCTCCCATTGCCAAGCACTCTTACTATTTTCCCCATTTGTGACCAGCAGCCTAATTAGTTCGTATTGTGTGCGGTTAGTATCTTGATATTCATCTACAAGAATATGGCGAAACTTGCGGTGCCAGTAATCTAATACTTGCTCATTTTGCTGAAATAATCTGGTAGTAGCTAAAATTAAATCATCGAAATCTAAAGAGTTATTTTCTGCTAGTTTATCTTGGTATACACTATATACATTAGCAATTACTCGTCCCCGATAATTGGGTTGTTCTGTCTCAAACTGTTGAGGTGACAGTCCTTGATTTTTAGCGTTACTGATGGCATAGCGTACAGAACGGGGTTCAAATTTCTTATCGTCTAAATTAAGCTGTTTGGTAATTTCCTTAATTAAGGCTTGGACATCTGACTCATCAAAAATCGAAAAATTGCGATTCCATTTCCGACCCTTTTCATCGGCAAACTTTTCAATGTCAAAGCGGAGAATTCGTGAGAAGAGACTATGAAAAGTACCACACCACAAGTCTTTAATCGTAGTTCTGTAAACTTGCGATCGCAGTTTAGTTTGTTCATATTCTGTCAACAAATCAAACCGCTTTCCATACTCAGTCATAGCTAATTGTTCCGCAAATAACCGCTGAATCCGCTCCTTCATCTCCCGTGCGGCCTTATTGGTGAATGTCACTGCTAGAATATTCTCCGGAGCCACACGATGTCTGAGAATCAAATTAGCAATCCGATAAGTCAGTGCCCGTGTTTTACCTGATCCGGCACCAGCAACCACCAACAGGGGACCGCAATAGTGTTCAACGGCTTGACGTTGGCTGGGGTTCAAGTGGCTGAGAAAGTCAATACTTGTTGTCATGAATAGCTAGGGCTTCGCTTGCTTGGCAAATATCGCATCTGTATACTAATTCTATGCTAAGTCTGTAGTCGGGACCTCAGCCCTCCTGATGTTGAAAAATTCAAAACTGCCAAAGAGTACTGAGGAAATTTTAGGAATGCAACTTATACATACTCTGGACTGAGAGAAATTGGTAAACGTTACAATTCTTTTTTTTACTGCTTTTTTTGTGGCTTTATATATTAGACATCTTCGAGATAGTACCATTTTGTAGTAAAAGAATATAATAGCAGTCTTTTACACCAAAATTATGAGTTCGATACTAGAGCATATCCTGATAGAGATGGGAAGATAAGGGAGAATAGGAAGCAGTGGTGGGGGAGAACAGATTAATCCCTCAACAAAATTCAAAATCTAAAATCTAAAATTGGAACACCGCATCCGCTCGCTCAAAATATTTAGAATTACCCAAGAGAGATTTAGGTTAATTCCTAATAAATATGAAAAGGTAATTAAGACAATTTGTGGATTAGTAAGACTCCGCATTAAAACCCTTATTTTACCAGAAGTGCTAGAGCCTAGCACATGAGCATAAAAATAATGCATATTACTCTATGTTAGAGCTAAGTTAGCAACAGTAATTAACTCAAAACCTTATTTTATCGTGTGGACTAGCTAATCTGCTTTGGCTTTAATTAAAGCCTTAAAGCTAGTCATAGTCGTGCTTTGAGAGTTTTCGGAGATGTCTATTGCTTTTGGCTCAAACTCATGCCTCCTACCCCACTTTTGCCGCCAAGATCTGCCCTTGGCTGAGTATCCGATCGCATTCCGTCAACAAGTAACCGGCAAGATTGAAGCCTTTGAGCGATTTGTCAATCTCAATGCCATTGCTTTGGGCATCTTGCAGATTCTCTGTTTCTGCCAAATTCGATTTGGGTGACTGGAGAAGGGTTTGCTTGTGGTGAGTAAGGCTGAGAAGCTAGCAGATTGAAAAGCTCTTCAACTGTATTCTTGCCTTGAAGCCGCATGGTTTCCAAAAAGCTGAACATCATAGCCACAAGTTGGCCTCCCCAGTGGCAGAGCGAATTTTAGATTTTGGATTTGGGATTTTGGATTGACTACTTGGGGACTAAGAGTTGGGTGTTGGTTCTTTTCGGGAGCATGTCACCTTTGCAATGGAGTATTTATACTCATGGCTCAAAATGCTCTACTTACGGACTTTCAACTACCTCATTGCCAAGGCACTTAAATTATGCACCTTCAAAAATGACATGCTCCCCATTGATGGAGCAAATCCGTCTAAAATCCTTGCATCCAAAATTGATTGACCTCTGGCCACTTAAATCGGGACATCTGAATCTGTTATTGCTTAGTGTTTTTTCCCAGGTGCAAGATATTACCTATGGTCTTGCACTTATGCGGACC
>Ga0209611_10005766_pt1 | contig 20592 bp, 19 predicted proteins | sample S1TSphgellanicum_3_FD_187693 | JGI IMG/M metagenome (GOLD analysis project Ga0209611, IMG submission 187693) | Host-associated microbial communities from peat moss isolated from Minnesota, USA - S1T2_Fc - Sphagnum magellanicum MG (SPAdes) (version 2) | ecosystem: Host-associated > Plants > Peat...
TTTTTTTTTTTTTGGGGGGGGGGGGGGGGGGGGTGTTTTTTCTCCCCCAGATTTTAGGGAATTTCATAACCTCGTTGCAAACGCCGTTCCGTTTCCGCCGTCGTAAAGACAGACGGCGCCGGCAAACGCCGACTGTCGTCGACGGCGATACAAAGCCGCAGCGCCCAGTGCATAGCCGCCTCTTTTTTTGTGCTCTTTCCTTCCTTGTGCCTTTCACAGGCACAACCGCTGCAGCTACTGCAACAACGACCAACGCCATCGCTCCGCTTTCTCATCGTCTTCTTCCCTTTCTCTCTTCCCGCTAAAAGGTCTTTTCTCACATTTCCTGGACTCCTGTACCCCTTACGAGTCTTAAATCTCTCTTTCCTGCTGCATTTTTTTTTATTTTCCTTGAATTTGATGTCTCCTGTATGAAGTTTCTGTTGTCGGTTTGGAATTAGGGTTAATGAACACAGAGAGTATGGAACATGGAGTTTTTTTTTAAAAAAAAATTTCTTTCTTGCATTTCAATGGCTTTTAGTTCTGCAGTTGTCGTTCCGGACTTTTTCATGAGTTTTTTTTTTTGGGCGTAAACACCCGTGACAGTGGTACCGTAGTTGGTTAGGGTTTGATGTCTTTATGTAATTTGTGACGTCTTTTTTGTTTCTTGAGATCTTCTAGTGTGCTCTTGTAACAGTAGTAGAGGGTGGAAAGTAGTAGTAGAGAGCAGCAGCTTGGAGATCTGAAGGTTTTTCAAATCGTTTTTTTTTTCTTTTTTGCAGTTGTTGAAAAAAGAGTATGGCTGGTTCTGCACCCGAAGGTAGCCAGTTCGATGCCCGCCAGTATGACGCCAAGATGGACAGCGTGTATGTGAAAAGGCTCTCCTTTCTGTCCCTGACTTCCTCTTCTTTATGTGTGCTACCATACCATATGTTGCTGTTGAATGTCTGCGAACATTTGTTACTGTCAGTGGTGTACAGACTACCCGCGAGTCGGTTCTGTTTTTCTTCTCTGTTGTTTAGGGTTGATTTTTCCTCTTTTTTCTCTCCCCTGACATGTAGTGAGATCTGAATATCTATAACCTTACTTTCAGGACTGTTGTCAGTTTGATTCCGTTTGATTAAATCAGAGAAGCCCTCAGTACTTATGAAGATATCTTGCGGTGGTACCCCCTTTAAGGCCAGAGTTGTGTTATCTAACGAGATGGTGAATCCTTGTTTCATAATTTCTGTAGGTGGTTAGGTCTGCAGTTGCGTATCAATTTCTGCAAAAAAAATGTTATGGTATATGTTTGCACATGCATTCTCATCGGTTATTTTACTACCCAGGCATCGGAGTAGCATCGTTCGCATTTACATCTTGGATGTTGTTGGGCCAGCTGGTGGTAAAGAATTGCATTGGGGTGCACATTTTTGCAGCTGTACAAGCTTCTTTGTGGTTGTAGGATGAAAAAGGCATTCCTTTTGTGAATAAAGAGGCCCTTAGATTGGTGTCAGCATGGGCCATTTTTTTACTCAAGAAAAGCAATTTGAATGATATATGCCATTTGACCAATTTTGGTGTTTCTGATATTTCTGTGTTTGGTGTCAAACTTGTGATGATATGCCATGGTTGTGAGTTTTGTTCCCAGAGATGCCGAAGATCTAAATTTTCCTTTTTTGTCCTTATTTGCAGCTTGAATGCTGAGGGTGATGATTTCATTTCCACATGGGATGAGGTTCACGAGACTTTTGATGTCATGGGCCTACATGAGAATCTTCTCAGAGGCATTTATGCATATGGTACTGGCCTTTCTATAAAGTTGAATGGAACATTCCTGATTTTTGGTAACATGTGTACTAGTGATTCACATTACTTGGTGAAACTGCTGGATAACTTCATTTCTTTTAGTTGTGCATGTGGTGTGTATGTGTGAAACTCTTTCTGCTGTGGCAGCAAGATCTGCAACTTTCTGGTCTGCCTTATTTCCAAAAACATTTACATTTGGATGCTGAGATGTTTTCTTACAAGATCCCAACTATGCTATGTGTATGGTCCAGCCAGGAGGGTTTTATATTTGATCAGTCACTTATTTTTTGTAATTCTTGTTTCTTTTGTTTTTGCCAACTTGTTTGAACAGGTTTTGAGAAGCCCTCAGCGATCCAGCAACGTGGCATTGTGCCATTTACACAGGGTCTGGATGTGATCCAGCAAGCCCAGTCTGGCACAGGCAAGACTGCCACTTTCTGCTCTGGCATTCTCCAGCAACTGGATTACAGCCTGCTGGAGTGCCAGGCTCTGGTGTTGGCGCCCACTCGCGAGCTGGCACAGCAAATTGAGAAGGTGATGCGAGCCTTGGGTGACTATCTCCAGGTTAAGGTCCATGCCTGTGTGGGAGGAACTAGTGTGAGGGAGGACCAGAGAATATTGCAGAGTGGGGTCCATGTTGTGGTGGGAACCCCTGGGCGTGTGTATGATATGTTGCGGAGGAATGCCCTGCGCGCTGATGCCATCAAGTGCTTCGTGCTGGATGAAGCTGATGAGATGCTGTCTCGAGGGTTCAAGGATCAGGTTTGTGTTCCTCTATTTTGGTTTCTTTTGTTGTCTCCTAGCCCAGCCCTTATGTCTTGGCATGAGGACACTGCTTGCATTATCCTTGCTTGATTCCTAAGGTGTAGATTACAGTGTGCTCATGGTTCCTGGATTTTCAAAATTTTTGGCATTACAGTTGGGCCAATTTGATTGATGGAGCAGTTTCTGTTGGTAGTACATGTATGTGTTGATAATGAGAACCAATTGTTATATGTTTTAGTAAATGGGATTTGAAGCCAATGATATTTAGTCTTGATTGTCCTACTTATGAGTCTGAGACAGGTTAGAGTCAGTTGCTTGCTCTATATGTGGATCTTGGAAGGTTTAAGGTGGAAGGGGCAGTTTAAATATTCAGAGTTGCTGTCCAATGGGCACAGATTTATGACATCTTTCAGCTTCTCCCTGCAAAGCTACAAGTGGGTGTGTTTTCTGCAACAATGCCACCTGAAGCACTTGAGATCACAAGGAAGTTCATGAACAAACCGGTCAAGATTCTTGTGAAGAGGGACGAGCTGACACTTGAGGGTATCAAGCAATTCTATGTGAATGTTGATCGGGAGGAGTGGAAGTTGGACACTCTTTGTGATCTCTATGAGACTTTGGCCATCACCCAAAGTGTGATCTTTATCAATACCCGGCGCAAAGTGGACTGGCTTACGGACAAGATGCGCGGTATGAGTTCTTTGGCTTAACCTTGTCACTCTTGCTTAAGAGGCAGATTTATATGTTTGTAGCCTCCTGCACAAAAGAGGTCCATGGCAGTAACCGATTGGCTCAAAGTACAAATGGAGACGTGATTTTGCAACTGAATCACAACTTTGTAAAAGAGAGTGGGGGTGGGATTGAAGTCCTCTGTATGATGTGATTTCTAAATTTGGGTTTGTGTTGGACAGCCCGTGACCACACAGTGTCTGCAACACATGGAGATATGGATCAGAACACACGCGATATCATCATGAGGGAGTTCCGCTCAGGGTCATCTCGTGTTCTGATCACAACTGATCTGCTGGCACGTGGCATCGATGTTCAGCAGGTATCATTGGTCATCAACTATGACCTGCCAACCCAGCCAGAGAACTACCTGCATCGTATTGGACGCAGTGGGCGCTTTGGGCGTAAAGGTGTGGCCATCAATTTTGTAACCAAGGAGGATGAGCGCATGCTTCAAGATATTCAGAGGTTCTACAACACTGTAATTGAGGAGCTGCCATCCAATGTTGCAGATCTCTTGTGAGTTGAAGAGCACTACTACTGGTTCTAGAGGGATTTGGGGTTATTGATTGTTTTATATGCCCCTTAATTTTCTATTCCAGGGTCTAAAGGAAATGAATGGAATGCTGGCTGATTGGGACTAGGCATTTCTGAGAAAGTTTGGGAAAGTTGTCCAGCAGATATATAGAGGAACTGAATGATCCTGGTAATAGATCAAAGTGCGAGAATTTGAAGCATATGTGATTGTGTGAGAATACGTTGCATTGTGCTAAGATCTGATTTATCTTTAGAGAGCTATAGTAATTTGGTTTTTTCCTTTTTGCATTTGCTTCTGCATTACTGCTTGATGAAATTCTTTGTTGCAACAGTTTGTTACCTTAGCATCACTCCTTGTGCTGTTGCTTGGTCTGTCCTAGCACTAAAATGACATCTGCTTGTCAATACCAGAATATTTGAGTATGATAGATTGATGGACATGTCATAGAAAAACACACTCGTGGATGAACCAGTGAATGCTTTGAGTGTCAATGAGAATGATTTCCTTGCTTTTTCATTCTTGATTGGTACTGGAGAATTTGGTTGCCTCCAAATTCCAATGGGTGATGTGGAAGGCAAAGCCTGTTACAACTCAAAGTTGTGGATGAACTCGGTTTCAGTTGTTGATGACTACCAGCTGAGTTGAGTTTCGGTTTCACCATTTTAATCCTGTAAGGGTATCAGAGAGGTTTGAGAGGTAGGATAATAGGTGGGTGTGCATTAGGTCAGTACTGGACCTGCCTACCAGGTCAGGCAATTTGCAGTAAAATAGCTATTAAGTACCATGGTAACTTGGCAGCTTCAACACTAATTATATTATTTGTTGAAATGTTGAAATTTTCAATAAATGCAGTCTTAAAGCCAATTCTTCCTAATGAGATTATTAATGTATTTAATATGGATGGTTGATTATGAGGCTTTGTTAACTTTTTATTCATCATTAGAACGAAGATTTCTCTATTCTTATGAAAGATACATTGTCAACTCTTTAAAAAGATTTGTTGTTAATTTTTGGTGCTTGGTGTGGGTGGCTTCCTTGGGAAGTTTATTCCGGTGATAAGAGGAGTTTGATGGTGGAAGAACCATAAGCTTATTAGAATTTTCTTTGGATAGCAGTAGAGATTAATGAAGTCAGGGGAATGGTAGATTGTGGAGGCATTTGATCAAATTTAGTGAAGCAGTGGAAATTTTTGAAATTAATGCAATTGTGTGAGTGAAAAAAAAGTTAATTGGATGTGGGAAGGGATTTACCAAAAGATGAGAAGATTTGTGATGCTTATGTTAGCATTTTAGAAACTTGGGAGGGCTGATACTGAATCAGAAAATGCTAGGATTTGTGAAACGTGCATTTCTACTAATTTTTTTTATTGTTTTGGTAAGCGATCAACAATGCTGCACAAATGTGTGTTTAGTGAGAGGTAATATGGCAAATGTGAGGACTTGCATGTGAAAAGAACTTTCGGACTGAATATGGTCATTTTTTTCTCTTTTCATTCACCATTTAGGCTTAAAAAGGGTTGGCAAGGGCTACATTGAGAAGTTCAAAATGTTAGTTTTCTCACCAAAGTTTTTGGTATCAAATCTTTGAGCGGTGAAAAATGCTTTGATAGTTAAACACCCCCAAAAAATGGAAATAAAGAATAAAAGGAACATTATTAAAGATTTGTAAATCTTTATTAAGTAACACATCGTAAATTAGCATAATCGACCACCTATGGCAGGTCAGCCATATTTACATGTCAAAAATCGATAGCTTGCAATAGGTTGGCCGTGGTGATGGGAGGTGTGTTTTGAAAGGGTGAAAGTCGAGAAGTAGCTAAACCTATGGCTATCATTCAACTTAAGATGGAAAACACTTGCACCCTTGGTAATGGGATTGAAACTTTTTGACAAAAAAAAATGACCAAGGCAGAAAGATGAAAGCATTCTATCCCCTTCAAGCTCTAAATGGCATTGGCACAGTTGTGTAAAAACACATCGGCATGTTTTGTAAACAACCAAATATTTCAATTGCTAAGGAGAAAAATTGATTAGTGGGGTTTTAGTTGCAAAAGCTCCTTTCCTTGGCTTGAACTACATTCGATGTAACAAATCCTTGAATTACGTAAGATCAAGAAAGTAAATCCACTTGTGTTGGGTCGGCAATGATAATGATGACTAAGGTGCGAATGCCATCTTTGGTGAACATAATGTTGATTCGTTGACAAAAGGAGTTGAATGTGATTGAAAGAAGCACATGTAATTGTTTTCATCCCACGTAGAAACCAACATCTTGTGCAATGGTGGCAAATGTGTCATGAATGCCATTTTTGGTAAGCACAATGTCGACTCGTCGACAAAAGGAGTTGAATGTGATTGAAAGAAATGCATATGTTTTCATCCAACTTGGAAATTAACATCTTACACAATGGTGGTAAATGTGTCATGAATTGCATCATAGGTTCTAATGCGTTCATTGCCATGAACACAATGTAAGAGGTGGATAACCCATAGTGTCGATGGGATGTGTGCACACACATCGAAGGATGCTTGCAATTGAAGGATGGGGTAGTTTGATTCACATATGAAGTGTTGTGCAAAAAACCAGGGAAGATAATTGAAAGACTAGGAGGATTAGTCAACTTGTAAGCCAAACACCTACCCTTGGGCAAGAACGTGATAAAATTCTAGCACGATGGGCCTCAAATGTCCCATTAAAAAGCATGCTAGAAAGGGTATGATGGTGTAAACACTCCAAAATGGATTCTTAAAGTTGAACCATTTTGTTGTTCAATGAGTTGTTCAAATGGAGACACACACGTGCTAGGGGTGGTAGAAGATCACATGTCACCTTGAGGTGTTGTTGTCAGCTCGTGTTAAGGCTTCAAGAAGGAAGGGACGTTAATCAATTATAAAATTAATAACTATGACCAAAGCAATAAGGGCCCAACTTTCTAAGTAGGTTGTTAGGGCGATGGTGGATGTTAATATGAATTCAATGCCACCAAAAGTTATTGGGAAAGAAGTTTGTTTATGAGCTAAAAATCCTTATGGGTTATCAAAGGATCCTGGACCCAAAAGGCATCCAAACATTTTATGGAGGAAGGAGTCAAAGGAAATAAAAGACTTTATGAAGGTGGAAGATGGAGGTGTGCATCATAAAAGATACATTGGGTGTTGCACGAAACAAGAAGTTAGAATTCCAAAGGCCACTTAAACATCACCCATTTTAAGGAGAAGGTCCACATGTCGAACATCCTCTTACATGGTTTCTTGATGAAGGTTAATGTGAAAATTATGGTGCCCAATGGAACCCCCAAGACTCTAATTCCTTCGGATGGGGTGATAAATTGGGATAGGGTGTTGAAGTCTAGTGGTAGGCCAGAGGGTGACCATGCAATGCATTTTTGAAGTTAAATGGAAAGACTTATCACACGAAATTCAATCTGGAAATGTTCATAAGCAAATGATACAATTGAAAGGGAACCTATGATGTGAATGTCGTTTTCAATGGATGGAAATAGACAAGAAGGGAAATGACTAGTTGTAGAATGTAAAGCCCTAAAATGGGCTAAATCAAATAGTGCCCCCCCAAAGGATCACCTTGACGAGTCCCCATGGCAAATGGGATGATTGTGACATCACCTTCACAATTAAGATGACTGTAAAATAAAGGAGATTTGAATGCATAGAATGCATAAACAAAGGGGATGAGTTATATGATGTCCCCGCCTATTGCACGAAGTTTTTGAAATATAACCCCTTCTTGACACTTAATTAAAAACGTTTGTCACATCCTATTAAAAAATAACCCAGTCAAAGTGAAGGTTTAAGGTGCATATAATGCCGTGGATTATTGCTTCACATCCACCTTTAATTGTAATTCTAAATTAGTGTGGGGAAAAGTGTGTTGTAAAAGCTTCATGGAATTAAAGACATAAAATGTGGCTTGTGAATTGATATAATGTTTCACCCATTGCAATGGGACAAACTCCACCTAAAGGCTTACTCATGGCTAAAAGGCGAAGCATTCCAAAGACATGTGTAATTTGGGGTGGAATGTTGCCCTATGCAATATGAAAACAAAGTTGGAACAATTAAGGGAATCCACTCAATAAATATTTAGGGTGAAAAAAATCCCAAAGGTGTTCAAAAACCATCCCAAAATGACCACTTGTTGATAAATGCGGCATGCGTTGGAACGCTAACTTGAGAGAATCAGAAAAAAAATTTGAACTAATGTAAATGGAATGGGAATAAAGGAAGGTATTGGGCTAGGATGATCATAAGGGTTTGGATTATATGAATTAAATGTTTAATAGGAATGTTGATGACGAATTAACCCTCAATTAGTAAATTGGCGTCCATAGTTGGGACACGAGATTTTAAATAGAGGTTGAGGGTGTGTTGAAAAAATGGGGGTAGGTTGGGGGGTATGATCAAAGCTAATTATAGGGACCAATAAAGTTGGAAGGGGGAAATGTCCTAGTTGTGCATGATCAAGGGGGTTTGGGAAAATGAAAGGTTGGGACCCTTCATTCACATGAAAGGTTGGGGGTTGGTAGGGGGCACTAGTAGGTGGTGTATGATTTGTTAGAATCAAAGGGGTAATTAATAGGTGGTTTGTGGTTTGCATGGGGGATGAAGAGGAAGATAGGTCAATGGTGCCACATGATGAAATGAATGGGCGATGGGAACTACAAAATTCGATGAGATGAAACGAGTTGGGGGACGTGGGATGTTTGGTGCCCATGTGGTAGGAGGTTTATTATGAACATGGGCCCCATTTTCTAAAAATTGCCTACCATTACAAGGCAATCTTAAATCTACAAAACTAATCACACAATACTAAACAAAATGAAATAGAAAAGGTAAGAAATTTTCCAAGAAATCCTTTGCTTACCTTTTCTTTTTCATTTTGTTTAGTGTGATTAGTTTTGTTGATTTAGGAGTGCCTTGTAATGGTAGGCAATTTTCCAAGAAGTTAAGGTTATGGGTTTACGTGTCATGATCATTAAGCTATTGGATTCAACAAAACCTAAACAGTCTAATATCCAAATATTAAATTGGGACCTATTTGCACAATTACAGATAAATCCCAAGTTTTAAAGATTGCTTATTTGAACATGGTAATTTTAAACCTATAGAACTAATCACATAAAACTATATAGACATCATCCTTACTCTATTGGGTTTGACACAACCTATATACTTTCAAAAGAACTATTGTGCAAGAATTAGGGCCAAGAAACTTCTAATATTCTACTTTGGACTATCTAATTAATGTAACACCCAACTTCAATATTAGAAAAACACCTTAGATTTAATCTTTTTCTTTAAGAAAAACATATTAGAAAACATATTATTGGTGAATGACTAACTATTACGTATTGACACATTCACACTTGCAACACACACATATATATTCTTCCTTTGTTATTTTTCTAAAATTGTGATAAGAACCAAGAAAAACCAAGACTATGGCGAAGTCTTTTTCTTTGTAGTAGAAACTCTCTATTGTGTTTAGTTTGAATATAATGACTAGATTCTTGGAGATAAAAACTTTTTAAGCTTGACGAAAGTATTAAAAAAAAAACCCACCACAAACAAAACCCTGACAAAAGAAAAGTAAAAAAAAACAACACAAAACTTATATTCTTTTAGCCTCTTTACCTTTGTTGTCTTGTTGTTTATTGATGTTGGTGTTGCTGTCATCATTATCCTCCTCTTTTTCTCCAAAAAATGGTTGTTTCATATGTCCCATTGTGATAAGAAAATTTAGAAAGTTTAAATACCTAAACCTTCACTGCCACTAGTTCTTCTTTCCCTTTTAGTTCTTCTTTCTAAGGAAGGGGGTGGATGAGGGTTCCAATGTGATTGAATTTGTTGGGTGTTTTGTCAACAAACCTAGATGAGCTAAAAAAAACCCTAGATGAAAACCCTAGCTCCTTGCAAGACAATTCAAGTTAACACATATTGTTTGGTTTTGAAATGTGTTTTCATTATCCTAGACCTCTAAAAACCACAAGCATACAAAGTAATCCTATTAAAAAAAACTACAAAACTCATACTTGTCATGGTCTAATAACCACATGGTGAAGAAGATGCTCTTATTTATAGTTGGGCAGGCCATCCTTTTCTTTTTTTAAAACTAAGATTTGTACAGGAAGGTGCTCAGCAAGGTGTTTAGGAGATGAAGTACAACAAAGAGTCAAAAAAAAAAAAAGAATAAACATCAAAAGATTGAAAGAAAAAACACTAAGATGCTTTGAATTCTTTATCCTTTACACACTTGACAACATGCCTAGCTTGTTTATCAATCATCAACCTAATTAATCGTCATTCCTTGTTTTTTCTTTTCCAAAATAAGAAAGTGGTTGTAAAAGTGAGATTTTTTGCCTTTCTTTTATTCTACAACAACATGAAGAAATCAAGGAAGGGCTAGAAGTTCTCCCCACATTTTTTTGAATATCAAAACATTGTTTTAATTAGTAGGTTTGGACTAATAATGGTAAGAAAGTTGGAGGAGTGGTAGGTAACTTCATTGTGATTGCAATTAATACCAAAGGTGTTATTACATTGTGTTTGGAGGGGTGTGGATGGCAAGAACATTAGAATGAGATGTAAATAACATAATTGAATTTATAAATAGAAGCTAGTTGATCATGAACACCAAGGGTAGAACAACAACATTTGATGACCACCAATTCCCAAAGAGCCATATCAAAGGAGTGTGGTTTTACGAATCTAATTTGGATTTGCCTCCATTCACATTGTTGACTTTGATCCAAATTTAGCAAAGGTTGGAGACATTACAATGGGAATAGTTTATTCAAGGTATTACATATGTGAAGGCAATCTTGTCGAAGATGCACCATGATGGATGGCATTAGGTCATCCCCCACACAATTGAAGCCATACAATGTCTTAGCCTTTTAACTCAAGGTGAATATGAAAAAGAAAAAGAAAAAAAGTCCTACTTCTATTTGAAGACTAAGGGATGTATGGATATTAATGGAAAGTGACATTAATGAGAGAGGAGCACACTTCTACAAGCATGAATTAGTTAACAAGTTCAAATTTGAAAATTGTATGCTAATGGTGGAGCTATTAGGTGGTGGATTTCATTTGATGTGATTCACATATGACAAGATAACTTCTAGGTTTGAGTGGAAAGTGGCTAAAAAAGTTGTCATTTAATACAATTGAAGGTTGCAAGAAATAAGGTACAAGCTATGAATATGAAACAATTGATGAAGAAATGAATGATTAAATTCATTGTGTTTTAGGTAGGAGTTGATTGTAATTTGGGGGTAGACATGTTTTAAGAACCTTAGTAAATCATCATGGCAAGTCCTCAAGGACTTGACTAATTATTTTTTGAATGAAAACATGATGTTAATGACTAGTGTGAAAACCTAGAAATGGCAATGAATGTAAGGGATTTGAACATTGATAAGCTTTTGAAGGTTGTTAAGTTGAAGATGAGAGTCAAATCAAAAGATTAGTTCAAAAGACTTAATCTTGTTCTACTTGTCTAACTTACCATGAAGGGTTTGATGATTGCAAAATTCAATGTTATAGATGATGATGAAGTCCACATAAAATTAAACTTAATGTTGGAAGTTTTTATGTACATGTCAATTGTTCTACATGCAAAGCAAAAGGGCCCATAACCATTGGATGTCCAAAAGGTGATGATGTAAAGCCAAAATGCACCACATTTGTCAAATTCCATGTGATTAACATGTGTGGAATGAAGTGTTCACACTATGGTATGTATGGATAGCTAGAAGATAGGTGTTGAAAGAAGCCAAATGAGGACAAGGGCCAAACAATCTTTGCAAATTTCCTTGAAATAATGATGGATGATGAAATAACAACTCTAAAGTAATTAAATTGAATTTGTGGTAAAAAATTGAAATTTTTTGGTGTTGGATGGGTTTTTAGTAAAAAGATTAGGACGATGATGCCTAGGGATGAAGTCAATGTTGACGAGGGGGGTGAAGATGTTGTTAGAATATTTTGCACGGATTTTTTTATCAATCACATCTTTAGGGATATTCATAGATTGTCTTAGTATTAATATTTATGATTAAAAACATAGGTGATAATTATAGGATTTATGGTTTGATAATTGTTAAAACTGCAAAAAAAAAATCACTAATGTTAAATTATTAACATCTCCTAACACCACTTTTGAGCCACCTAACCATGCTTTCACTCATTGGTCAAAAAACCCAAAAAGAACATAGAGTTGTTGTCAACATACATATAACATAGTAAAAACCATGGGTGGCCAAAGATGTTCAACACTCTTAATTGATGCAACGACAATTTGCCTATGATGTATCGTTTCTTGCCACATTATGTAAAATAACAAGCAAGTTTATAATTTCATGACATGAGGCATAATGTGTGCACGTGATCACTAGGTGCAATTCTCAAAGGAATAAAAGCGATAGACACAATTAGACCAACAAAAAATAAACACAACTTGTGGTTGATATAGTCTAATTGAAATATATAACTCCTCTAGATGGCCAATACCTTAGCCTTCAAAAAATGCTTTGTTCACCCAACAAAACCAAAAGAAAGAATTATCTTTGCAAATTGTTTGATCATCACATCAACTCCCAACTGCATAAAACAACTAACACTATTCCAAAGACTACAATATGCTAGACTTACCATCCAATAGGCAAGCTTAAGTGGTAGAGATGTTTAAACCTCTGATGGTGCCTAAGACCCTAAAAAGGTACACAATTTTTTTAGTGCAAGCACATATTGGTTTCAAAATGTTCATTCAAAATAACCCATTTTAAAGAGCAAATAAATTGGGTAACTAAATATACCACACAACTTTTCTAAAATTGTTCCTAAAGTTATTAAATATAATTTCAAAGAAGTATGGGTATTCAAGTACAATTTCAAAGAAGGTATTACTTTTAAATGCCTTACAAGCATAGTAGGGTATTCTAACAATATTAAATCACATACCTTCTTTGAAATTTTTCTTTAATTGGCTACATGTGATTAGAGTCTATTGTCTTCCTTCAGATGGCTTTCACATTTTAATCGTCTACCTAAAGGCAAAAAGAAAAGGCTTAAATGAAAACCATTATTTATTCAAAAAAAATGCACAACACAATGAATTAATACATGTTGTGGGTTAAATTATGTGTAACACTTATAGGCAATGGGTGATAACCCTCCACAAAAATCTCATGTGGGTAGTATAAGATATTTTCATTTGTAAAGTCGGAAGTTAAAGGGGGACGGGGGGTTGAATAAAGAAGGTGGTGTTGTAAGTTGTCAAATTAGAACAACTCCATTAGTGCTTAGTATGCGACCTTGCAAATTGAAATCAAATGAAATCAAAACATGTTTGGTTCAACAAAATGGTTTTGGCCCAACATTTCAACATAATTTGTTGGTAAATGGCACAACAAAGCCTAACACCTACCAAAAAATATATAATAAACATGATATGAGTACTATTCCATGTTTCCAATTGGCCAATCATCATGGTGGTTTACTATTTGTAGTCCCCGACCTATTTAGTTTTATGGGTATGGTGGAGAAAAATAAATAATTAAACTTGGATAGTTTTGCAAGGTCATATATTGAGCACCATTTAAAATGGTCTAGGTTCAACAATTTATCACAATTAAAACAAATTTTGTGACAAAGGAACTCACATTGTCTAGTTCAAACTAATGTTTTCATCTCATTTACAACATAGAAAAAGATGATGTCAACTCAATCTTCAAGAGTTGTCCACCTTTGCAAATCAACAACCACATACATAATTTCTCCGAGAAAAATTATGGGTGATTAAATTTATTTTCTTTCTTTTGAGTATCAAATCATGCTGATAGTTGTTTTAATAAATGTAAATGGACATGGATATGGTGGTATTGGGTAAAAAACACACTAAGGGTGAGCCATTTTTGTTTAAAAAAGTGATGTACAACAAATATTATAGTACACAATGAGCTAAAATCTTGATGGCATCCTTTGGTTATCCTAAACATTAGGAAAAAAATTAAAAATTTGCACAACAACATTTTGGAATTGAAAGTTCACTTTGAGTCAAAATTAATCTTGATCCAATGTTTAGATGAGAAGGACTAAATAAAATCAATGTACATAGAATATATAACTTACATTTTTTTCAACAACCATAGGGCCTCATGTTTATGGTTCATGAAACATTACAAACATAAGAAAATTGAAAAAAATAATGCAATGCCCATCTATAAAATCTCCTCCTCTTTGATATGGTAGTGTTTTTTTCCTAAAAAGAAAATACAATTATGCATTCATTGTTACACAAATGAAAAAAATTAAAATTAAAATTAAATTGAGTGAAATTTCATCCAAAAACTTTAAATTTTTTTAGATTTAATTGATGTATATCAATATCATACACCATAAAAAAAATTCACCCAAAAGTTCCATCCACAACACTAATTTTGAAATATATATTCAAATTTTCAAACTTCGTGATGAATATTATTTTGTCACAAATATATTCCCTATATTCAAATTCTTCCATGTTTGTTGGATTTTTCAAAGTAATTAATTATATTAAATATAAATCTAATCATATTTACTTGAAATAAACAAAAAATTTCAAGATGTGATGTTCATACATTAGCAAAAAAATTAATTGTATTTGTGATTACAATTTTTGGGGGGCTTATTGTGCTTTCACCTTATTGTGCATTGAATAAAATACCATTGTAAGGTTTTTCTGATGCTAATTACCCCCTTTTGAGCTTGCTGATAACCCCCTCTTGACAACCTTTTTTTTGTTTTGTTGACAACCTTTTAACTAGCTTGCAACCCCTCCCAACTACCCCTTCTTGAGCTTGCTAATAGCCCCCTCCTAATGACACCCTTTTGATCTTGTTGATAGCCTTTTGAGCTTACAATTGGCCCCTCCTCTTGAAACTATAATGCCACAAATTTCCCCTCAATCATTGACCATAAAGACAAAACCACGGATTGATGCTTCCATGCTAACCAAACCTCATGGTTATTGGTCTTTACGCAACATCTTCAGTTTGCAACACCACCCATTGACTAACCACAAGGACAAGACCTTCATCCTACACACAAAATGTTACACATGGACAAAACTGCGAGAGAGGAAAGAAGAGAATGGGGGTGACATTTTAACACACCTTTTTGACACTATGGAAGAAAAGTAAAATGGTGTGGTTATGTTGTAGAATGCGCCTCCTTATGAGTTCATCCAAAGCAAATAGAAACAACAAAACAAACCCATAAATGTTGAAGGCAAAGATCTTCTCACCACCCTAAACCCTAATTGGGGTCTTTCTAACCTTTTGTTCTTTCATTTTTTATAAAAGTTAAGTACATTTACATTTTTAAAATAAAAATTCCATGGTTAAAACCCATCAAATAACATCTCAACTAACATTAATGTTAATGTTATTTGTATCACATTAATATCAATGTTATTTGTAAAATTCCATGGTTAAAACCCATTTTCTTTGTATCACTTTGGCTTTGACACAAATTTGACCCAAAAAAACATTGCATGTTATGGTCACATAAACACCTATGTCATGTCATGCATTAGTATCATGCCCCAAGATATAATAGAAATGTCATGACACCAATTGTCAATGTAATTCATGATACAACCTTCAATGCAACATAATTACCCCATGAACCTTCAAAGTAAGAAACATATTCACCCTTTCCCAACATTTTTAAGAAATTTGTGTAGGGTAGGGCCCTGTTCTAAGCTATTTCCATCAAAACATGGTGATCATTTTAAGCTTGGGTTGAAAAACCATTTGTAGTTATGTCAATTCATCTAGAACTTTCCTTTTACAACGTTTCCCTTTAAAGCCTTTTCACATAAAGTATATCATGGATTAAACAACCTTGCAATAGTTTGCATACATAATATTCTTGAGCAAGTGTTAAATTTCAAACTTTCAATGCCCTTCAATGCAATCTATTTCTTGTAAGGTAGGGTGAAAATTTGTGGGACCTTTCACATGTGATTGGCAACTTTATTTTGGAATCTTTTGATGTGAAGACTAAAGGTTCATATTGTCTCCCCTTTCATCATCAACATTTTTTGAAACAAGTCCCCATCACTTTCCAAAAGATGTTAGCTTCTACCACTCTAAATCAAACAATCATATTGGGCTTATTAGTTTTGTAGCTTCTACATTCTCACTCTTGTGGATCTCTCACCCATTCCAATCTATAACTCCTAGTAATGCTAGTGGCCTTTCGATTTTCATTCCTTATGGATCCATTTCCTATTTTCATTTTTGATTTATTACTGGGTGTTGGTAGTTGAATAATGATTTTTGTTATGGCTTTTGGGAATTACAATTCAAAATGTGGCAAGTTAAGGGCAACTTTCCATCAAGTAATTGCACCTTTGGCTTTGGAATCTCCATTTGCTTTTCATTGACATAAAATTTTCAAGTTTAAAATGCAATTGAAAAGGTAAATAAAATTCTTTTCCATTAGCATTAAATTCCCAAGCTAAATGTGTAGCTAAGGTGGGTCCTATAATGTGGGTCTTACAAATTTGAACCCCAAATCTTGGGCATATGGAATCAAAAATGATAAGTTCAAATTTCAAAATGGAAGGTGTAAGTATTCAATGGGAAGATGCCCTTATTGCCCTTACATTCGCTTGGTGGAAAACCACTAAAATACATCACAAACTTCCAATATCATGACATTTCGCTAGAATTTGTGTGAAAATTGTAAAACAATATGTTTGTGCAAAATCTATGGGTTTCAAAATGTAAAACTGGCATGAAAATATATACATTAGTTTTATATAAATGATGTGTCTTTTCTACTTATGATGTTTCAATGTGAAGTATGTATGCTTTACATTTTAACTAAATATATGCAATTATTGTGATATAATTTTGCATAAAATTAGGAAAATTTTAAATATTAAACATGAACATTTACATATATCATTCAAAAATAATGTTTCATTCGTTTGAATATGTACAAACATCATTCATATTAACCATAACATGGAATTCATGCAATTTTTATACAAACCTATAAGATTAAATTTGGCACAAAATTTATATAAATAGATGAAACTTGATAAGTTTGTGATGTAAGGCTTTGTTTTTGCTACAATGATAGTTTGTTTCCATTGGAGAATTGCAAATGTGGTCAAAATTCGCAATTAATCATGTTAGGAATTATGAGAACACATGTTCGTAGTAAAAATATCATATGCCATTGTATGGTGAATCATAGTTTGACTCACAACTCTTAGAGCTCTTGCAATTGGTTAATTGGTCAATGTCTTGACTAGTAGAACTATGACATGATTGCAACTTGAACTAGTTGAAAAAACATAATGAAAGGCTATTGTGATCATAACAACCTAATTGAAAGATGTCCTAAGTAATTTTTGTTTAATTGGTGATCAAACTTTTTTTTTCATTTTGGTGATGGAGCACTAGTGGAAAATCTCAAAAAATAAAAAATCTAGCAAAAAAAAGTGACTGAACACTAAGAACCTGTTTCAATATGGTGAACTCTTTTTGGAGTGTGATCAAATTCAACATAATTTTCAAAAATATGCAAAAGAATATTTTGTTTTAAACTTTTTTAGGTGCAATTTTGCATGAGTATACCAAAAAAAAGGCTATTGACAATATATTGTTAGAAAGAAGAATTTTAAATCAAAATATTAAATAAGAAAAAGTGATCTTGGAGGTTTTTCAATCACCAAAAGTGAGAAAAACAATCACCAGATTCATATCTGCGATTTTCATTGGGTAGCTAAATATATAAGAGGATGATTAAAAGGCTTTTACTTTATTTCTGGTTTATAGCCAGATTTGGTTAAATCTTTCTAGGGATGATCGCCACTTTAACTACAAATAAAAATTCCTAAAATAAACACTGATCCTAAGACTTATATCATCCCTCCCTTGATGTGCCTGTTCATTGTGTCCCTCACTATTTAATTAAGTTTGAAAGGGTTGCATCATTAGTAGGATTTAGTAAACAAGCTTGTGAACAAACAGCTTATTGCGGAACAATTGTGCCTTTAGTATGTCAAGTTTCAACTGGCAACAATTGAAATAGGAAATGATCCATGAAGAGTAGGGCAACACCCCAGGAGCCGGGCAGCTCCTCAGGCTTCTCAGGCATTGCTGAAATAAGCTCCCGCTTGAGGTGGAGCTGAGGAGCACGTATTTAAGGAATGCCCTTCTCTGAGGTTGTTAAGTGAAGTAAAGCACGGATGGAAAATTTTGTTTCCAATGATACCAAGTGGGTATCACTGGAAATTTTTTTTATTAAGAATGACTTTCTTGCTGGAGCAGGTATTCTGCTTTTCAAAACGCCTCGCCATTGGCAGAGGAAAAGTTCTACTTGGTAACATGCCCTAGAAATTTTCTACGGGTGCTTTATTTTCCCAAGAATTGAACTTCCAGTTCATCTGTAACACCTGGTGAACATTCAGCAAAATGAGAGACAGAATGAAAACTACATGGTTCCGTAGTCTCTCCCTTACAAGAAGAGTGAATAAAGACTATATAACTTATTGCTGTAATACCAAAGGTCAGTCATTGTGAGCGCAATTTGAGGAAAGTTTGAAATCAGGAGCTTACCCTACTACATTGGCAACTTTAATATTAAGTATATTATTTTCACAAATATTGAAATTTTTATAAATAAATTCTTCAAATAACAAAACATTTCAAGCGGAATTCCAGACCCAGTACCGTAATTGGAGGAGCACTCAACGCCTCAAAGTTGAGTGCTGAGCGGCTTGTGGCAACCACAGAACTCTCGAATGGACTCAGCAGGTCAAAATTCGGAGGACAGAGAACACATGCCGAAGTCATTACAGATAAAAGGTTAGGAGTTAGGAGTAGGTGCCGATTGTAGGCTAGATCAGATGCAACTGCCAGCAGCAGTCGATGTTGAAGGACCAAGGATCTCGATGTCAAAGGGATGATGCAAGTGGCGATACTAGATAATGAAGAGGCAACCATACATGATCTGTCCAGTCGTAATGTACGAAGATGCATTGCCATAGGTGACGGCAATAGTCGACGAGTTGCAGATCCGGCCATCTTTAGTGGCAAGTAGCTCTGCCCCCATCACACACCACGCCTGGCCTCTTATCAGATCCGAGTGTAATCGCATGCAAGACAGGGCAGGGGGTCAAGAGTTGTGCCATGCGTGCAATCGTGCCCGCTTATTGAACAGACCAGGTGGATCGGGGACGTAAAATCAGTTCAGCATTCCAAGCCGGCAGAGGTAGGATGGAGGCTGAGTACCGACCAGAATAGACCTTGAAACTTGCTTGAAACTCCGTGGGAGCACATGGTAGCAACTAACAACACCCATAGCCTTGCCAACGCTTGACAAAACAGAGTTGTTTGAAATTTGAATTCCCTCGGGTAAATTCTTACAGCCTCCCACATGCGTCAGATGCTAGAGTGCCACAATCTGATGCTAGTGTGTCCATTACAACCAAATCGTGATAGCCCCTGAATCTTACAGGGCTTGCCCCTCTGATCAGTCACGTAAGCCCCTAGAATTTAAGGCTGGGAAAGCATCCAAGTACCGTGACACCGAACCCATTCTTCTAGGGAGCAATTATCAAGAGTAATTCAAGTCCCTCCTATACAGTTTCGCTTATGTCAGCAGAACCCCTTGGTTTGGCCAAAGTTCATGCATCTAGTGCTGTCTTTCAAACTCCAGCACCCCCACCTGCATAAATAAGGGACCTACGATGAGGCAATAGCTGAGTCTGGCCTTGCATTTTGAGAATGTCATCCACACAAGGGTATTTGTAAAGCATGCCATGGAGTTCAGCACGAACCCAAAACACACCTACACAACGAGGAATAGGAGTAGGAGGGTTCTTACACCTACTCCCTAGACCCCTCCTAATCTTAAGGGATAGGCAGACCTAAGTGTAACAATCTGTCAATCTTAAGGAGGAGGCCAATCTGGCAGGCATTCCATCTTTTGAAACTCTGCCCAAACAGCAGAGGAAAACATACACGGGGTAATATACCTCTGATTACACTAAGAAAACTGGATCAGGTCTCTATGAATAATAAATGTGCATACAATGCCATGTACACCTATGGTGGCTATACTAGTCTAGATTAAGGCTGTGGCAATCAGACTGCAAGACCATCAACAGAGCTAACAGCAGGAGATTCAAAATACAGGAAATTCTTGCAAAGCAGCCACCGTTCTAACTAACAAAAGCCATAGAAACCTTGAAGCCTCGTGGCCCTCTTCCTTAGCCCCAAACCAGTGTTGGCTGTATCTCACTCTGTTTCAGTATGAAGCACAGATGATATATGTTCATCATTAAAGATTTATGTGCACAGGTTATCATTCTCACTCTTAAGGAGTAGGCGTAAGAATCCTTTATGGCTTTTGATCTACATATGTATAGTTTCATGATAATGTTAGTCTTGTGATTCGTGAGGGATAAGACCATTCCTGGGGGACATTCCCAAAATGTGGGTGAGACTTGGCTACCACTTCATCCAAGGGCCCTTATTTTGCGAACACCCTGACCTGCGGGTTTACCCTACACATTTTGTGGTAGGTAAAGCCCTAGGCCATTATTGAAACAACAGACACCAAGGCAGGAGTTGAGGGTGTGTCCCATATTGCAGTAATGCCCTGGTCCTTGGGCTTTATTACATAAGTAAAAACAAAGCAAATTTTTTTTTCTTGAAATAGTCGAGGCTTCATGAAAATCAGGTGGGCTTTATGAAGAGCCTAAATCCAACA